>Ga0315315_10002161_pt1 | contig 18003 bp, 17 predicted proteins | sample M140m3416metaG_FD_203699 | JGI IMG/M metagenome (GOLD analysis project Ga0315315, IMG submission 203699) | Ammonia-oxidizing marine archaeal communities from Monterey Bay, California, United States - M1 40m 3416 | ecosystem: Environmental > Aquatic > Marine > Intertidal zone | place: USA... | reverse complement strand
ACAGGCTTTATTATAATAAACATTGAGATAATAGAAATAATACTCGATGGAGTTTTGGGTACTCACAGGGTATTTAACATGATTGGAATGCCTTATTATAATATTTTTATATCAATAATTGAGTTTTTTATCATTCTAGTTTTAATTTCATGTATAGTGTTTTTAATGAGAAGAAATTTTATAAATATTGATAGACTTAATAGTTCTGAATTAAAGGGATGGCCTATTTTAGATGCTAACTTAATTCTTATATTCGAAATAATTTTGATGATAGCTATACTAACTATGAATGCATCAGATCTTATGTTACAAGATCATGGAAAATATAACATAACTGGAAACTTTTATTTTTCAGGAATGTTAAAGCCCATACTTAGTAACTTTTCTACTGGCAGCTTAGTGATTCTTGAAAGAACATTTTGGTGGATTCATATTATTGGAATATTTGTTTTTGCAGTATATGTAACATATTCTAAGCATCTTCATATTTTTCTTTCTTTTCCTAATATTTACCATTCAAGTGATAATGAAAAGGGTAAAATGAGCAATATGGATTCTATAACAAATGAAATTAAGATAATGATGGGTATTTCAACAGAAGAAGTTAATGAAACCCCTAAAAGGTTTGGAGCAAAAGACATAACGGATTTATCCTGGAAAAATATTTTGGAAGCCTACTCATGTTCAGAATGTGGCAGGTGTACCTCTGTCTGTCCAGCAAATATTACTGGGAAGAAATTATCACCAAGAAAAATAATGATGGACGTAAGAGATAGATCAGAAGAAATTGGAAAAATGAAAGATAAAAATCTAAGTTATGATAATAAAAGTTTACTAGGAGATTATATTAGTAAAGAGGAAATATTTGCATGCACGTCATGTAATGCTTGTGTTGAAGAGTGTCCTATTAACATTAATCCATTAGATATTATTATAGAATGTAGAAGGTATGCTGCTTTAGAAGACTCAAAAATCCCAGCAGAATGGAATTCTATGATGCAAAACATTGAAACTAATTTTTCGCCATGGAAATTTCCTATAAATGAAAGATCTGATTGGTTTAAAAAAGACGTATGAAAGTAAAGACTATAAACGAGTTTATTAATTCAAATCAAAATCCAGAAATTCTTTTTTGGGTTGGTTGTGCTGGGTCATATGATGACAGATATAAAAAAGTAACAAAATCATTTGTTAAAATTTTAAATCATTTAAAAATAGATTTTGCAGTTCTAGGGGATGAAGAAGGATGTACAGGAGACCCAGCTAGAAGAGCTGGAAATGAATACTTATTTCAAATGCAAGCTTTAAATAACATTAATACACTTAATAAATATAATATAAAAAAGATTGTAACAATGTGCCCGCACTGTTTCAATACACTAAAAAATGAATATCCAGAACTTGGTGGAGATTACGAAGTAATTCATCATACTGAATTTTTAAATGAGTTATTAGAGGACGGAAAATTAATATCGAAAAAAACAAATGTTAAAATCACATATCATGACTCTTGTTATTTGGGAAGAGGAAACAAAATTTATGAGGCACCCAGAAATTTAATAAACTTATTATCTGAAAATCTACATGAGATGAAAAGAACTAAAGAAAGTGGTTTGTGTTGTGGAGCCGGAGGTTCTCAAATTTTTAAGGAATCTGAATCTGGAAATGTTGAAATAAACCTAGAAAGGATTAAAGATATCGAAGATGTTAACCCTGACACTGTTGCGGTTGCTTGTCCTTTCTGCATGACAATGATAAATGATGGTATAAATGAAAAGAATCTTGATGAAAAAATTAACGTAAAAGATATATCAGAAATAATTGAAGAAAACTTAAAGAATTAATATGTACGTTTCTTATGATAAATTAGACGGTAAGGCAAGGTGCTGGATATTTATAACTGATAAATCAATTATTGAAAAAAAACATTTAGTTTCAGATTGTTTGAAAAATTTATGCCAAAAATGGGTTTCTCATGGTAAGGATGTTATTTCTTCATTTCAACTATACAAAGAAAATTTTATTATTCTATTTGCTGAGGATGGAATTAGTGGATGTTCAATTGATAGCTCGAGCGGTTTATTAAGAGAAAGTTTAAATCAACTTAAAATTGATATTGAGCCTAATTCTAAAATTGGTATCTTTAATGGTGATAATATTGAATTTAAAGACAGACCAACTTTAATTAAACTTATTAATAATAAAAAAATACGTGTACAAAATAAAATGATAAACACAACAGTAAAAAACAAAGAAGAGTTTGATGAAAATTGGATTTTAGAAATAAATAAATCTTGGTTAATTAATTTTATTAAATGATAAGTCATAAAATTATATTTTTTGTTTTGCTTATTTTCAGCTTTAGCTCTTGTATCACAACAAAAACTGCTGTTAAAGATTTTAACAATGCAGAGTATTATGATGCGTCTATAAAATTTGAAAAGATAACTAAAGAAGGAGACTCAGAAAATAGTTTTTTATTAGCTGAGTCTTTGAGAAAATCAAACAGACTATGGAAGGCTGAAAAATATTATAAAGATGCTATAAAATTTGGCATTAGAGATGAGATGGCTTATTACTATTTGACATTATCATTAAAAGGAAATAGTAATTATGACGCTGCCGATTCTTTAATTTCAAATTATCTTTCAAAAGGAAAAGATGAGTCTGTAATAAACTTAATGAAAAGAGAATCTCTCCACATAAAAAATCTTAGACTTTATCCGGACACAAGTTATTACAAAGTAAAAAATTTAAAAGCTCTTAATACTAATTATGCAGAATACTCTCCTGCTTTCTCAAATGAAAAATTATATTTTGTTTCTAATAGACAATCCGAAAAAATATATAGTGGGACAGGAACACCCTTTACAGATTTGTATGAAATAAAAAGTAAGGGTGCAAATGTTGATATTAACTCATTAAAAAAATTAGGAGAAAATATTAATAATGAGAAAGTAAACGAAGGTTCAATTACTTTTTCTGGAGATGGTATGTATATGATTTTCGCAAAAGGAAATAATGGAAAAAGTAATGGAAGAAATAATGTTGACCTTTATTATTCTAGATACAGAAGAAGTGGATGGACTAATCCCAAACTATTAAATGTGAATACCTCTAGAAGCTGGGATTCTACACCTTACTTAAGTAAAGATGGCAAAACACTATATTTTGCATCGAACAGATCAAAAGGGTTTGGTGGGACTGATATTTATAAAGCTAATGTAAATAGAAGAGGTAGGTGGATTAATATCCAAAATTTAGGGCCTGAGATAAATACACCTGGAAATGAGTTGTTTCCATCTGTAACTGAAGATGGAAGATTATATTTTTCTTCTGATAACCATGAAGGATTTGGTGGACTAGATATTTTTGTTGCCTCAAGGAAAGCCGGTAAGGTTACCATATCAAATCCCGGAAAACCCTTAAATTCAAGGGGTGATGATTTTGGCGTAAACCCATATAATTCTACAAGAGGATTCTTCACTTCAAATAGAGATGGTGGTTCTGGTGATGATGATATTTATACATTTATAAATGATGACCCTAATTTAAAAATTGTTAATTATATATTAAAAGGAATAACCTTAACGCCTAAGAGTGAAAATAAAGAATTAAGTGTTTTAGGAAATAGCAGTGTTAAACTCTTAGATAAAGATGAAAATATAATTCAAGAAACATTTACTGATGAGAGAGGAAAATTTGAATTCACAGTATATTCAGATGAAGATTATATATTAATAGGAGAAAAAGAAAATTATTTTAGCACAAGAGGTGACTTTAGCACAATAGGAAAAGAAGTTGACAGAACTAAACTAAAGGAATTTATAACTAATGTAGAATTTGAAAAAAACTTAGTTCTGGATAAAATAGTTGTAAATAAATCTATTGTATTAGACAATATTTACTATGACCTTAACAAAGCAGACATAAGAGATGATGCAGCTTTAGAACTTGATAAGCTAGTCGTTATTTTAATTGATAACCCTAATATAACTGTTGAATTAAGCTCTCACACTGATGACAGATCTACAGTTGATTATAATCAAGACTTGTCCCAAAGAAGAGCAGAATCAGCAGTCTCATATATTGTTAGTAAAGGAATTAGTGAAAATAGAATGACTGCTAAGGGATATGGAGAATCTAAACTTATAATTCCAAATGCAAAAACTGAAAAGGAGCATCAAATAAATAGAAGAACAGAATTTAAAGTTACAAGCTATGAGTTTATTGAAAACTCAGAAGATACTGACACAGAAGAAAAGTTTTTTAATAACAATTAAAATTAAATGTCTAGAAGATATTTAGATAGGGGTGTTTCTTCAAAAAAAGAAGATGTACACAAGGCAATAAAAAATCAAGATAAAGGAATATTTCAAAACACTTTTTGTAAAGTTGTTCCAGATATTATAGCTGGAGACCCTAATTATTCAAACGTCATGCATGCAGATGGCGCAGGAACCAAGTCTGCATTAGCTTATTTATACTGGAAAGAGACGGGTGATATAAGTGTCTGGAAAGGAATTGCACAAGATGCCCTAATAATGAACATAGATGACCTAGTATGCGTTGGCATTACTGACAATATTGTTATGTCTTCAACTATAGGAAGAAACAAACACTTAATTCCTGGTGAAGTAATTTCGGAGATTATTAAAGGTAATACAGAGACCATTCAAACTTTAAATGACAATGGTATTAATATTATATCATCTGGAGGAGAGACTGCCGATGTAGGTGATATAACTAAAACAATAATTGTAGATAGCACAGTTTTTGCAAGAGAAAAAAGAAAGAATATTATTGAGTGCAACATTAAAAGTGGTAATGTTATTGTCGGTCTGAGTTCTTATGGAGAATCAACATATGAGAAAAGCTATAATAGCGGGATAGGAAGTAATGGTTTAACTTCAGCCAGACACGATATTCTTGATAAAATATATGCAAAAAAATATCCAGAAACTTATTGTAATAAAACCAGAAATGATCTAATCTATTGTGGCAATAACAAATTAACAGATAAATGTAAAACACACGAAAATATTGGAAAATTATTACTTTCTCCAACTAGAACTTATTCTCCTATTATAAAAAAAATAAAATCTACCTGCATAAATAAAATATCAGGTATAATTCATTGTACTGGAGGTGGACAGACAAAAGTTCTTAATTTTGTTAATAACAAAAAAATAATAAAAAATAATCTATTTGAAATACCTGAGGTATTTGAAATAATCCACAGGGATACTGAAAGCTCACTTAAGGAGATGTATGAGGTGTTTAATATGGGACACAGAATGGAAATTTATTGTGATACAACAACTGCTGAAGAAATAATAGATATATCCAAAGAATTTAATGTAGACGCAAAAATTATAGGCTTAGTAGAAGATTCTTCAAAAAATGAATTAATAATTGAATCCAAAGAAGGAATAATTAATTATTAAAAAACGCATAACCGCTTAAGCAAATATCATATATTTATGAAAAACAATACGGGTCTTATTGAAAAGCTTAAAAATATCGTTGGTAACAAAAATGTTCTAACAGCCGAATGGAGTAAAGTACCCCACTCTGAGGGATGGCGCTATGGTAAAGGGAAAGCACTTGCTGTTGCTAAACCAGGCACTTTGATTGAAATTTGGAATATTTTAAAGGTTTGTGTTGATAATAATATAATAATAATAATGCAGGCTGCTAATACTGGATTAACAGGAGGATCAACACCCTACGGTAATAACTATGACCGCCCCATAATAATTATAAACACCTTACGAATAAAAGATATTCATGTTATTAATGAAGGAAGGCAAATCATAGGGCTATCAGGAAGTACTTTATACGATTTAGAAAGAAAATTAAAACCATTAGGCAGGGAACCTCACTCAATTATAGGCTCAACATCCATTGGGGCTTCAATTATTGGAGGAGTTTGCAACAACTCTGGTGGCTCTTTGGTTAAAAGAGGACCAGCATACACTGAATTAGCCTTATACGCAAAAGTCAATAAAAACGGAAAATTGGAATTAATAAATGATTTAGATATTAATCTAGGATCTAAACCAGAGGAAATTTTAAACAACTTACAAAATATCAATTATAATAAATCTGATATTGTGAACTCTAATAAACTAGCATCTGATAATAAATACTCAGAAATAGTCAGACAAATTGATTCAAAAGTTCCAGCTAGATTTAATGCTGATAAAAGGCTATTATATGGTGCTTCAGGAAGTGCAGGAAAAATTATTGTTTTTGCAGTAAGATTAGACACTTACCCTACCCCAAAAAAGAGCAAAGTTTTTTATGTTGGCTCTAATAAACCGGATACATTTTGGCAGATAAGAAGAGATGTGCTGTCAAAATTCAAGACTCTTCCAACATTAGGTGATTATCTACATAGAGATTGCTATGATGCTGCCAAAAAATATAGTAAAGATAATTTTATTGTTATAGAGAAATTAGGAACTGATTTTCTTCCAACACTTTTTGAATTAAAAAGAAACGTAGATATTTTAGCTAGCAAAATAAGTTTTTTACCAGACAAATTTTCTGATAGGTTAATGCAATTTTTAAGTTTTTTTTGGCCAAATCATTTACCAAAAAGAATGGAGCAGTATAGGGATAAATTTGAACACCACTGGATAATAGAAATGTCAGACGAGGGAATAGAAGAAGCAAAAGAATACTTTGAAAATTTTTTTAAAAAGAATGAAGGTGATTTTTTTGAGTGTACAAAGAAAGAAGGTGAGAAAGCACTATTACACAGGTATGTTTCCGCAAGTGCAATTGGAAGGTATCATGCTCTAAATTCTAAAAATCATGGAGAAATGATGTCATTAGATGTTGCATTTCCAAGAAATGAAAAGGATTGGTTTGAAAAATTACCTACTGATATAAATAAATTATTTGAAATGAAGCTTTACTATGGGCACCTCTTTTGCCATGTTTTACATCAAAACTATATTTTAAAAAAAGGAGTAAATGCTAATGATATTAAAAAAAGACTATTAAAAACATATGATGAAAGGGGAGCAGAATACCCTTCTGAACATAATGTTGGCCATGAGTATTCTGCAAAGTCAATTTTGACAAAGTTTTATAAAAAATTAGACCCTACTAATAGTTTTAATCCAGGTATTGGAAAAACAAGTAAGAAAAAGAATTGGGAGTAAAAGTTAATTTTATTTACTAAACCATCAGTTCAGACTCACTAAAACACTGTCTATATTATAGAAATCATATAATTCATATAAATTTTGATAGTATAATTGTTTTCTTATCTTTGCCTCACAAAAAAATTAATGAAATGATTAGAGTTTCAATAAAAGAAAACGAAGATATAAATAGAGCGCTCAAAAGATTCAAAAAAAAGTTTGAGAAAGCTCAGGTTATAAAAGATTACAGAAGCAATGCCTTCTACACAAAAAAATCAGTAATGCTCAGAGAAGAAAAGCTGAGAGCAAGTTACGTTCAAAAATTAAAGTCAAAAGAATTATAATTTCATTATCTTTCATTAAATATTCTTAATGAAAGATGCATTCCTTAAATATCTATCATTCGAAAAGAGGCTAAGCCCTCATACAATTACTAGTTACAGTAATGATCTAGAACAATTTTTGCATTTTTATAAAAAATATTCATTTAATGATAGTATTCAAAAGATAGATAAAAGAGTCATAAGATCATGGATTGTTGAACTTTCTTTACAAGACTTATCTCCAAAATCAATAAATAGAAAACTGGCTACTTTAAAATCTTTTTTTAAGTATCTAATTAAAAGATGCTCTATAAAATTAAATCCAACCTCAGGAATTAACTCTCTTAAGACTAATCAAAAAATACCAGAATTTATTAAAGAAAAAGATATGATGTATCTATTTGATAATCTGGAATTAGAAGATAGCTTTAAAGGCATTAGAGATTTACTAATATTAGAATTATTATATGGAACAGGAATCAGGATATCAGAACTAATTAATTTAAAGTTATCCGACGTTAACTTTTTAAAAAAAGAAATTAAAGTATTAGGCAAAAGAAACAAAGAAAGAATCATTCCCTTACATAATAAATCAATTGAACAAATTGAGAGATTTATTCAAAAAAAAGAAGAGCTTTCTATAGAAACCACAGAATTAATTTGTACTGAAAAAGGTGAAAAAACGTATCCAATGTTGGTTTCTAGATCTGTAAAAAAGCATCTTTCATCTTTAATAAATAGCAAAAAATATAATCCACATTTATTAAGACACACCTTTGCTACTCATATTCTAAATAAAGGAGGTGATCTAAATTCAATTAAAGACTTATTAGGCCATAAGAGTTTAGCTGCAACACAAATCTATACTCATAATTCAATTGAAAAATTAAAAGAAACATTTAAAAAATCTCACCCTAGGGCTTAAGAAAATTAATAACTGAATTAATAAAATCTTTTGGATTTTCTGCATGAACCCAATGTCCTGAATTTGAAATTTCATTTATTTTATAATTCATAAAACTTTCTTTTAACCTATTTCTATCTTCTTTATTAATATAATCTGATTTTGCGCCTTTTATGATGAGTACCTCTTTTTTAATAGGTGATTTTAATAATATTTCTGATGATATAGTTGATATTGAATTGAGCAATAACTTAACATTAGGAGCCCAGTCAAAATAATTTTCTTTTCTCTTTAAATTTTTAAGAATAAAATTTCTTTCGCCTTCAATAGGTATAAAATTTTTTGAAATTAAATCTGCCTGAGACCTTGAAATTATTTTTGTATTGTTTAATGCATTAATTGCAAAAAATATATGTTCAAATCTTTTTAAAGAATATTCCTTATTTGCTATATCAACAACTACAAGTTTATCTAAGTTTTCAGGGAATAGATCTGCATATTTAATACCAATTTTTCCTCCCATTGAGTGTCCAATTATTGAAATATTTTTAAAAGAATACTTCTCGAAAAAAAAATGAAGCTGTTCTGCTATTTTTTTATAAGAAAATCTAGTTGTGTGAGGTGATTTACCATGATCAGGAAGATCTAGTATTATTATTTTAAAATTTTTTGAAAGAGATTTTGATATAGAAACCCAATTATCTAATGAACCTAATAAACCATGTAATATCACAACTGGCTTACCCTCACCATAAGATTTAAAATTTATTTCTATCATTATTTTAACTGATCAAGATACATCTTAATTGTTTTTTCTAAACCATATGATAAAGAATCACATATTAAGGCGTGACCTATTGATACCTCATATAAATTAGGAATGGATTTTTTAAAAAAACTTAAATTTTCTAAGTCAAGATCATGTCCTGCGTTTATTTCAATTCCACTTTTATAAGCATACTCTGATACCGAGATGTATTTATCAATTATGTCTCTGTTATCACTAAATAATTTGGCATATGTTCCTGTGTACAACTCAATCCTATCAACACTGTAATCTAAAGCAAAATCAACCATAGAAATAGAGGGATCAATAAAAAGAGAAACTTTTGATCCGATTTTTTTGATAGAACTTACTATTGATTTTAAATCAAAATCAATATCAGATTCTTTCCAGCCCCTATTTGATGTTACTACATCTGGAGCGTCAGGAACCAACGTTACCTGCTCCGGCTTTATATCATTAATAATTTTTAAAAATCTTTTGTCAGGATACCCCTCGATATTGAAATCTGTCTTTACTATTCTCGAAATTTCATATACATCGGTTAACGTAATATGTCTTTCATCATTTCTTGGGTGAACAGTTATTCCTTCAGCTCCATAGGATTCAATTTTCTTTATTAAATCTAAAATATTTGGGTTATTACCGCCTCTTGCATTTCTTAATGTTGCTATTTTATTCACATTTACGCTTAATCGGGTCTTCATTAAATCAGTATTTAATAACTTTGTTAAAAAAAATGAATCTCAAAAATACAATAGATAATCAAATAAAGGAAGCTATGTTAAGCAAAAGCAAAGAAAGGCTAACTCCTTTAAGAGCAATAAAATCTGCTATTTTGCTTGAAGAAAAAAATGGGACACCCAATAACATAAATGAAGTTCAACTATTAATGAAACTTATAAAACAACGTAAAGATTCTTTTACACTTTATAAGGAACAAAAAAGAGAAGATCTTGCCTCCAAAGAAGAAAGTGAAATATTAATCATCGAAGAGTTTTTACCAAAACAGCTAAGTGATGATGAACTTTCTGGGGAAATTGAAAAAATTATTAATGAATCAGGCGCAACTAGCATTAAAGAGATGGGTAAAGTAATGGGTATAGCAACAAAAAAACTATCAGGTAAAGCAGATAACTCAAGAATTGCTAAAATTATAAAAGAAAAATTAAATTGAATTTGATAGATATTTTTTTTACTTTTTTCCTAATATATTTTTCATATAGAGGATTCAAGAAAGGTTTTATGATAAGCCTTATAAGTTTTCTTTCCATTTTTTTAAGTATAATTATTTCGCTAAACTATTCTTATATAGTTTCTAATATTTTATTAAATTTTCTTCCAAATTCTGAAAAGTTATTATTGGGCTTTGTGTCTATAATAATTACATTTTTTATTTCTTCATTAATTATAAATAAAATATCAAAAGGATTAAAATATATCTTAGACATGACTTTAATAGGAGTGATTGATGACATATCTGGTGCTTTTTTTGGTCTCATAACAACATCTTTAATAATAAGTTTTATGATTAATATTTTTCAATATTTCGACGTAACCATATTTGAAGAAGAAATAAAAAAATCTGTTATTAGTTTTTATTTATTAGACTTTGCCCCAAATACATTTGCATATTTTATTGACTTCTTCCCCTCACTTGAGTTTATTGTAGAACAAAAAACAGAAAAAACAATAGTATAAATGATTGATAATAATACTTATATTGAAAAAGGGAAAGGAGAACCAATAGTGCTTTTACACGGGTTATTTGGCGCGCTAAGTAATTGGAGTAGTGTAATATCAACATTTTCTAAAACTCATCGAGTAATTATTCCTAAAATCCCATTAACAGAAATTGATGTAAAGGAAGCAAACTTAGAGTCCTTGACAGATTATATTAAAAAGTTTATAAACAATATGAAACTTAATAAGTTCATACTTATAGGAAATTCACTGGGAGGACATATAGGTTTAATTTATTCTTTACTTAACCCAAACAAAGTTAAAAAACTAATTCTTACTGGAAGCTCAGGGCTTTATGAAAATTCCTTTGGTGGTTCATTCCCTAAAAGAGGTGATTATAATTATATTAATGATAGAGTAAACCACACTTTTTACAACCCTGATATTTTAACTAAAAAATATATAGATGAAATCTTTTCAACTTTGAATGATAATGCAAAATGTTTAAATATAATAACTATAGCAAGATCAGCACAAAGAAATAATTTAGCAAAAAAACTTTATAAGATAAAGTGTCCAACTTTATTGGTATGGGGACTAAATGATACTATAACCCCACCTTCTGTGGCACACCAGTTCAACAAGTTAATACCGAAATCCAAATTAGTGTTTATAGATAAATGCTGTCATGCTCCGATGATGGAAAGCCCTTCTAAATTTAATAACATAATTGAACCTTTTATATATTCTTAATTATGAAAGTTGGAATAAACGGGATAAACATCAAGGGTGAAAAAAAGAAAATACTAAAATCATTTATTGAGTTTTTAGAAAGTAAAAATTTTAAAATTTATTTTTCAACAGAACTAGATAAATGTTTTTCAAAATCTATATACAAAACCTACAACACAAAAAACATAAAAAGCCTTAACTTCATTATCAGCCTTGGTGGTGATGGAACATTATTAAATACACTAACTCATGTTGGAAGATCAAACATAAAAATTCTAGGTGTAAACATTGGTAAATTAGGGTTTTTATCTTTTGATGTACATGATGTTTTTGAAAAAATAATAGATGATATTATTAACAATAATTATACATTAGAGAAGAGGTCCCTCGTAACTCTCAAAAATCATAATGAAAAAATTGAAAAGAACTTTGCTTTAAATGAAATATCTATTATAAAAAAAGATTCTTCATCAATGATAAAAATACACTGCTATATTGATGATAAATTTATCTGTACATACTGGTCAGACGGTTTAATTATTTCAACCCCTACTGGGTCTACTGGGTACTCGCTTTCTTGTGGAGGACCCATTTTAACACCTAATAATAAAAATCTTCTTATTACACCCATTAGCCCACACAATTTAGGTCTTAGGAGTTTAATTATTTCTGACGAATCGAAAATAAAATTGAAGATTGAAAATCAAAAATATAATTTTTTAGTATCGATGGATTCCAGATCATATACATTTAAAGGTGAGCAAGAGTTTATAGTTGAAAAATCAAATTTTAATGTAAATCTTATCCACCCAAATAATTTTGATTTTTTTGAGACATTGAGAAAAAAACTTAATTGGGGTTTTGATCTTAGAAATTAATACAATAATTACAATTATTTCGTTAAAGGCTTATGATTAAATATACTATTAGTATAATATTTATATTAACCTCTGCACTTAATAGTTACTCACAGTTTCTAGAGCCAGGGTTTAGCATTGGATCAAATAGCTATTCTGGTGATCTGAAAAGAGGGTACTCACCAATTCCTGGACAAATAGGTTTTGAGGTTTTTAATCGATTTAATATTAGCTCGCACCAAACTTTTAAGGTGTCTTATAAAAGAGGTTCATTAAAGGGAAGGGAAATAATAAACGATGCGCTTTCATTAAACAGGAATATGTCTTTTAAATCTAAAGTATCAGAAGTTTCTGGAAAAATAGAATATAATTTCTTAGATTATTTTGACGAAGTTACTAGACACAATTTCACCCCATATTTATTTTTTGGTCTAGGGGCCACTCTCTTAAAAAATATTGAAGAAAGAGAAAATGTGTTAAACAATAAAGAGGTGTTTATAAATATACCATTTGGAATGGGGTTCAAGTATTTGATTAATAGACAGTTTTCTATAGCGTTTGAGGTTGAAATAAAAAAAACATTTAATGATAATTTAGATTACATGTCAGGTGCAAATACGCAAAATATTAATCAAGTGACTGGACTAAATTTTAATAATAGCATTAAAAATTATCAATATGGTAGTGGGAATGATAATGATTTCTATTATTTCACAGGGATTAGTATAAGTTATATTTTTTATAGAATTCCTTGTCCTAAGAATTCAGCTCCTTACAATAGTATCTATTAACTTTGAATGATGAATAAACAAGATGGTAAACCTAGACATATCGCAATAGTGATGGACGGTAATGGAAGATGGGCAAAAAAACGTGGTGAGTCCAGAATTGAAGGACATATTAAAGCTAAAAAAAGTGTTAGGGAGTCTATAGAATTCTGCGTTGAAAACAAAATTACTTATTTAAGTTTATTTGCGTTTTCTACTGAAAATTGGAACAGACCTCGCCTTGAAGTGAAAGCTTTGATGAATCTTCTTCATGTAGTAATTAAGGATGAATTAGAAAATCTTATAACACAAAACATTAAACTAAAAGTAATAGGGAACTTACAAGATCTACCAAAAAAAACCAGGAAAAGTTTGAAAGATGCAATATCTAATACTGAAAAAAATGATGGTTTAACTCTCATATTGGCTATAAATTACTCAGGAAAGTGGGATATTATAAATGCCACAAAAAAAATAATAGAAAATAAATCAAAAGTAGATTTAGCTAATTTTAACGAAATATATTTTGAAAAACATTTATCAACAAGTAATATTCCAGATCCAGAATTAATTATAAGAACTAGTGGAGAACAAAGAATTAGTAATTTTTACTTATGGCAATGCGCTTATTCAGAATTATATTTTACTGATATTTTATGGCCGGATTTTAGTAAAAAAGAATTAAATAATGCTATTTTCGAGTTTAAAAAAAGAAATAGAAGGTTTGGTTCAGTATAAAAATATGAAAAAATTAATATTATCATTTTTGTTTTTGTTTGTTTTTGTTTTAGAATCTGTAAGTCAGATTAGGTATAACATTAATAACGAACAACAAATAGCTATTAGTTATTCCAATCCTAAAACATACGAAGTTGCAGAAATAGAGATCATTGGAGAAAAATACTTAGATGAAATAGCATTAAAATCTTTGTCTGGAATTAAAGTTGGAGATAAAATTTCTATACCTGGTGAAGCAATTTCAGGAGCAATAAAAAAACTATGGAAACAAGGTATTATTGGTGATATTAAAATATTAGTTAATAAGATTGAAGAAGACAAAATCTTCTTGAGAATTGTACTTAAAGAAAGACCACGTCTAAGTACTTTTTATATAAATGGAATTGGAAAAACACAAAAAACTGAATTATCAGAAAAGATTAATTTAATTAGAGGAAGAATAGTTACTGATGCGATAATTAAAAACACACAAAACACCATAGAAAACTATTTTAAAAAGAAGGGTTTTTTTAATGTAGGTGTTAACATAAAACAAGAAGTTGACACTATTGTAGCAAACAGTATTAAGTTAGGAATTGATGTTACAAAAAATAAAAAAGTAAAAATCAGTAATGTCTCATTTGAAGGAAACTCTTATTTTTCTGATGCTAAGTTGAAAGGGAAATTAAAGAAATCTGGCGAAAGAGTAAGGGTAACTTTATTTAAAGAGATTTTTAAAAAATCTGTTAATCTGTTGAAACCAAGAATACTATTTGGGGAAAAAAGGGGGATAAACAAAGATGAATTAATAAAATTTGTAACAGATAATTCTAAAGTTAATTTTTTAAAATCTAGTAAATTTATATTATCAGAATTTGAAAATGATAAAGATAATCTTATTGGGTTCTATCAATCAAAAGGGTATAGAGATATAAAAGTCCTTGGGGAAGAAGTATCAAGGTATGGTGATTATGTAGACCTAAACATAAAGGTTGATCCAGGAAATCAATATTATTTTAGAAATATTAAATGGTCTGGAAATTATATTTATGAAGAAGGAATATTAAATGATGTTTTAGGTATTTCAAAAGGTGACGTCTATGACACAGAAACATTAGAGAAAAAAATAACTTATAATCCAAAAGGTTCAGATGTTTCATCTCTATATCAAGATAACGGATATCTTTTCTCTAACATTCAACCTATTGAAATTGGAATAGTTGGTGACTCTGTTGATGTTGAGATGAGAATTTATGAAGGAGCACAAGCCACAATAAATAAAGTTTTTATTAAAGGTAATGACAGGACAAGTGATCATGTTATTAGAAGAGAGTTAAGAACAATTCCAGGACAAAAATATAACAGGTCAGAATTAATAAGAACTCAAAGAGAACTATCAACACTTGGTTATTTTGATCCTGAAAGTATTAATCCAATTCCAATACCAAATCCCCAAAATGAAACAGTAGATATAACTTGGGAATTAGCAGAAAAACCAAGTGATCAGGTTGAGCTGTCTGGTGGATGGGGTGGATACTTTGGATTTGTTGGAACGGTTGGGTTAAGTTTTAGCAACTTCTCTGTTAAAAATATAAAGGATTTTAGTAAGTGGAGACCTTTACCTGTTGGTGATGGTCAGAAACTTTCAGTAAGAGTTCAAGCTAACGGAAGACAATTTCAAACATATTCTTTTACTTTTGCAGAGCCGTGGCTTGGGGGTAGAAAGCCAAATAATTTTAGCATAAACTATAGTTATTCTGTCAACAGAATGCTTGACTACTTTGGAGGTGGACTAGGAGGCTATAATCCATATGGTGGATATGGTGGTGGCTTAGGTGGTTACGGTGGTGGCTTAGGTGGTTACGGTGGTGGTTATGGTGGTTATGGTGGTTATGGTGGTTATGGATATAACGGACAGTCTTCAAAGGATAGTAAAATTATAGGTTCAATGAAAGTACACGCAGTCACTATTGGTCTTGGAAGAAGAGTAAAGTGGCCAGATGATTTCTTTGTCATATCCAACTCACTTGTATATTACAATTATGATCTTTTTAATTTTGGTCAATCCCTTGGGTTTGATACTGGAGTAACAAACACTATTGCATTTAAAACAAATATTTCAAGAAATAGTGTTGATAACCCAATGTTTCCACGAAGTGGTTCGATGTTTTCTTTAGATGTAGCAATAACCCCTCCATACTCAAAATGGAATAATCTTAATTACGAAACAGCTGAGCCTCAAGAAAGATATAAATGGGCAGAATACCACAAGTGGATGTTTGACTCAAAATTTTATACTCAAATAATCGGAGACTTAGTATTAGAATCTAGAGCACATTTTGGATACATAGGAGCATATGGTGATGAAAATAAAACTGGTCCATTCGAAAGATTTTATCTTGGAGGTGATGGGCTTTCAGGTTCATATAGTAACTTTTTGCTGGGAACTGAAAGAATAGCACTTCGTGGATATGAAAACAATTCTCTTGTTCCTCTTGATATTGATAAAAATATTAGAGGGGGAACAATATATAATAAATTTGTTTTTGAATTGAGACACCCTATATCTCTCAACCCTAATGCTACAATTTTTGGACTAACCTTTGTTGAGGCTGGTAATAACTGGAACTCACAAAAAGATTTTAATCCATTTGATCTATACAGATCCGCAGGGATTGGGGTAAGAATTTTTATGCCTGCATTTGGATTATTGGGGATTGATTGGGGTTATGGCTTTGATAAACTACCGGGTCAACCAAATAGGTCCGGCCCTCAGTTTCACTTTTCAATTGGTCAACAACTTAGGTGATGTTTAGGATTTTTTTTGTCTTTTGTTTTTTGTTTTTTTTTGAAGGGTACACCCAGAAATTTGGATACGTTAACTCAGAATTCATTTTAAATAGCATGCCAGAATATAAAGAAGCATTATCAGAAATTGATAATTTATCAAAAGCATGGGAAAAGGAAGTAAGTGACATGTATATTGAAATTGAAAAAAAAGAAATAACATTAAAGAATGAAGAGATTTTGTTAACAAAAGATATGTTTGAAGAAAAAAGATTACAACTAGATGAAGAATGGAAAGAAATAAAAAACTATCAACAAAAAGTTTTTGGGTTTGAAGGACTATATTTTCTTAAGAAAAAAGAACTGATTCAACCCATACAAGACATATTATTTGAGTCTATCGAGAAAATAGCAAAAAAAAATAGACTACAAATTATATTTGATAAGTCTTCTGAGCCTGTTTTGCTGTATACTAACCCTATCCATGATTATACAGATTATGTGCTGGAAGATTTAGGAGTAACTAAAAAAAATAATTAATTTTGTATCTAAATTCGCAACTATGAAAAAAATAAACTTATTACTTTTTGGACTACTTTTATCCATAAACACATTGGGTCAAGATCTCAAAATTGGCTATACAAATGTTGAATATATTTTAAGCTTTCTTCCGGAAACAAAACAAGTTCAAAGTGAAGTTCAAGCATATGGCACTCAGTTACAGAATCAGTTACAATCAAAAATTACTGATTTTCAAAGTAAAGCAGATGCTTTTCAAAAAACAGCAGCAACAATGACTGACCTTATTAGAGCTGATAAACAAGAAGAGCTTCAAAACTTGCAAGCATCAATTCAAAAATTTCAATCTGAAGCGCAAACGTCAATTGCTCAAAAAGAACAGGATTTATTTAAACCTCTTTTTGAAAAAATTAGTAATGCAATTAATGTTGTTTCTGAAAGAGAAAACTTCTCACATGTATTTAGTGCCGGCGTTCCAGGCGTAGACGTTCTCCTTTATGCAAGACCAACAGATGATATTTCAAATCTTGTTCTAGCTGAATTAGGAATAGATCCTCCTGCAAGTAATAATTAACAACTATTTTTACTTTTTTAATCCGATTTCCTTAAGTCTTTCCTCAAGGAACTCTCCAGCTGTTATGTCATCAAATGACTTTGGATTGTCTATATCAATACATCCATCTAAGCAAGATAAATCCATGTTTGGTTTAGGGTGCATAAAAAAAGGAATTGAATATCTAGATGTATTTAACTTTGATTTGTCAGGATTAACT
>Ga0315315_10002160_pt1 | contig 18011 bp, 12 predicted proteins | sample M140m3416metaG_FD_203699 | JGI IMG/M metagenome (GOLD analysis project Ga0315315, IMG submission 203699) | Ammonia-oxidizing marine archaeal communities from Monterey Bay, California, United States - M1 40m 3416 | ecosystem: Environmental > Aquatic > Marine > Intertidal zone | place: USA... | reverse complement strand
TGCCAGGTTCATGATGGCTGTGAACAGCCCCAAGCTTGAAGCAAAGAACTGTCCCAAGAAGTTCTTGATACCGAGCCGCGCGTCCGGAGAGAGTCGGGCAAGCCAGTCAGGCAGCTCCGCTTTGAGTCCCTCAAAGTCGACCGGGATCGTCTGACCTGTTTGCCCCTCGATGAATGCTGCCGCTGGCTGAATCATAGCGACTAAGTTGTCCACATATCCCCTGACATTGCCGCTCAGTTCAATGAACTGGCTCGCCATCAGCGGGACCATGACCAGAATGAAGACAGCGGCGACAATGCCTCCTGCTGCAAAGATGAAGCTGATGCCGACGTCGCGGCGATATCCCATGTCCTCGAATCGATCCGCGACTGGGTCAAGCAGGTATGCCAGTGTCGCTGCAGCGAGGAGAATGCTGAAGATGGGCCACAGGACCCAGATGAGCCCAGCACAGACGCCGATAAAGGCTGCGGCCCAGGTGAGGCGCTCTCCGAGTGAGGGGCCTGGCGGGGTTGTGGGGCGAACCTTCCGTGAAGGCATAGGGCCCCCAGCGAGGCTACTTGGTGGACGACGAATCATGGGGTCACCACAATGACAACCTTGGCGGCGGCGACGGCATTTTTGAAGCCTACGTTGTCAGTCATGAGGGTGGAGTCAACGCCGCTCAGCTCCAAGATACAGTCTCGTGCAGCTGCCTCAGCAGTAATAAATATGGGGTGCGGGCCTGCCTGTTTAGCGGCCAAGGGGTCGGCTGGATCCTGCACATACAGCGCTGGAGCCTTGCTGCGCAGTACTTCTGGGTGCACCTTTGTCGGGTGCACAAGCGCCTCTCCCTCTTGTGTTCGGACCTCGGGCGCTAAGCAGGGCTTGAAGTCCAGGTGGCGGGCATCGATGAGCAGCCCAGTGGGGCCCTCGGCGAGTGGAACACCACTGTTGGGCTTGGAGAGAGAGAGAAGCATTGGGCGTAGCCAGCGGTGAATCTCGAGGACTCCGTCCATCTCTACGCCGCCGTTGCTGAGATAGCGTGTCTCTTGAACTCTCCAGCTGCCAATTCCGTCGTCCAGGCGGCGAACAACGGAGGGGGGTGCCCCACCTTCTTCGGTTGTCAGGAGATCATCGGCGCGACGGGTGGCATCAAAGCGAACCCGACGGGCAGCGTCGTCAATCAAGGGCTTCAGGCGATCGAGTGCGTCTTGTTCCTGGACGCCAACATTCTTCCAGGCGCCGACCGTGCGATCAGATCTCGAGGTGACCTCAAGCTGCATGGTTGTCCAATTGATGTGACCAGCCTCCACCGACTCTAGGACTGGCTCGATGGCAAATACAGGGGCGATAAGCCAGAGAAAATTCATACGAGCTTCACCGCGTTGGGTCGTCGAGTCAGGACCTCGATACCTTGAAGAAGGGGGTCGTCGGGAACCACGCGGATCTCTTCTCCGAGCTTCAGTTCTACCCAAGCCATATCTGGCATCCGAATATGGAGGTGGACTGGACAGCTACCTGGAGAGTCCGAGAATAGTTGGAGCATGGGTTGCATGTGTTCGAGGACCTCATCACGCTCGAGCATGAGGTGCACCATGCGGGTCCTGCGCTCTCTGACTTCGGTGAGCAGTTCCGCAGAGTCGGCCAAGATCTTGCACTCTTCGCCGTTCTCAGAGTGGCGCTTCTCGAGCTTGCCCTTGAGCAGCAAGGGGACCTCGGCGCTGAGCGCGGCTCTGGAGTTTGCCCAGGGGTCAGAGAAGAACACGCACTCTACGCTGCCCAGCTCATCTTCTAAGGTCACAAAGCCCATGTCATTGCCACGCTTGGTTCTGACCTTGCGAAGCGCTGATACCATTCCGGCGACCGTTACCTCCCCGTCGTTGGGCTTGGTCGGTAGCATGTCGATGCTGCAGCTGGCTGCCTGTGAGATGACGTCTCTGAAGGCCTCCACCGGGTGCCCTGTAATGAAGAAGCCAAGTGCATCGCGCTCGTGACCGAGCTTGACGGCGGTGGGCCACTCTCCGACATCCGGAAACCTGACCTGGGGTCTGACTTGTGCGGCGATTGCCCCACCGAACAGCGATGTCTGGGAAGAGGCTTTATCTGACTGGACCTTCTGTGCGACGTTGATTGCTTGGTCGATGCACTTGTAGAGTTGATGGCGGGGGCGCTCTGTCCAGTCGAAGGCGCCACACTTGATCAGGCTCTCCATGACTTTCTTGTTGACGCGACCAAAGTCGAGCCGCTCGACGCAGTCTCCGAAATCCTTGAAGGCGCCGCCGGCCTCCTCGCGTGCCTCAATGATGGCCTCAACAGCGCTGGTGCCCACACCCTTCACTGCGGCGAGACCAAAGCGAATTTGTTGGCGGTTGTCAGCAGGGACATCGAAGCTTGACTGACTGGCGTTGACATCAGGAGGCAGCACCTGGAGTCCAGCACGCTTGCAGTCGCCGATGTACAGCAGCACCTTGTCGGTGTTGTTGCGGTCGATGCTCATCAGCGCAGCCATGTACTCGGCGCGGTGATGCGCCTTCAGCCATGCTGTCTGGTACGAGATCATTCCGTATGCGGCTGAGTGTGACTTGTTGAAGCCGTAGCCAGCGAAGAAGGCCAAGAGCTCAAAGATCTCATCGGCGAGTTTCTCGGCGACGTCATTTCTGATGGCACCCTCGACAAAGCGTACCTTCTGTTTGTCCATCTCCTCTTTCTTTTTCTTGCCCATTGCTCGGCGGAGGAGATCAGCCTCGCCAAGGGAGTAGCCGCTCAATACCTGAGCGATCTGCATGACCTGCTCCTGGTAGACAATGCCGCCGTAGGTGCTGGCGAGAATGGGCTCGAGGCTCGGGTGCGGGTACTCCACAGCCTTCCTGCCGTGCTTGCAGTCGATAAATGTGTCGACCATGCCAGAGCTCAGAGGGCCAGGCCTGTACAGCGCCAGAAGGGCGATCAGGTCATCGATATTTGAGGGTCGCAGTCGAGTGAGAAGCTCACGCATGCCGGAGGACTCGACCTGAAACACGCCCAGGCCATCGCCGCGCTGCAGCAGTGCAAATGTGGCGTCATCATCGAGTGGCAGTTCGTTGACGTCTGGGTACTCTCCGGTGTTCCGGCCGACCATGGCGATGGCATCTCGAATCTGGTCCAGTGTCTTCAGTCCGAGAAAGTCAAACTTGATGAGTCCGACTCCTTCTGCGGCCTTCATCTCGTACTGGACGACTGGGCCGCCTTCGGGGCCATCGCGGTACAGCGGTGCATGCTCCACGAGTGGTCGGTCGGCGATCACCACGCCAGCAGCGTGTACGCCAGTCTGACGAGTCAAGCCCTCCACCCGCTGAGCCAAATTGAAGAGTCGGCCCACGACCGGGTCGCCATCGATGCGATGGGCGATTCGTTCTTCTCTGACGGCATCTTTTAGGGTGATGCCGAGATCATCAGGAATCAGCTTTGCAATTCGATTTGAGGCATTGAAGTCCAGTCCGACGATTCTTGCGATGTCCTTCGTTGCAGCCTTGGCCTTGAGGTTGCCGTAGGTGATGATCTGGCTGACGAGCTCGGAACCATACTTGTCGCGGACATGAGAGATGACCTCTTCTCGCCGGTCCTGGCAGAAGTCGACATCGATATCCGGCATGCTCACCCGCTCGGGGTTGAGAAAGCGCTCAAAGAGCAGGCCAAATCGGATCGGATCAATGTCCGTGATTCGCATTGCCCAGTTGATGACAGAGCCGGCACCCGAGCCGCGCCCGGGGCCTACAGGAATCTTCTCATCCTTTGCCCAGTTGATGAACTCCGCGACAATCAACAGGTAGGCTGGAAAGCCCATCTGAATGATGATGTCCAGCTCGAAGTCGAGTCGATCCCAGTAGGTCTTGTGCTGATCCTCAGGGATCCGCATGAGTCGAAGCTTGAGTCCCTCCGCCGAGTACCACCGGAAAAATCCGTTGATATTTCCAGCTCCATCCGGTCGCGGTGGAATCGCCTCCTCGGGGGCAGGCAGACCGTAGTCTTTGGGGGGCGGGAAGGCGGTATAGAAGAATGCCCAGTTGGGGTCGGTATCTGGCTGCTCAGCACCTTCTCCTTCTGCGATGTCGGGCGGACGCGTCGCAGGGAAGTAGTAGGTGTCCATCTTGAACTTGAACTGGCAGCGCTCTGCGATCTCGACTGTTCGGTCGATTGCATCGCCGTCATCGGGGAACAGCGCACGCATCTCTGCTTCAGTCTTGATGTACTGCTGATCAGTGGGCAGACCCGCTCTGTCGGCTGAGTCAAGCGTCTCGCCTCTTGCGATAGAGTTCAGAAGATCGAGAGTGATGGCGTCTGAGTTGTGAATGTACCGACAGTCGTTGGTCACCACCGTCTTGATGCCCAGCTCGGCCGAGAGGGTCCGGGCCCGAGTATTGGCATCAGCCTGTCCGGGCATGCCGACGTCCTGAAGCTCCAAGAAGAGGTGCTCAGGACCCATGATGTCGAGCAAGGCCTGAATGCGCTCCCGTGCCGTATCGAGTTCCCCTCGACAGCTCAGGCCGAGCGGCCCGTGGATCCCACCTGTCAGCACGATCAGTCCGTCGCTGTGAGCTCGCAGCTGCTCGAGATCAATCCGCGGCCGAAAATGCATGCCATCAAAGATGGCGTCGGTGACCAACTTACAGAGGTTCTGGTAGCCCTGAGGGGACTCGATCAAGAAGACGAGGTTCCAGCCACCATCGGGGGTTCGGTCGTCGAAGGTCTCCACGCCCTGAGGCCAGACCCAGAGCTCAGAACCAAATACGGGATGGACTCCAGCACCCTTGGCGGCTTTGTAGAACTCGACCGCACCGTAGAGGTTGCAGGTGTCCGTGAGGGCAATGGCGCCCATCTCCAGCTCAGTCGCGCGATTTACGATCTCGCCGGGACGCATGGCGCCGTCGAGGATCGAGTACTGACTGCGGTTGTGGAGGTGAACAAAGCCCATGACATACATCTGCTAATTCGATCTGATGCAGTCGGGTTCAGTACCTTTGACTATGAGGCTGATCCGTTGTGCACGATCAAGGTCACCTCTGCGCGCCCTGAGCGGCGGCAGTTGCCAGATAGAGCGGCTGCTGCGAACAGTCAGGCCCCACCGTCAAAAGCTTGAGTAAACACGGTGCTGTGCGCTCCTCGGGGTTAGCCTGCGGCGGGGAGGCCAGGTGAGCACACCACAGCAACATCAGAGCATGAATCGCTGGCTATCCGGAATGTTCGGCGTCTCGTATCTGGCTCTGGGCGCGCTGGTTCCTTTTCTGGCTCTGGTTCTACAGGAGCGAGGCGTCGATGGCGTGATCATGACCGCAGCGCTCGGGGCGCTCCCGCTCAGTCGTCTGGTGTTTGGTCCTCTGTGGAGCGTGCTGGCTGATCGGTTTCAGGCACCGACGCGGATGGTTCGGATCGGCGCTGCACTCTCGGCTGTGGGCGCTGTGTGGCTCTGGGCGGCATCACCAGGCTGGCAGGTCGTCTTCGCCATGTTGGTGTTTGCCATCGGGCGTGCACCGGCTGGACCCGTGTTGGATGGGCTCACGCTGAAGTCACTGCCAGATCGCAGTCAGTATGGCCGGGTCAGACGCTGGGGCTCTGTTGGCTTCATGGTTGGTGTGGTCGGTGTCGGCTGGTTGGTGGACAACACAGACTTTGGCCCACTCTTGGTCGTGGCGATCGTCTCGATGGTGTTCTTCGAGCTGTCTCTCCTGATGCCCTCCTCAGACGCAATGGAGCGGGTTGAGATCCTGCCAGCACTGAAGCGACTTATGGGCGATCGTTTCGTCAGGTGGATGATTCCCGCTGCAGCCCTTCACTTTGCTCCGCATGTGGGCAACACCTCGTTCATTGCGGTCCACATTGATGGCCTTGGTCACGGAGCGATGTGGACAGGTGCGGCTATTGCTGGCGGTGTGATCATAGAGATTGGTCTCATGGGGTACTCAGCGAAGATTCTCTCGAGGGTTGGAGCGGAGCGCCTGTTGGTGATCTCGATGCTTCTTGCCTTACCGCGCTGGCTTCTCATGCTCGTCGTGGTCTCACCGTGGCTCATTGTCTTGGTGAATATGATTCACGGAGTCACATTTGGCATGTTCTGGATTGCCAGTGTCGCACTCATGAGTCACCGAGCTCCCGCGGAGGTGGCCACGAGTGCTCAGGGTCTGCTTGCCCTCGCCGTTGGCGGTATCGGAAGCTCGCTGGGAGTGATGGGTGCCAGCTGGATAGTGATGACCTGGGACACCACCGTCATGTACCAGGCAGCGGCCGTATCGGCGGCTGTGGGAATCATCTGCGCACTTATGGCTGTGCGCAGATGACGCTCTTGCTCGGCAGCGGTGAGGGCTGGTCGGCCTGGAACAAGCCGGCAGGCATTCCTGTTTTTCCGCCGCATGCAGACCCTGCAGGTGACTGCCTTCTGGCGCGCTCAGGTCTCGAGTCCACGGGTTGGGAGCCGAGCTTTGCTGGAGGTCTTGCGCACAGGCTCGATACACCGACCTCAGGTCAGGTGCTCTCCGCCCACACACAAGCCAGTCTGGACGCACTGCGTGGCCTGTTTGGTGCAGGTTCTCTGGAGAAGGTCTATCGGTTTGTGAGCGACGGTAATGTCAACTGGGACACCCACACCGTCGAGGTGCCGATCGCACACCACAAGAGAAAGCGCGCCAATATGATCGTGGCGAGAGGCAAGAATACGCCGCACCGCGGGAAGTGGTACCCGGCTCACACGGAGCTTCGTCGTCTCGGTCCCACCACAGATGGTGGTGTGCTCTGGGAGGCTGTGATTACGACCGGTGTGATGCACCAGATTCGCGCCCATGCGGCCTTTGTTGGGCTACCTCTACGCGGAGATAAACGCTACGGTGGCGGCCCGCCCAGGAGCGAAGAGGTGCCCTTCTTGCTGCACCACCTTGGTCTGTCGGGCCCAAATTTGTTGCCGCCTCAGGCACCACTTCCCGACTTCTGGCCCATTCCAGAGTAGGCTTGTCGGCATGGGATGGTTTGATCGACAGCTGAGCGGGCGAGAGCCGGAAGACCTCGAGGACGAGCTCGGGCGCTTTGTCCGTGCCTCTGGTGTCGACCGAGCACTCACCACGATCTGCGGCCCTTTTGGTGTCCGGCGGTTCGTGATTCGCTTTGAGCAGCGGGGCGATGTCGTCACGCTGACCGACCTGGAGACCCACCCGCTTCCGATGGGCGGTGGTCCTCCCGATCCGAGGGGAGCGGAGGAGGGGATTCAGCCTCTCGAGGCTGCCATCAACAGGCTGCATCGCAATATGTCCACGAGCTTGCCCTGGACCCGAGGTGCGGTGGCGGTGATACGAGATGCGCTCGATCAGCTCGAGATTATGCCGCTCTTTGATGACGATGCAGATGATGCAGCACTCGCTGACTTGGGGCTGCCTGAGGGCCCAGGTCATCCGCTTGAGGGCCATGCATACCGAGAGATGGTTGCAGCCAACGAGGCGGGTATGCAGGCTGTTCATTCCGAGACCAGTCGACGCCGAGGCAGCTGGACGGACTGGGAGATAACCGCCGACGATCAGACCCTTGTTCTCGAGCAGGGGACAGGCTCGGCGAGGCTCAAGACGAGAGTGCTCGGCACATATCATCCAAGCAGCAGTCGCTTTGCGTGGGCGACGGAGGCTCCGCTCTTCGATGAGCAGCTGTACAACACGGGCAGCTTCTCGGCGACACTCGATGCGGTCATGGAGCTTGGGATGTCAACGGCGGCCCGTCTGGGCTCGAGTTGGTTGTTTTTGGAGACGCTCGGTGACGGCGATGACATTGTTCTCGCCGCCGTCTGGGGCTGAGCGCCTAAGACGGACTCGCTATCGCAGTTTTTGAGGCATTAGGAGCCTCCGGGAGAGTGTAGAATGCTGACATTTTTGTTCACAATCACCGCTGTTCATGCAGCAGATGACATTGTCTTTGTCGGCAATTCCTACACCATAGGCAATGACCTGGCAGCAAAAGTGCAGCAGGTCTACGCCGATGCTGGAGACGCCGCGACTGCCTCGAGGCTTGCTGCTGGCGGGCTCAACCTAGCCGACCATGCAAGTAGAGCGGCGGATACAGGTTCGGCTTGGCACACCAAGCTGGTGACTGAGGCGGCTGACCGAGAGTGGGTCGTACTTCAGGATCAGAGCCAGATTCCTGGTTTTCCAGTGACCCAGCCCGAATGGGTTGCCAGTCGAGACGGAGCATTAGCACTCGATGCGCTCATCTCTTCAGCAGGGGCAGAGACGGTCTTCTTTCTGACCTGGGGCCGGAGGGATGGAGACGCGATGAATGACTGGCTCTTCCCGGACTTCACGACGATGCAGGATCTGCTGACTGCTGGCTATGGCCTGTATGCAGAGGCCTGTGCAGGTGTTGAACGTCCAGTATGGACTGCACCAGTTGGGCCAGCCTTTGCGAAGATTCATGATGACATCGCGGCGACGGGGGCTGACCCTACAGCCTCCGACAGCTTGTTCTATGCGCTCTACAGCGGCGATGGCTCACACCCCTCAGGGCTGGGAACCCAGCTCGCAGCCTACGTGTTTTATGCATCGTTGACGGGAAACACCCCAGTGGGCCTCCCCGTACCCAGTGGTCTTGATGCTGACCAGACAGCGACGATTCAAGAGGCTGCGGAGTCGGTTGTGTTCGACCCTACAGATGGCTTTGATTTTCCGTGGGAGACCACAGAGACATCAGACACAGGGAGTCCTGACGAGGCTGAAGACACTGGTGAGGCTCACGGTAACGGTGACTCCGGCGACGCAGAGGACGACGCAGAGGACGACGCAGAGGACGACGCAGAGGACTCCGGCAGTGCCGAGGACAACGGGGTTGTTGGAGGGAGCGGAGCGGTCAGCTCCGCTGAGTCAGAGAAGTCTTCGGGCTGCTCAGCGATACCAAGCCGGAGTACACCTGCCATGCTGTTGGTGGCGGTTTTTGGACTCATCGGCTGGCGCCAACGTCGGGCCTAAGTTCGCCTCTGGGATGGCCTGATCGCAATGGCGAGCAGGCCAAAGACCCAGATCCAATCCGAGGCCGATCTCGAGATCGCTGAGCATCCGCCGCTCTTGTCAGTGCTGTTGGGTAGTTCGGGCGGTCGGAAGTCCGGCGCACTGCCCGTGTCAGCCCACACTCCAGTGTCCATCTCTGTGATGGCTTCGCCCACAGTGATGGTCCGTGAAGACCAGCCCTGAATGTCCGGTCGGGGCTGCTGAGTTGGCTGAGGCCAGCCCGGCCGATCGACGGTGGCATTCACGGCCACAGCCACAGCCAGTAGCGAGATCTCTGCACCCTCTCTGGCTGTGATGGATGCGGACAGTGGCAGTGTCTCATCGACCCGAATGCCATCTGCATACAGGCGCAACTCAGCGATGCCTGCCGGGTGTGTCGCTGTGAATTCGACCGGACGATTCTCTGCTACGCTCTCTGAGATGGAGACGGTCGGTCGTTCAGCCCAGGGCGATGAGAGTGGGTCGCCAAGGTAGATGTTCTGCCAGTAGAGGTAGCGCTGGGTAAAGAAAGCGCTCTCGATGACTCCATAGCCCATGGTCGCGAGCAGAAAGAGGCCCGATCCAGGGAACGAGTTGTTGAGTGGTTCATTCGCTGTGCCGTGTGCGAAGGTTGCCCCGCCCCGGACGAATCGCGCGATGCTGGTCTGTGATTCGGCGTCAGGACACTCCCCGTCGGCGCTACAGCGAAAGTTCTGAGGTACGGCGCCATAGGAGGTGAGGTTTCCTGCGAAGGCGCCTGGAAGCCAGGTGTTGTCTTCAATACCACCCTGAAGAGAGGTGGTACCAGTCATCAGGCCAGCAAGCACGGCTCCCGATAGCTCGGGGTCATGGGTGTCGATCCATGCGGCCTCAATGCCTGCACCGTCGAGCAGGCCTATCGTGTGGTGGCACTCTGGATCTCGTGCCCCACGTGCACTGTCTGCAGCCGCCATACAAGTGATGGCACCCTCAGGGAAGCTGCCATCTGCGGCCACACCACGGTCGATGAGGTCCATCGCGTCGTCGTGATCAAAGCCATCGAGCCTGCTGACCAAGAACAGGCTGTCCGTAAACTGCCAGCCCCACATTACGCTGGCCTCTGAGCGGCTGAAGGAGCGTGGCTGCCGGTCATCTGAGGCGATGGTGAGGGCCGTGCTGTAGTGAGCCATGTAGGTATTGCTGAGCTCAAATTCTCCAGTGGAGCTTGCGCCGACGTAGGCTGGATTCTGAATAGACGCGGAGTAGGTTCCACCCGAATTGACCAGTGGTCTTCCGGCGAGGGCTTCCCCGTCGCTACTGTGAGTGGTGTCCGAGATCTGAAGCATGGCTTCGAGGCTGGTGGTGAAGCCGGTCGGGAGCTCGACCCGGTATGGGAGCCCGCGCACCAGCACCAAGATGTCGATCTCTTCAGGCTGTGGGAGCGTGTCGAGGCATGACTGCAGACCATCAGAGATGTACAGCTCATAGTCTGTGAGAGGGATGGTGTTGGATGTAGAGTCGACGCCAGAGATGGGGCAGATGTGCCCAGGCAGCAGACTGCGCTCCTCTGCATAGTGCTCAGCGACTGCAATTGCCGAGGTGTCAGCCGCATTTGCCAGGATCAGGACATTGGCTGGACCACCGCCGGCACTGGCTATCGGCAGCATCGCTGTGAGGATGTGAATCATGAGTCACTCACATTAACGGAGGTTCAGCTTCCCGTATACGTGCGCGCATCAGGCCAATCCCATAAGAGCCGACACCTTCGGAGAATCAGATGAGATCTTTGCTGCTTACACTCGGAATTACCTTCGCTCTATCGGGCTGCGGTGATGTGACCAAGCCTTCCACAGCCACATCTACTGCGTACACCAAGAAGGGCATTATTGTTGCCCATGCTGGTGGCTTTGAGGCTCGGGTGATGGAGGCTCTGACCAAGATTGATAAAGACCAGCTCAGCAAGGAGTCGATCGAGAAGATCGTCTCCAACAGAGGCAAGGTCTTGGTGGACAGTCTCGAGAAGGTCTCAGGAATCCCAGACTCCGTCGAGGTGGGCGGACTCTTTGATGACCCAGCGGTCAAGGAGGCAGTGCTCGGCATTGATGAAGCGGCCGCCGCTGACTTGCTCTACGAGCAGGGTGTTCGGACCGTGATTGTGCATCACACCCTCAGTCCGAGTACCGACGTCGGTAGCCGTGTTCTGGCGCGCCTGATTCATCACGACTTCCTTCAGCGCTTTCAGCTTGTTCGTGTCGGTGAGGGGAGTCTGATTTACCGGGTGCGCAAGCAGCCAGTGAAGTTCCAGAAGCCGCTCGCGATGTCCATGCTGCGGTACCTCAGGGATCGCATCAAGGGCAAGGCAGCCCCAGCGATTCCGGACATCAAGTCAGAGACTGGAAACTGGACCTTTGTGGCCACCCTGCGAGGCCAGGGCAGAGAGCTTGCCTTCGCATTCTCACAGGATCGGAGTCTCCAAAAATCGATGGAAGAGCTCGTCGTCGACCTCGAACGGGTTCACCGTCGTCGGATTGAGTACTTCGGTTTTCCTCCGCTCAAAGAGCACATCGATGATCTCCACCTTGAGATTCATCGCGTCACTGAGCGGGCCTACATCGAGAATCGCAGTGATGCCTTCTTGGCCAATTTCTGGGAACTCGGCATGGACGGGGCTTTCTTCTTGACCGAGGATCGCAAGAAGCGAGGCGTGGCGCCAGGAACTTTCTCCTACACACGCTCGCTCAACCGTCCTGACCCCTTCCTGAGGGCTGTGGCCAAGAACAGCCGCATGCCGAACAAGCGGCCCTGGCGAGCTGACGGCTCTTGGTTTGAGACCTTCCGCACAATTCACTTTGCAGAGATGCCGGACGGCAAGGTGATTCAGCTCTTCCGCGGCTTTAAGATGGTGCCTGAGAGCATGGTCACGATCGAGTCGGTGCGCCAAGGTGTCATCAGTGCTGGTGAGTGGTACCTGGCGAACCTGCAGCCTGACGGATCTGTCGTCTACAAGTTCTGGCCATCTGAGAACCGGTATGCCAACGAGAACAACATCGTCCGTCACACCCTCTCTACATGGAACCTGGTGCAGGCGTATGAGCTGGACCCACGTCCAGAGTTCTTGGATGCAGCGCGCAAGACTCTCGGCTTTACGCAGAGCCATGTGCTGACCGACACCGATGCTGAGCACGGTGAGATGGTCTTCTACAAGTACAAAAACAACATCAAGCTGGGTACCGTTGTCATCAATATCCTCGGCATTGTCGACCTTGCGCGTCAGGCGAACACTCGAGAGTACGATGATCTGCTCCGCAAGCTCGGTAACTTCACGAAGTTTATGGCCGAGGATAACGGGCGATTCCTTGGTTACCATGTGCCGAAGGGCCACCCCTACCACGGTACGACCAACGACATTGTTCCTGGTGAGGCTGCCCTCGCTCTGATCTATCTGGCTGAGTACTTCGACGACGACACATGGATTGAGGACTTAGACAAGTATTGGGGCTACTACATGCCCTTGTTCCGGGAGCGTGCGGCTAAGAAGCACGATGACGCACCCTGGCCGTACCACGTCTATGACAACGCCATGCGCTTGGCGCTGGTTCAGATGGGCCCCTGGACCGTCATGGCTGCCAACGCTTACCACCGCCGGACTGGCGACAAGGAAGTCGCAGAATTCGGTCTTGAGGTCGCACGATGGATGATCGATACCTACCAGTGGCGCCACGATCGCTCGCCGTGGCCGGACTATGTCGGCGGCTACTACAAGATGCCGGAAGAGCTTCCAGCGATGCAGGCCTTCTGCTATGCCGAGGGTACGGCTGCTGCCTACCAGCTCGCCATCAGGGCGGCGCCAGATGAGTCACCATATTTCGAGAAGTCGACCCGCGAGGCGATGCGTCTTGGGCTGGCGATGCAGTACACAGAGCATGACACCTACGCCTTCTCGCGTCCCTACCAGGTCCTCGGCGGTATTCGATATGCACTCAATGAGACAAAGGTTCGCATTGACTATGTCCACCACGCGCTCAGCTCGATGTACCAGTATGTAAAGGCAGCGGAGAGTGACCCTCAGCTTCCTGCATCTGTGCGTGGGGATGAGCCTGCTGCCGAGTAGTGCGCCGTCCTGCTACAGTCTCAGTTGTGATGTCTGCTCTCGTTGAAAGACTCCGCAGCGTGTGGATGGAGGCCGTCTGGTTTGCCATCTGCACTGTCGTGCTCACCTGGCCCACGGTGATCCAGCCGGGTACGGCTGCGCTCGGTAGCCCGAAGGCTGACGGTATGAAGCACCTGTGGACGCTCTGGTGGATGCGAGCGAGCGTGTGGCGGGAGGGTGAGTTTCCTTTCAGTACCCACCTGGTCAATTGGCCGACAGGCATGGACCTGTACCCAATCGAGCCTCTGAATGGTCTCGTCAGCGTGGCGACTCCGTTTCTCGACATCATTCTGCTGTCGAACTTGCTGGTGATGGTCAACCTGTTTGCGACGGGTATGGTCGGCAGCTGGTTTGGTCGGCTGCTGTCCGACGGCAACAGGCTCTCTGGGCTGGCAGCGGGCACAGTGTTGCTTGGCTCCAGCGTCGCGACCTTCTTTGTCACTGTGGGCGTGGGCGAGCTTACCCACCTGTGGTGGCTTCCGCTGGGTCTTGGGTTGCTCCTCAAGGCGATCAAGAATCCTCGGTGGCGTGACTGGTCGATGGTCAGTGTCGCCATGGTCGGTGCTGTGCTGTCTTGCTTCTACCTGGGCTTCTTTCTGGGACTGGCTGTGGGTGTGATCTGCGCTTGGCAGCTGGTGATCAACCCCCAGCGACGCATGCTGTTTCAGCGAATGCTCTTCTCTGCGGCGCTCTTGATTATGATTGTGCTGCCGATCGGGCGCGTCTTTGCCATCAGCTATGCAGCGCCTGCATTTGATCGCGATCCCCCGATGGTGCACATCTTCGGTGAGAAGGGGCAGCAGGTCACAGACAGCCTCGGAAGCCGGCTCGACCCAACACAGGTCCTTGCCTTTGGCCGTCGACCGACCACAGAGCATGAGCAGGGCTATGGGGGCGGTAGATACCTCGGTATCACCATCAGCCTGCTGGCCTTGTTGGGGATCATCCGTCGACCCCGAGAGGCCATCCCATGGGTGCTGGTTGCTGTGATGGCCATGTGGTTTTCGATGGGCAGCTACCTAACCATCGGAGGGGAGGAGATAAAGCTCGCGGGTACGGGGGGACGGGTGCGTCTGCCCATGCTCTGGATGAATCGGATTCTGGAGCTCATCGCCGAGCCTGTGAACTTTCCTGTGCGCTTCTTGGCTTTAGTGGTGACGGCTCAGTCCGCGCTCATTGCGCTGGCTGTGGGGCGTACTTGGGGCAAGTGGATGACGCTCTTGATTCCGCTGGGCGCGCTCGAGATTGCTGCGGGGCAGCTCATATCGTGGCCCTGGCCGGTACTTCAGATTCCCAAGACCTGGGCTCTGGAGAAGCTCGCGGACCATCCTGGTCGTGCTGTGTTGGATATTGGGTTGACGCTCCAGGCGGATGCTTCAAATCGCGCGCTGGCCTTGGCGGGACAGATGTCCCACCAGCACCCGACCAACACAGTTCCCCTTGAGCGGATCGAGTTCTTCGCGCGGGAGGGATTCACGCTTGCTCGCTCCATGCACATCGTCGATGACATCAACGGGCTGTACTACCACGAAGATCCACGGGGTATGGCGGACGACTATCGAGAGGATCTGACCATGCTCTCAGAGCAGGGCTTCGACATCCTTCTGATCAGCACCAAGGATGGTCGACGCAACATTCCGGAGCGTGCTTTCCAGGCGCTCCGTAAGCTCTGTGGAGAACCCATTGCAGATGGTCCAGGCGGGGTTGCCTGGGAGATCAAGCCGGTCTACCCATCACCAAGCGAGCGAGAGCTTGAGGTCTGGCGCAAGAACCTGCAGATTCGCATCAAGGACTGGGAGCGCAAGCTCCAGCCGATGAGACCGGGCCCCTGACTCGGGGTCAGCCGTTCTGAGCGCGGAAGGTCTCGATGAGCGGGTCACCATCCCAGTGGGTCGAGGCCACCATGCGACGCTGCACTCCCATGTCGAGCTCACGCCAGATTGCTTCGGGGATGCCCTGTCCTGCCCACCAGCAATGAAACTCCTCCGCCAGCTTGTCACGGACAAAGTCGATGCTGCCGGTGTGCACTGCAATGTCGAGCTCGCGGTCGATGACCCGAACGCCGCTGAGGGCCGTGAACTCACCTTCGTGTGCTGCGGCTGAGCGCGCATCTTTGGCACGTCTGGCACGCGCAAAGTCCAAGACCACGTTGTCAGCCGAGAGCCCGAGGTTCTGAAGATCATCGGCCAGTTGGCTGTGGATCACACGACGGAGTGTGTCTCCCCAGGCTGCCTGGACTTTGTATTCCTTGCCCGCATCGATGGGGTGCGGGCCGGGCTCTGGGCGAGCATATACAGGGGGTGGCTCGACGGCTGCGGGTGGCTCGTTCGAGGGATCGAGGACATCATCCAGCCGGTCCTGAGGGAGCCACCCAATCGTGACTCGCGTCAGGTCTGGAGTGACGGAGACATCACCTTTGGGAACGCTGAAGTACTTGGTGCGGCCCTTACCCGTGACCCGCCATCGCGCGAGCTTGGCCTCGAGTTGTGGTCCAGTGAAGACCTCGGGTCCACCGACACAGACCTGGCGTCCGGCCACAGCCTTGCTGAGGTAGTCGAGGGCCATGGCAGCCACCTCTCTGCGAGAGACGGGAGAGTATCGGCTTGAGCGGGTGATGGGGTGAGGCTTGCCGCCATCCGGCGGGCGCACGTGGGCATCGATAATTTCGTCGATGTAGGTGCTCACTCGGAGGACGGTCCATGGCGCATCTTGAGCCCGAACACCCCGGTCGAGGTGAAACGCTCTCCGGTTCAATTTATTGGTAGACCAGCGAAATGCGCCCATTACGGACATGTAGATGATGGCTTGGGCACCAGCTTCTTTAGCTGCACGGATCACATTCGGTGCAGCATGATCTTGGTAGATGGGAGTACCCGGCCCACCTGTTCTTGGATCGATGCAGATGATCACTTGGTCAGCACCCTCGAGGACCGGTGGTAGGGCAGCGTAGTGCTCCGGGTCGGCATAGCAAATGTGCTGTACATCGATGATGTCATCGAGATTTCTGGCGTCACGATCATCGCGCACGACGGCGCGGACATCGAGGCCACGGTGAAGTGCCTTTCGAATAATCTCAACACCGGTGCGCCCGTTGGCGCCCACGACGACAAGCATGCTTTTGCCTCCTCCAACACAAGGTAACCGATGATACCGCGCCTTCGGGAGGCGCGGTTGTTACTCCGTTGCGCTAAATTGGCTCAGGTATGGGAAAGAAGCTCCGAATCGCTGTCATCAGCTTGTACGCGCTCGAGAACAATGGTGTGCGCCATGTGGCCACACCACTGCGCGAGGCCGGGTTCTCCGTCACGGAGATTTACTTCAAGGATTGGGTCAACAATCGCTTCCCATGGCCTGAGGAGGAAGAGGTCCAGGCGCTGATTGGCCTGCTCGAGGAGCGCAAGGTCGATGTGGTGGCATTCTCGGTTCGTGCGAGCGCCTTCCACCGGATGGCGAAGTACCTCACCGAGCGTGTCCGACACGCGCTGAGGCTGCCGATACTCTGGGGCGGTATGCACCCGACCTTCTTGCCCGAGCGGTGCATCAGCATTGCGGACTTCATTGCGGTGGGCGAGGTCGATCACGCAGTCGTGGATTTCTTTGATGCACTGGAGAGGGGCGAACGGGCAGATGATGTTCCCGGCTTCTGGCGTCGTGATGGTGAGACTGTCACCCGCAACGACATCGCCAACCTCGTCGAGATGGACGACGTGGCTTTCCGTGACTTTCACACCACCGAGGACAAGTTCCATATCGATGGCGGGAAGGTCACCCAGGGTGATCCATTCATCTCCAATCCGGAGTACACGCTCTTGGCGAGTCGAGGATGCCCTTATTGGACGTGTACATTCTGCTCGAACACGCTCACAAAGCCGCTTTATGAGGGGAAAGGTAAGAAGTTCCGTATTCGCTCAGTCGAGCACCTCATCCAAGAGCTGGAGTACGCCAAGGACTTGTGTACCGACATCAAGGTGGTCCGCTTTGATGATGAAGTCTTTCCGCTCCGAAAGGACTGGATTGCTGAGTTTAAGGAAAAGTGGCCGAAGCGTGTGGGTATTCCCTTTGAGGTCCTGGTTGATCCGAGAATGGTCGCCTACGAGCCCCTGAGACATCTCAAAGAGGCTGGGCTGCGTGCCGTGTGTATGGGAATCCAAGCCTCTGAGCGTGTGAACCAAGAGTTCTACAACCGCAACACAACAAACGAGCAGATCCGAGAGGCGCAGCGCATCTTCCGTAAGCTCGATCTCGACTCCAGTCTCCAGGTGATCTGGGATGATCCCGCCAGCCAAGAGGAAGACAAAGATGCAGTCTTTAGGCTGATCATGGAGCTCGAGAGGCCCTTCAATCTCTACCTCTTTGGGCTGACGATCTACCCGAACACCCATCTCGCACGTCGACTTCTTCGAGAAGGTCTGATTACAGAGAAAGACATTGAGGGTGTGGGGACCCACGCCTTTGAGCAGTTTCGTGTCGACCTCAACTACCCACGGCCCAAGGCTGACCAACGCTGGCTTGCGCTGATGGTGCTCGCCAACAAGCCTTTTCTCAGCCGAGAGTTCGTCTGGAAGCTCTATGAGTCTGAACGGTTCAAGGCAGATCCTCGGCCGCTCACACACATGGCTCAGGCCTCAAACCTCGCGCACATGGCTGGCTTTGTCAGCAAGATGGCGATGCGGGGAGAGGTGACACCACTGTTGATCAAGCGCTGGGTTAATCCTGGCAGCTTGGTGACCATGTGATTGACCCTGCACAGCTCAAGCGGCGTGCGAGAGCATGGCGGAATGTCGCCACCTCCGCGACGATGGCCCGGGTCGATCCGGACTGGGTGCCCAGGCCCCATGCAGCCCACATCATCCTGACCTACAAATGCAACCTCAAGTGTGGTGGATGCCCAAGCTGGCAGATCAAGGACCACGATG
>Ga0315315_10002159_pt1 | contig 18012 bp, 8 predicted proteins | sample M140m3416metaG_FD_203699 | JGI IMG/M metagenome (GOLD analysis project Ga0315315, IMG submission 203699) | Ammonia-oxidizing marine archaeal communities from Monterey Bay, California, United States - M1 40m 3416 | ecosystem: Environmental > Aquatic > Marine > Intertidal zone | place: USA... | reverse complement strand
ATTTGATTTTCCATTTAAAGAAAAAACAACCTATTTAAAAATAGTTCAGAGGCTATTTAAACAAACTATTAATTGTATTATCCTCACATTATATTTATATCACAAAATCATCTTTCACTTTTATATTTTCATAATTAACTCAAACGGAATTTTATTAACCAATAATTAACCAATATGAACATGATGAACTTTGACTTTAGTAATTTGCTAGAGCAAACCAAAGACAATTTAGGTATTAGAGAGGTAAAAAAGACTGAAGAGGAGATTCAATTTGAAGAAGAAGAAGATGCATACAATGTAAACATTAATGGTGAAAATGATGATGAAGATTTACCATTGGCATTCATTAAATACCCGGCGAATGCTATAGATATTTTTAACCCAGAACAACGAACAATACTTGATAATCAATATAATAATTTAGTATTTTCTAAAAACACTATTAATTCATCTGGAATGGTTACAGATATCAAAGAGTTTCAAATCACAACTATGAATATATTTTTCCGTCTCAATTGTAGTAATATAGATATGGATATACTGAAACAAAATATATGCTGTAGGTGTAATATTCTAGAATGTAAAGGTAATATGTGTGAAGAATATACACCTACTAATAAAAATGATATAAATAAATATAGAAGTATTATTACTGTTAGCAATCATGGATATACTGAGACGATTCCTATGAAAATACCGAAACAATTTGCGACACAACATGCATACAATCAACATACTTGTTATGTGCAAATTCCAGACAAACGTGTAATTCCTGGATACAAAAAACTTATTCAAATCAAAAAGAAACGACTAATTGTATTCCGTCCAAGCAATGTTAAAATTTTTAAAGATGGTAGCATTACTATCTTAGGAACTAAAAGTTTCGACCATAGTTTACACATTGCTAAAAATATTCTTAATGAGTTGAATCGAATTAATAAAAAACATCCAGGATTTATATCATTTGAAAAAAAAAAGCCAAAAGAGCCAAAAGATACTAAAAAGGCAAACATTAAGGATAAAACACGTTCCAATTCAAATGTGTCCATTACATCGGATGCATCGTCTAACACTACTGCTACTACAGATACTGAAGATGTCACTACTACTGAAGATACTATTAAAGACTATGGTGAAAATGTAAATGATGAAGACGGAGCGATTGATTTATCTATTGTGCCTAAAAAGAAAAGAAAACGAAAAAAAGCAAGATTATGCAGACGAGAAGATGGAAGTAAAAATTATAAAATCCACCTTCTTAACGCTACTTATTATATCGATTTGAGAATTAATCGTTCAAAACTGCATAAGATCATGATTACCAAGTATAATGTCTATCCTGAACAATGTGAATTTAAACCAGATAATCATTCTGCTGTTATAATTAAGTTTAATTGGAATCTTGATAATAAGTACAATGGTAAATTCGGATTATGTTGTTGCACACGACGTTGTGTTGGTAAAGGCCCTGCTGCTACAGGTCAGGGTAATTCACATTGTAAAATTATTTCAATTAAAGTATTTGAAAGTGGATCCATTAGTTTTATGGGTGCCGGAAGTTTAGAACAATTAAACGACTGTTACCACTTTATTAATAGTATTTTAGACGCAGAATATCACAATATTCGTATGGAACCCAAAAAGCCAAAACAAAAACGACATGTAATAAACGCACCAAAGAAACGTATAACTATAAAGAAAAATCAGATAAAAAACATTGAAACATACAATAAACTTAGAGAAGCAACAATTTAAATAATATCACCTATACTTAAATAATTAATTCAAAATTCGACAAAAAAAATACATGTTGTATCAATTATAACCTATAATACCTTTACATTGAGTTAATTTTTACTTAAATTGGTTCAAAATGAAAAAACTCAATAAAGATCGAAATCTAGAATATAAACTTATTGCTGGAACAAAGATATATCATAATAATGGTATAGGAGATATACGAGTATGTAATTACAGTGGAGAAGGTAATATGGTTTTGTATAATAAAAAACTAATTACACCTAATAAATTTTGCACAAGCCATATAGAGGAGACTAGAGAGGGTAAAATATCAAACAGAAATGCGTGGGTTGCATGCTATATAATTGGACCAGATTCACGCAAAGTTAAGCTAAAAGATATTAAAACCTCCAATGAACCATTAAATAAAACATCTAAACAACTTGACCAATTACCACCAGATACTAAATCTGAAAATGTAACTAAAAATAATAATATGAATATGGATTTAAACAAAAGTGGTGTTAATATACAAATTACAGACGAACTCAATAAATATATAAAAGAAACATCGCAAACACAATCTAATACACATATGCCATCTAAAAAAAGTACAAATCAGAGTAAACAAACATATAGCGAAGGTGATGAAGTAATTCGTGGAAGAACAATTGATGAATGGACACAAGTTTTATACAATACTAAAAAGATAAAATGGGACCGTTGTGTTAAAGAACAGATTGTGGATCCCGATGACTATTCCCAAACTACATTTGCAGTGAAGCGCTCAAAAACAAACCCAGACCATTATGAAATGTGTAATGAAACCATGACATGCTATGGTGATATAATACCTTGGAAAGACACTAAAGATGAAATACCTGATAAATATAAAGACAGAAATGGATTTGTACGCCCTTATGGAGAAATTGTATATGAATATAAACCACATAAAGATAGTCCATATCATGAATTATCCAAAACTGCCTATCGTAAATATCGCTATGTTCCCCAACTATATCGTTTTGTTGAAACAGGTCATATTATACACGTTGAAGACCCAAAGCCAAAATCAAAATCTAAACCTACATCTAAATAAATTAAATAACAAATAAAATAATGTAGTAATTAATTTTATTTATCACTTTATTACCGATAGTCATGCTTATTGTTTCCAATTCTTACCACATGTGTAACACATTACGAACACTGTCATAGGTTCATCAGCACTACGAGTTTGCGCTTCGGTATGTTTTGTTTTCCAAGATTTACAGCGACCACATTGAAATACGCCGGTAATTTCATCTTCACGTACTTCAAACATAATCTTATAACGTCTTTCACGTTCTTCAACTAGTAATCTCCAATTCTCTGGATGAACTTCTTGTGGTTTCATAAATGCTAATTGATCAGGATTAATTTCTTTTTTCTTTAGGCGCGTTTCTAATGTATCATTATGTACATAAGAATTGTTCATTACATTGACATATATGCTACGAATCTTATTAAAATACATATCACGGAATATACGATGACGGAAATCATTAGGTATTGAACGTACTTCTGCTTTTTTAACTACATAATTATATACACCCTTCTCAATGCTTATAGCCATTTTCTTTGTTTGTCCACATTTATCAATTAGTCTTTGTACAAATAATTCTCGGAATTTTGGCATGACTTGGTTCTTTGTTAGAGATTTCTTTTTTCTACGATATGGTCGTTTTTTCTTAACTGGTTTCTCAAGTTTATTTAATTTTTCTGGCGTGTTTTTACTATCTTCATCTTTACTACCTCCACCACCAACTGCTTTAACAACTTTTTTAGTTCTTGGCATTATGCGTGTTATATATTTGTCTTATTTTGTTATTTTATTTTTTATAAGTATTGCTTCAATTTAACACTATTTAATATTATTGTATTAGTTTTAAATATAAACCATCAAATGTCGATTAAATTAATTTAAAGATATCTGCCATATAATATACATTGCTAGAAATAGAAGGTAGTTCAAATTTATTATACTTTTAAAATACCTAATATCTATTAATTAATTCATTTGAACCTTTATATTAACCTTTAAAATAAAAATAATCAAATATGTTATCATATACTATGGAAGAAGTTGAGCAACTTTGGAATGATTTTGATAAAACTGATATCCTAGGGCCTGATTATATCAAATTATTCAATCGCATCCGTGTTAAAAACAAATTCAATCCACATAAATTCTCACGTAACAATATTAATTTTAATAATTGGAAGAAATCATTGAGCAAAGAAGAGGAAGGTATTAAAAATGAACGTGATATTCTATGTGAAAAGATTCGCAATTTACTTAACAAATGTACAAATACAAATTATGAAACACTACAAGAAAAACTAAAGGAATATATCAAAACTGACATTGAACTACTTAATACCACTTTAGATATTATCTTTGAAATGGCAACTGTTCAAGCAAATTATTGCCCAGTATATGCAAAATTTTGCAAATATTTATGGGAAAACTATGGAGATTCAGTTAAAACTCAAATTCTAGATAAATGTAAAACACGTTTTCGCAGTCATCGTAAACTTGAAGTTGCAGATGAAGAAAGCGAATATGATCTATTTTGTCGTATAATGAAACAGAAAAAGAAATTCGTAGGAATGTTCAATTTTGTAGGTCACCTATATGGTCTTGATATGGTTAAAAATGTTGTAGTTGATAAATACCTTACTCTATTACTTTCAGAACTTGAAACAAATCTTGATGAAGAAACTAAGAGTGAATATGTTGAATGTCTTAAAACGTTGTTTGAAAATGTACATTCAAAATTACGAAGTGAAATTGAAGATGAAAAGTTCAATAATTATGTTGAAAAAACAGAGGGATTAAGCAAGAAAAAAAGTTTCACAAATCGCGACAAATTTAAGTTCATGGATATTCTTGAATTATTTGAATAATTTTAATCTACATTTGACTCACCTACACTTTAGCTGGAACAGGTGTACCGGTATATTGGATTGGAGTTGGATATTGAGGTTGTGTTACACCATCTGCAAATGTAGCCATAGGTACACCATCAGCTCTAACTGTTCTACTAACAACTCTATTCGGTGCTGGAGTAGATGATCTAGATGCTGGCGGTGTCATAGTTGATGCTGGCGGTGTCATAGTTGGTGCTGGCGGTGTCATAGTTGGTGCTGGCGGTGTCATAGTTGGTGCTGGTACTGCTGTTGGTATTGCAGTTGATGTTGAGGTTCTACTTGGAGAAGATGTTGATGGATATTTATATTTATTTGTATAAGTCATTCTTGTATCTTCTGGTATTGACGACCACAATGCGCTGCGTTTTGCTTGTAACTGACGTAATTCCATATTCAATCTGTTATTTGCAGTTGCATCATTTGCTAATGTCATTCTCTTTGGTAATCCTTCACATACCTTCTTTGTCTGTTTTGGATCATTCAATTTACACTCACGTATTAATATATTTCTATCTAAATTCTCCAATTCACGTACTTTAGAATTTATATCAATTTCAGTTTCTGTTATACCACCGGCTGCTTCTATACGACCACTCAAAGTTGCTAATTCAGATTCTAAACTTGCCTTTTGTTGTTCAGCTGCTTTCAAATTATTCTGAATACGTTGAATCTTTAAATTATGATCAATACTTGGGTTGTCCATTTCACGATCATAATTATCTTTTTCTTTATTATAACGCTCTTTAGCTTTCAATAACTGCTGTTGAACTTCTTCATAACGCTTCTTACTACTATTTGTTTGTAAAGTTGTTATACCTTGTGCTATATTTTGTAAATTAATACCGCTACCACTACTACTGCTACCTGAACCAGAACCTACCGGCATTTGTAATTTAGAAGCCATACTTGCAAGTGTTGCCATTGGATTTGGTGATGCCCCAGTTACAGGCGTCATATTACCTATTTGTAATGATAGATTTTCAGGACGTAACTGACCAGCACTTGCTAAAGGTAATATTGCTTTAGATATCATACCAGCACCTAAATCTGTAATTGTACCTGGCATCATAAGTACATCATTTGCAGTTTTATCTAATACTTGTGTAATATCTGTAATGTTAAAGTTTTTAATCTTCTTTGATAAATAGAACATTTTCAATAATGGACCAAAATCAAAGAATAGTAGTGTCATTATTTTTATTATTAGAGCTATTGAAGATAAAATGGTAAACATAATGCGCTTACCATTTAATATATTATGAACTATAAGCATAAAATCTGGTATTAAATTTACAACTGGAAGTGGTATTACAGATAAGGCAAATAATACTAATTCAACCAACTCAAATGGTTCTGCAAATTCGTTTGCGACTTTAGATGCTATAGAATCATCATTTTTTACAAAATCAAGTATGTTAGAAGGATATATTGCATCAACTAAATTAGAAATATTATCAACAAAATAACGTAAATTTTCAGGAACATCCATATCCTGTACTGATTCTCTTACGAATTTTTCCAATCTCTTTTTATAATCAACTATTGTACCAAGTGTACCATATGTCCTGTCTTCTTGAATTTTTCCTGATATGCGATGAAATAATTCACGGAAAAATGCTGAATTTTGGTCAATTACATCTGTTTTATTAATTAGTGGATCATCAGGATTTGCACTACCTCCATGTTGAACTTCTACGGATTTTACCATTGACTTATATTTACTGGCATTCATACGGTCATTTGCCATTTCTTCCAATCTCTGTAATTCGTCTATATTTAATTGATCATAAAATGCATTGATATATATATCTCTATCTGTCGATGTTAACGCAGGTGTATCATGTATATTTGTTATAGGTGCGTTATACAACATACTATGACATTTATTATATACTGGGTTGTGATGACATGCATGTAAATGCGCTTTCTTTTTATTAATAGCATCTGGGTTGATGAATAAAGTCATTAACTTCAACAATTGATCTGAACGATCATCATCGAAAATTGGCTGATGGTTTTCGTCTTTAAAACGCTGAATTTGTGTAATCTTATCTTTAAAATTAAGCGGACTTTTGACAACTTTAATTGTACGTTCTACGAATTGAGAAATATGTGATAAAGCATCGCATATTTCATCTATATTTTGGTCACTCTGATAAACCTTATACTTGCATTTTTTATTTTTATTACAGTTTTCAAAAATTAACTTTAAAAGTGGTTTATAATTTGGATTGTAACGTTTTTCCATATTAAATGAATATAAATTATACTACAAACTTAATAATCTAATAATCTAATAATACCAAGGGTTGGACTTATATAATTATAACATTTTATATTTTAAAAACTAACTATTTACGGTTTAAAGATATGAATAAATAAATAAATATAATATTATATATTTTAGGATTCAGATACGGTTCATTTTTATAATTATATATGTTGCAATCTAACTTTAGTAATATAGTTACACATAATGAACAAACATCACAAACATCACAAAATCCCAAAGATGGGAAACATTCCCATAAATCACATCAATATCATATGGGTTATGATAAAAATGTATTAAGTAAAAAAATCAAAGAAACTTATGCTCTCCAGCAAGCAAACGAAGAAATAAAAAAACGCCTACGAAGTTCCCATATAAACGTCAATAGTACTGACAGAAGCGTAGTTTACACGTTTCAATATTTCAGTTCAACTAACTTAATTGCAAATCCTATATTATTTAGTGGGACCAATAAAGTAATTATTTATCATCCAAATAATAACCTTGATGTACGTAAATCATATGACCTTATTATAACAGGTATAGTTGGTGATACAGTAAATGGTGTTGTCCAAGATACTATATGTAATTACCCAATTAATTTAATTAATTTTGATGTTGATAATCCTACTAATATTTTTACAATTAATCGTTTCACAGAGATAGTTAAAGATGATGGTCATTTTACTGTTGAAGATAATTATGTGTATGAGAAATCTGACTATTATCAAATTGAACTCAAAAACATTTTAACTGAAGAAAACAATATTCGCTCCGGTTATGTAGGCGGTAGTAGCATAAATGTCAAAATAATAAAAAGACAAAATGATGTGTTTGTAAAACCGAATCACTATAAAGTTCAATTAGCTAGAACCTATAGAAATGTTGTTGCAGTTCGTCTTGTTAGTACTGAAATACCAAATATCAGCTACACAGTAAACATTAATAATAGTAATTCACGTAATAATCGGTTACAATGGATAAATGAAGATGAGAAACTCACAATTACAGATAAAGTTCTAGTTACAGACCATGTTCTTCTTAATAGTTTAGATCACAACAATTATATAAATAGTGAACATATTAAAAGTAATCCAGGACAAGGAAGCGACAGCGATGGATCATTTACTTTATCAGATTTGGCAAATTTACCTATAAATAGTAATCCATCAATAAATCAAACAGCACATGCTTCTGCTGTAATAAGAGATATAAATGCAGATGATGATAAACAAACATCCTATCGGTTATTAACTAATACACCCGATCTTGATAATTCAGACCCTGTAATTGTAAACTCCGCTGGTGTAGATGTATTCAAGGATAAAGAAACTATACGTGATAATTATCGTCAAAATCGTTATTTTACGCCTAAAAAGATGTTTATGAGTAGCTATTTTTTTGAAAATAATTATCATAGTTTTGGCAAGACATTAGTAGCTCATATACGATCATTAATTAACCTTAAAACTGAACCTGTGGTAAAACAGGCTCTTCCATGGGAATATAATTATTACAAAATTTATACATCTAGAGGACGTGAAAAATATCTGGGTACAAATAAGATTTGGAATGCAAGTGATAACACTCAACCACTTAAATATTTAGGTTACCAAATATTTGATAATTTATTATCTACAACTATAGGTTATAGTGATGTGAAGTTTCCAGCAACATCAACATTAACAACTGAAACACGCACAGTTACTAATACGACTATACCTAAAAATATATTATATGGTACTGAACTTATACCTCAAGATCCTCGTGATACTACAGGTATATCAACTATTAATGAGATAGATGTTTATCCAGTACATAATATCTTTTTGGAGGAGGGTATATTTAATATTCAACAATTGATGGATTTAATTAGTACAAAGATGAACACTGATGATATTTTATATTTTGATTGGAAAATACGTGATTGGAGAAAAACATTAACACCTTCCAATAAATATATTCTATATAACAATAATCGTAAAAGTATATTTGAATTACGATATGATTTTGGTAATAGTGTAATTACTTTCACACAATATAAAATTATACCATATCAAAACAGTATTGCTAATTTACCAGTTAACGAAAAATCTGAAGAAGGAGATCCAGGTCTTTATTTAGTTGTTAATGAAGGTTATCCACATATATGTATAGTAAATGAAGGACATTTATTTAAGAATGGTAATTTTGTTAAAATCGCAAACTCCAACAGTATCTTCAATATTAACCAAGATAGAATTAATCAGCTACATAATGCCATAGTTAATCCTGTATATAAAATACATGTACGTTCTATTTTTCCAGTACCAATGAAATCGTATTTTCGTGTAGCAAATGCAAATATAGATTCTGCTACTGCTGATAAACTTGCAATTCATCAAATTGATTCCTCAAATATCTCAACTACATATGATCGTAATACACCTGATGCAAATTACAAGATTTTGGCTGAATTATATGGCAGTGATATTCTCAACTTTTTAAACAAAGGTACTGTTAACAATATGCTCAATTATATTGGTTCTAAATTATCTCAAAATTTACAGGACCAAAATGCTACTTATCCACCTTCCACAACTGAAACCTATACAAAATTTAAAAATCACGTTACAGAAACAGTTGAAGAAACTATCCATAATCCTGAAAGCCCATTTATGGAAAACGAATTATTTATGAAATATAGTCATGCACTTGGTGAAGGACATACATTAAGTTTAGGACGTGTTGTCAAACGCAGTGAATTTACAGATGAACATGGCAATATTGAAATTGATTTTGAACTTTTAACTGAACGTTCACGCAATTTTACTGTTGGCGATGTCATTGTAGGAATGGAAAGTAATGCAATTGCCATGATTGTACCATATTATTGGAATGAAGCACGTTTCCCAACTAAAGCTGAACTAGATGCTGGTTATAGAGAATATCTCATTACGAAAAATAATTTTAACACGCATGTTCCAAATTTCTATTGGAGTATAGATGGTTCGAAAAATAAAGATGATAATAGTTTAGATAAAAAATGGTACTTACAACGTGTATATAATGGCGAAATCAGTTATAGTATTGATGTTGATACTGTACCTAATTTATCTAATATTAATGGTATTGAAAATAATGAAGTTGAAGTTATGACACCTGTTAAATTTTCTATGTTATTTGGTTTAGATAATACAATTGGTCAAAGACTAGGTTTTAAATCAAACAAGGAAGGTGTATTAGATAAAACTATCAGTAGTGACAAAATCAGCGTGAATTTCCAAAATACATATTCAAATACTGTAAAGAGTGATGAAATTACAATAAAATCCACTAAATTCGTTAAATTATACGATAATAAATGGTCAAATTATCTTATGATTGAATGTTATGATAAAATACCATATAATAAAGGTGACCGGGTATATTTTGAAAATCATGTAATTAATAATTATTTAGAAGAAAATTACAGACCTGAGGAACTTCTAATTAAACAAATTTATCCTCTAAAAGATTGGTATTACAGTATTGAATCACGTTATATTAATAATGTTCTAAGTAATGGTAAAACATCTCTTCCTTCAAATCCATTTATACTTACAAATGGTTCTAATGAAATTTCAGTAACCCTTAATGAACATGGTTTCTCAGTAGGTGATAAAATTACATTTGAAGGTGCTACGGAAATTATAGCTGGACGTGTTACTGCTGCAAATCTGAATGTTACAACTACAATTATTCGTATTAATACTATTAATAGTTTTGTAATTACACCCACTATAGATGCTACACCAAATGCTACAACAACAGGTGGTGGTAATTCAGTTAAAATAACTATAGATTATCCTGATGTAACACTTGGCACAAATCCATTTGCAGTTACTAATGGTTCTCCTATAATTACTGTTACTCACACTGCACATGGTCTTTTAGCTGGAGATATAATTACTATTTCTGGAGCTACAGATTTGTTAGCAAGTAAAGTAGTTGCAAGTGATGTAAACACGACTACACCGATTGCATCAATAGTAAATGCAAATTCTTATACTATTTCACCTTTAATTACTGCAGTACCTGATTCAACAGTTGCTGCTGCTGGTGGTTCTGCAGTTGTCGTATCACATAATTCCGCAGCTGGTGCGATGCATCGTAAAATAGAAAATATGCGTATATGGTTCTATCAAAATGTACATCGTTGGACCAATTATGATATTGATTATCGCAACTTTATTACACGTAATTATTTATATCCCAGAGTTTTACATGGGGAAACACAAACAATTATTCATGTGTCAAAGATTTATGTAAAAGAATCCACAGGTGATGCGAAAACATCATCTGTATTTATTCCAGGTATGACAATTACACATGATAGTTCTACAATTGGTCTTAAAGTACTTGGTATAACTACAATTAAGCATAATACTGATAGGTTATATAATGAAGAACCTATTCGTGATATAGATGAAATTTCAAATGGAAATTACTATTATATCTATTTCCAACGTTTAAGTACTGTATCATTAAGTGGTTTAGATGCAGGTGAAAGTGTTACATATACAGATGGAAGTGGTTCAACAAATTTAAGAAATGCATCAGCTACATTAGTAACTATACCAGGTTCTAGTATAAGTTATGTTGAAGATGCTGCTATCGATTATTTACATTACTTTTACTTGGCAGATAAAACAATTTTACAATATCGCACACCAATCACTAAAGAAGAACAACATTATATTGAAGCAAATAATATTAATGTTACAGATGAACATCTTAAAATGAATCCTTTTTCAGGAAGCGACGATTTCCCTCTCGTTGCAAAACTAAGTACTGATCCAAATAATAACGACATAGAATATGGACAGACTGTCAGTGGAACGACTGCAAATGCTGGACCATTTTATGTTACTGAAAATTCTCCAACTATACGTGTCACACATCCATATCACGGTTTATCTGAGGGTGATGAAATTACAATTACTGGTGCTACAACTATAATTGCCAATAAAGTAACCGCATATAATTTAAATGTAACTACACCAGTAACTAAAGTTATTGATGAAACTTATTACAATATTGCACCAAGTTTAACTGCAAATCCTGGAAGTGGTGAAACACAATATGGTGGCGGTGCATTGGTTAAAATCGAATATACTCCATCAACTGTTGATGTAAATGTTAATGCTATACCTATTACTACTCTACAAACAGGTGATAATGTCTATATTACAAATCATCAAAAACTAATACCAAAATATTATGAGGAAGATGATGTAATCGAAACAAATGAATCTTATATGAATAAACTTAAGAGTAATTATAATGATGAACAAACTGATGCTATGGTAGATAATAAATTAACTACACATGTTGCTGGTATTAAGAACGGAGCCTATAAAGTTCTTACAAATTTATGGGCAGGTCCTAAAACAAATAACTATTTTATGCAGAAATATTGGCCTGGTCGTACTGTATTAACTGACATTGATTGGACAGATGAAGTTGCAGAAGGCTTTCTAAATCAAGGTGGTAAAATGAGAATAAAAACTCGTCCATATCATATTGTAGGTGATAACAATTATACTCAATGTATAACTGATAGATTGAAAAAAGATTTCGTAGCAGATGATTTACAATATGAATTATATTCAGTATTAGGTGTTGCTGTTACAGGTACTACTGCAAGTGAAGTTACTACTATTATTGTAAAACATGGTGTAAATTTCCGTGTAGGAGGTGTTGTTATTATAGATCCTATTATTTACTCTCAACATACAGAGTCAACTGCAAATCATTCACAACAAAACACTATTACTGAAATGAATTTAATTGCTGCTATTACTGAAATTACAGACGAAAGTGATAGTAACTTTGGTAGTTATATACTAACTCTCCAATTTAGATTATTAAATGATCATGCTCTAAATTCCTATGTTGTACAAAAAGCCTATGCAACTACATTATCATCTTCTGCTGCAGCGAACGGAAGTACAATTGAAGTTACAGACCCAAATTACTTTATTGTAGGTGATATTATTACTATTGGTTGGAATTCTTATAGTGGTACTGAGGGGGATGTAGGATATTATAGAGAATTACGCAATCGTGTTACACAAAAGAGTGGGTCTACATTAACCTTACAAAACACTTTAATTCAAACATATACATCAGGAACTTATGTATTTAAGCTGGCACCAACTATTTTAGATAACAATATTGTTCGTCATAATTATTTAGCTACACAAAATATACTTATACGTGGTGAATGGTACACGAAAATTTTCTATCAAGGTCCGGAAATGATGGAAGATATAACAACTAAAAATGGTGAATATACAGAAGGTGCCAATGCATTCAATAAATATACACAGAAAGAAGTGTATATCAGTGGTATGAAGGGTATGTCCTTGCCACAACTATCATTTGATAACTATTCGGAGTATGTAACAGAACGTGCGACATTGAATAGTGTAACAACTAAAACATCTTATAATATTGAACAAACTGTACCAGTGCCTGATGGCTTCTATAAATTGTATCCAAATATTGAACAAGATGGACGTCAATATTTATGGACTGATGATTTCAATTTACCAATTAAAGGAGGATTCTATGTACAAAATAAAACGCCATATGAAAAAGAATTATATTGGCGTGATACAGGATTTAGTCGCCAAGAAACATTAAGTAGCAACAGTAGTAGTTTACAAATTGGTACTACTGGTGTATTTGGTACTGAAATTAATGTAGGTGAACGTAATGAAAGTCAACATATTCAAGCTCCAACACCAACTGTAGGTGAACAATATGGTAATAGTTTGGATATTTCAGGTAGTTATTTAGCAGTTGGTACAAAACTTACTACTGATGGTAATGTATATGTATATTATAAAAATCAGGCAACTGGTGTATATGCATTACAGAAAACTATTACAATACCTGCTACATTGTCTGGACTGGCATCTAGTTTTGGTGAATTTATTGCAATTACTCAGAATTATTTAGCTATTTCCGCTATTGGTCAATATCGTATGTATTTATACAAAAGAGTCGGCACAAACTGGGAACAATTAAAAGTATGGAATACAGTTAGTGATTATAGTATTACAACTACTCATTTTGGTAGACGTCCTAGTTTAAACGGTAATTATCTTCTATTCGGTTCGTCTGCTGCAAATAGTACTGGTAATCGTGCATATTTACATGAAAAAAATACAGGTGGAACTGACAATTGGGGTTTAATTAAGACATTTACATATCCCGGCTCAAATGATACTGATAATGTTTCTACTAATAATACTGAACAATTCGGGTTTTCTACACATATAGATGGAGATTATATCGTAATTAGTGCAAATAAAGCACATGGATGGAATGGAAGTAGTGAAATAAATGATTGTGGTTTAGTTTATGTGTATTATAAACATCAAAATGGACGAGACCAATGGGGCAGACAAGCTACTCTATTTGCTCAATTAACAAATGGTACAAATAATATGAGTGCTGATGCACATTTCGGCGATAGATGTGATATACGTGGTAAATATGTGCTTTCTGGTGCACCGGATATGGATGACACTGCTCCAAATGATGGTTCTGCATATATGTATTTCAGAACTGGTACGCAATGGACTATACAACAGAAATTAGTTCCTAGTACACGTGTTACAAATGAAAATTTTGGTGGTGCCGTGAGAATTTCGCCATGTTCGTCATATTGTGTTATTGCTTCAAGATTTGGTAGTAAAGTACATGTATTTCTACGTTCTGGTACTACCTGGACCGAATCATCTATATTGGAACATTCAAGTCCTATTACCAATGACCGTTTTGGTTTTGAGATGTCATATGATGGTTTAAATGTATTAGTTGGTGCAAATGGTTCAAATGCTACTGGAGAAAAATCTAAAGGTTCTGTATTCGTTTTTAATCAATTATATACAAAAACCGATGGTAGTGGTGTTATATCTGCAGAAGATCATACAACTCACGAATTATATCTTGATGGTGTTAAACAACAACTTAGTGTCGATTATAGTTTTACAAATGATACAACAATTGCTGCAACAACAACTACTCTTGCTAATAATCCAATCACTACAACAAACACATCTGCAACTATTACAATTGCCCATACCGGCCATGGGTTAATTGCTGGTGATTATATTACAATTTCAGGAGCAACCACAACTAATAATATTACCGCAGCTCAAATTAATATTACAACTAGTATTGTATCTGTGACAAATCGCGATTCTTATACCGTTACTTTACCTGCTGGTACTGCAAACGCAAATGGTGCCGGAGGAGGTGCATCTGTTGCTATTCAAAACGCTTTTACTACAAATACAGTTGTTGAACATTCTATAGATGGATGGCGTAAAATATATGAAACAGGTCGTAATTTCAATTGTGTTGTAATTAAAGGTAAATATATAGGTCACGGTGGTCAAATCCAATTCAGAGATAAAGAAAATATATTAGAACGTCCCAATGGATATGAAGTCAAACAGATTATTTATACTGATGATAATCCACTTTTGCCTAGTAACAAATTTTTCATTGATTTACAGAAATACCAGACCGATTTCATATCTTCTTCTGACACTTCAGTTTATGTACCATCTAGTTCTTTATATAAAAATTTGACTTTACTCGAAAGTAACAATTTATTTATAGACAATCATATTATAGGTACCAGTGGAAGTGTATTTAAACGCGTACGAGATGCACCCGTTAATATCGAGAATGATTATATTAATATGTGTATTATTGGATTTGGTACTATACAAAATACATCTACAAATACAATTAATGATATATTTGCCAAGATATTATTGCCATCTGGTAGTGGTTCCATATATTATGACACCTTCACATCGACACCCAAGGAGTTCTATGATAAACCTGTTAGAGAATTAAGTGAAATTGAGATTAAGTTTGTAGATAATAATGGCGAATTGGTTGAATTTAATGGATATGATCATTCATTTACATTAGAAATTATAGAATTGGATGAAGAATTATTTAAAATTAATTCACAAACTGGACAAGTTGAGTAAACTTTTTGTAAACTTCTAATATTTTCAACTATATTAAATTGAATAGGGAGATCCTAATTAAATTAACTTGGTGGTTCCAACCTAAGGGTTTCCCCCCCCCCGAGTTGAGCAACATTTACATTTCATCCAAAATACTACAAAAAGTAGTAAATGATTATGACTTAAATAGATTTTTTCTAATATATTTACATGGTATAGAATTGTAAATAATATATATAAAATGCCCAGATTTACGTGTACACGTTGTGGTTATAACACCGAATTAAAATATAATTTCAAAAAACATCTTACAAAAAAGAATATATGCCCACCTAAAAAAACTAACGTAATGAGAGAGACTATATTAAAAGAATATGGGCTCACCGAGCGTAAATGTTTTGTAAATGTTTTTACTCCAAATGTAAATGTTAATAAATGTTCCAAATCTAATACTACACAAGATGGTGATTTAAATGACGAAAAACAAAATACTGAAGAATTACAATACCAATGCAACTATTGTGAAAAAAAATTCAAAACTCGTCAATCTAAATACCAACATCAAAAGAAGTTTTGTAAACAAAAATCCATTACAGAACAACATATTTATCAAGAAAAACGAATTGAAGAATTAACATCTCAAGTGCAAGGATTGTTACAGATGATTATGGAATCAAATAGTCACAATAATACAACAAATAATAATACGCAAATTAATAATAACCAAGTTACTAATAACAACCAGATCACTAACAATACACAATTGCAAATAAATAATCAAATAAATAACTATGGTTCTGAGGATACTTCCTATATTACTAAAGAACAATATAAGGAACTTTTTGATAATCCGTTTACTGGACTATCTAAACTAATTACTATAACACACTTTAATGATGATCATCCTGAAAATAAAAATTTATGTATACCAAACAAGAAACAACCTTATATAGAATACTATGATAACGGATGGGTTATAGGTAATCGTTACAAATTTGTCTGTAAACTATTCTTTATTAAAAAGGAGGCATTACACAAAGCTTATTTAGAAGTTGAAGATATTTTAGATGAAAAGACTAAGGAAGCATATAGGTTCTTTAGAGAAGAGACGACCTTAAACCCTAAAACTGTAGAAAGTCAATTGAAAGATATTCAAGCAGCAATAATGTCTGGTACTCGAAAGCGAAAAGAATTTATAGAAAAGAAATGTAGAGACAATACAAATAGTTCAAATCATTCTTTAAAAACTATAGGCTTAAGTCAAATGTCACAAAGCGTTCATCATTAAATATATTTTCATCACGTGTTTCTATAACCCAAGTATTACTGCGTTTGGTATTGCGTGTATCCATCCCTAAGGAAACAGGTATTTCTTCACACTTAAAATTAGTATAACCTCTTTCTTCAAAATATGGCATAATACGTTGTAATAATGATGTTTTCCCAACGCCACCCTTTCCGTATAACGCGATTGATTTGTTATTATCTAAATGTGTATTCAGATATGTAATAATATCATTTTCAATTTGCAAAATATTACGAATGTTTTTATATGTTTTACGTGTTCTTGCCATTTGTATTACTTATATTTAATCTTCAAATAAATATATTTATACATTTATGTTTAAATTAAATTAAATAACTCAAAATCATTTATACAATAGTTCAATATTTTCTTTCAATGGGACATCTAAGCTCCAATTTAATTTCTTAGACGGATCTGAACGTTGTTAAGTTGACTAAATTCCCAATTTCAGATGGTAGTGCTGTCAGTTGATTACTATTACACCAGTTGTTAAGTTGACTATATTTCCAAATTCAGATGGTAGTGATGTGAGATGATTATCACTACGTTGTAAATATTGATATATAAAATAATAATTACATATATAATTATTAACCTATCTATAACACCTGATAGATAAATACGTTATTTCCGCTAAATATCCTGTTATTCGTTAGTTCAATTTCGAATTTTGATAAAAATCAAAATGAAATCATTAT
>Ga0315315_10002158_pt1 | contig 18012 bp, 12 predicted proteins | sample M140m3416metaG_FD_203699 | JGI IMG/M metagenome (GOLD analysis project Ga0315315, IMG submission 203699) | Ammonia-oxidizing marine archaeal communities from Monterey Bay, California, United States - M1 40m 3416 | ecosystem: Environmental > Aquatic > Marine > Intertidal zone | place: USA... | reverse complement strand
TTCCATAGTCCGGATGGAAATAATGGATTATATATGTCGGAAGATTCTCAAGAAACACTTAATAAATGTTGCCCTTCTTGTATTCATAAATTTTATGAATCTAATTTACCATCAGATAAATTAGCCTCCGGATTAAAAAATAGTGAATTAAATACAGATAATAAACAAAGCTGGGCCGAAAATGGCAATAATACTATTGTAGGGTTCTTACCAGAAACTGTAAGTCCAATAAAACCAACCGGGTTTGATACAAACCTTAAAATCCCTGTTGGTTATAACTCTAGACCCCCTTATTATTATCCCGTTTGGGATATGGATCCTGCTGCGGCAGGAGAATATAAACCAATTGGGACGGGTCATCAAGGGGAAGATAAAAATTATAGTGGTTTTCTACTATCTGTTGGAGATGGTGGAAAAGAAAGGTGTACGGATGGAATGGGTAATCCAGGAGAAGAAACTTGCGAAGATTCAGATAATAAAGTAATCCATAATAATTTATTCCAGTGTAGAAGAGGAGGGTGGGAAGAGGACTCTTATGGAAAAACACCTCCTAGAGGTGCTGGATCTCAACCAGAAGATAAAGACCTTGATACATATAGTTTATATGACTATGATTGGGTTAATAATAAATGGATTAAAAAAGATGAACAATATAATAAATATGGCTACTATGGAACAAGAAACTGTACGGGTGGATCGAGTTGGAGAAGGGGTAGTGATGGTGAAAGAGAAGCAAAACACATAGAAACAGAATGTAACAAAAGTGGATACTGGAAAAATGCAGTTAAAAGGCGATGTGTCGGTCAATATCATGAAAGGGACGGAGGAATCCGTAGAAATGAACATCACGGCACATGTCGTTAATTTTACATATACATATGTTCCGGTGGTTTATAATTATCTTCTCGTGGTTTAATTAATTCTTCAACTATCTCTTTCGATATTTTTAATGGTAAATTAAACTCCTTTATTTCAAATGTTAATGGTATTTTTTCATTCTCATCATCTATACCATTTTGAGAAAGATAATATATATTTATTTTTGAGATTATTGTCTCCAAACATCTCTTAAGATTTCTAACACCTTCTTCTTTTTCAGTATATTTTTCAATTATATATAATAATGAATCATTGTCAAAAATTATCTCATCTTTATTAAATTTAAATGTTTCAAGCAATTCAGGCAAGATATAATCATTACATATAGATATCTTATCGTCGGGTTTAAATCCCTTAGTATTAATAACATACATCCGATCTTTTAAAATCCTATTTACCCGCGATTCATCATTAAAAGAGAATATAAATAATACCTTTGATAAATCTAATTGAATACCCGGAAAATAATTATCCTGAAATAAACTATTCTGTGATGGATCTGTAAGATGCGTTAATAAATGAATTATTTCCTCACCTTTATGTGTATCACTCACTTTATCCAATTCATCAAAATAAATTACCGGATTCATACACTTTGATTCAATTAAAATATCAATTATTCGTCCCCAGTGTGACCCCTCGTATGTATATGAATGTCCATCAAAGAAAGCTGAATCAGATGCCCCTCCTAATGCTATAAAAGCAAATGGACGATTAATTGCTTTAGCAATACCCTCTTTCACTAATGTAGTTTTTCCATTACCCATTGGTCCCTGTAAAGCAAGGACATTTCCCAATGATGAAGGATTTTTAATCCATTTACCAAGAACTTGAAGAATATGCATTTTTGCTTCTTTATGTCCGTAAATAGCTTTATCTAATATTTTCTGTGTTTCAAATAAATACTTACGTGTATCTTCAATATTACTATTATTATCAATAGGCAATTTTACATGTTCGCCAAATGGAATTTTTATTAAACCATTTATCCATTTGTCCATCTTACAATATTCTCCAGTTGAAACATCCATCTCAGATAATTTTTCAATATTATTAATAGCAATAGATTTAGTCCTCAAATCCATATTTGATTCTAATATCTTAAATTTCATAGGAATATTTGATCTATTTATTTCCTTAATCTGCTCAAGATGCTCTAAATGTCTAATTTTTTTATCTTTTGATAAATTACGAAAATAATCATAATCGCCATCTTCATCCATTGAATTTTCAGTCAATTCAACATATTGCTGGTCATATTCATCTCCATAATCGCTTTCTTCAGACGAATATAATATTTCATCATCCTCAAATTCAATATCACTCCCCTCTGTACAATACGAATAATCATCATCACTATCACTATCACTATCACTATCACTATCACTAGAATCTTTCAATGATAAATTATCATTCTTTCCTTCTTCTTCTTCTTCTTCTATAGAAAACGCAATATTACTTGTTTCGTCTGCCTTTATATCATAAAGTAAGGCTTCTGTATTTGAATCGTTTATTCTTTTTCTTTTTTTCTTTTTATTTATATTTAAATTATTATTTGAGATCATATTCATTATTAAATAACTTACAAATAACTCAGATAATTTATCCCCTTTTTTCCTTTTAGTTATTTTCTTTTTATTTGGACTGATTGTAAACTTGGGACTTGTATTTATATTATTTTTTTTATTATTTCCCCGTAATCTATTTAATTCAATCTGTAACATATCATTATCAAATGATTCATTACATTCATAATCAATTAGTTCGCTTACATTTCCATGTTCATCTATTTCAAGTTTGTAGTTGTCTTCCGGTTTATTTTCTATTTTTTCTTCTAGATTTTTCTTTGATCTAGTGACCATTGAATGATTATTATTTTCGTTGTCCATATATATTATTTTATTTATTATTTTTAAGTCAAAAACTAAAATAATCAAATTTGAAACTATTTTTATTTAAAAAAAAAAAGATAATAGTTTAATATATATGAATAAAGAATATATTGAACCTGAAACTAATAATGTTATTGGAGTTCAATTTAGTATTATGGGTCCGGATGAAATAAGGAAAAGGTCAGTTGTAGAAGTTGTAAAACATGAAACATATGATAAAGACTCCCCAGTTATTAAAGGTTTGTTTGATCCAAGAATGGGTACAACTGATATGGATAAAGTTTGTGGAACATGTGGACAATCTAATATTAATTGTCCAGGTCATTTTGGACATATTGAATTAGCTAGACCAGTTTATCATTATCAATTTATTAACATGATTTTAAAAGTTCTAAAATGTACATGCATCCATTGCTCCAATCTACTCATTAATAAAGATTCACCCAAAATTAAAGCTCTAATGAAAAAATCAAATAAAACTAGATGGAATGAAATTTATCAATTATCACAAAAGATTAATCGTTGTGGACAAGAAACCGATTGTGGTTGTGGTGCCAAACAACCAGATAAACTAAAACTTGATGGAATGGATGGTATATCTGCGGTTTGGAGTAAACTTGATATTGAAGATTCATCACAAAAAACACAACTATTAACAGTTGAGAAAGTTAAAGAAATATTTGAAAGGATAAAAGACGAAGATGTTAATATCCTTGGATTTTCCGATGTTTGGTGTCGTCCAGAATGGATGATATGTTCAGTGTTTTCTATACCACCTCCATCTGTAAGACCATCTGTAAAACAAGATGACTCCCAAAGAATGGATGATGATATTACACATAAATTATGCGATATTGTTAAAACCAATAATGTACTCAAACAAAAAATAGATAATAATAGTCGTAAAGAAGTTATTGATGACTGGACAAAAGTACTTCAATATCATATTGCTACAGTAGTAGATAATGAATTACCAGGTATTGCTCAAGCTGTCCATAGATCCGGTCGCGCCCTTAAAGCAATCCGCCAACGTCTAAAAGGTAAAGAAGGTAGAATCCGTAATAATCTTATGGGTAAAAGAGTTGATTTCTCAGCTAGAAGTGTCATTACACCCGATCCAAATATCGAATTAGATGAATTAGGGGTTCCATATCCCATTGCTAAAAATTTAACCTACCCAGAAATAGTTAACAAATATAATAAAGAAAAACTAGAAGATCTTTTAAGTAATGGTCTAAATACTTACCCAGGAATTAAACTAATCGTCAAAAAATCAGGATTAAACATAACATTAACAAAGAAAAATATTAATGATATTGAATTAGATGAAGGTGATATTGTACACCGTCATCTCTTAGATGGAGATCATGTCCTATTTAATCGTCAACCATCTCTTCATAAAATGAGTATGATGGGTCATCGTATAAGAGTAATGGATGGAAATACATTTCGTTTAAATGTTAGTGTTACACCACCATATAATGCCGATTTTGATGGAGATGAAATGAATATGCATGCTCCACAATCTATTGCCACTGTTTCAGAATTAATGAATATAGCATCAGTTAAGTACCAAATTATTTCTCCAAGAGAAAATAAACCGATCATTACAATTGTTCAAGATACTCTTCTAGGTATAAATAAATTAACTAAAGGAGAAGTTATCAAATATGAAGGATCCGGAATTGATTCCTATCACTTTTCAAATAATACAAACATATATCCTACCAAGAAAACAAGCGAAAAAATTTCACAAGAAAATGTAGAAACATCATACTTTTCAAAAAATCAAGTTATGAACCTTCTATGTACTCTAAGTACTTATGACGGAACTATTCCAGAACCATCAATTACTATTAATCTAAATAATAAAGAAGTCCCCATGTGGTCAGGTAAAGCAGTCCTTTCTTATATTATCCCCAATAATATTAATCTTACTATGAAAAATAATTCATATGATACTAATGCTGATGATTACTTGAATAAAGTTATAATTGAAAATGGAGATATTATATCAGGAGGTCTTGACAAAAAAATATTCACAGCCACATCAAAAGGACTTATCCATACTATCTATAATGACCTTGGTCCTGAAAGGACAAAAGACTTTATCGATGATCTACAAAAAATTACAGCTTATTTCCTACTTATTGAAGGGTTTAGCGTAGGGATTGGTGATATGATTGCTGATGAAGATACAAACGAAAAAATCAGAGATGTTATTGATGAAAATAAATTAAATATTGAAAAAATTATTCAAGAATTTCATCTTAATATTTTTGAAAATTATTCAGGTAAAACAAATAAAGAATATTTTGAAAATAAAGTAAATAGTCTTCTTAATAAAACATTAAGTCAAACAAGTAATATTGGTCTTAAAAATTTAGATCAGAAAAATAGAGTCACAAATATGGTTAATAGTGGTTCAAAAGGTAAATCAACAAATATTGCTCAAATTGTAGCCTGTCTCGGTCAACAAAATGTTGAAGGCGCAAGGATCCCATATGGTTATATTGATCGAACACTTCCCCATTATAATAAATATGATGACTCATCAGAAGCAAGGGGATTTGTTGAAAACTCATTCATCTCTGGACAAACCCCACAAGAATACTTCTTCCATGCTATGGGTGGAAGGGAGGGTCTCATTGATACAGCCGTAAAAACTTCAGAAACAGGTTACCTTCAAAGAAAATTAATCAAATCAATGGAAGATTTAAGGGTTGATTATGACTATTCGGTAAGAAATAACTCAGGATGTATTGTTCAATTTACATATGGAGAAGATGGTATGGATTCGATTTGTGTAGAAAGTCAATCATTCATTATTATGGAACTAAATACAGATGATATTTGTAAAATGTTCCTATTTGATAATAAAACGAAATGGAATAAATTACTCACAAAATCAACTATTAAAAATATTAAAAAAGAAGATTATAAAATCATTGAAAAAGCATTCTATGAATTACTCAATCATAAAGAATATATATTTAATAATTGTCTAGTAAATGGAAAAGTTACAAATGAAATTAAATACCCGATTCATATAGAAAGGATCACCAAAAATATATGTAAAAATAAAAATAAACTTTCAAATATTACTCCAATTGAAATCCTTAATGGTAACATTCTTCTTAAAAATAAACTTAAAATAACAGAAAAATTTGAAAATAACAAAATTATCCATATTCTTATCGACATTTACCTTAATCCTAAAATACTAATAACAAAACATAAAATTCAAAAAGAAGAATATGATCTTATTGTAACTACAATCGAACATCTCTTTGAAAAATCAAGGATTAGTCCAGGTGAAATGGTCGGTGCCATAGCAGCACAAAGTATAGGAGAACCGGCCACACAAATGACCCTTAACACTTTCCATTATGCCGGTGTAAGTGCTAAATCAAATGTTACCAGAGGTATCCCACGTCTCAGAGAATTACTTGGTGTAACAAAAAACCTTAAATCTCCATCAACAACAATATTCTTAAAAGATGATTATGGTGGTTTCCAAAATAAATCTCAATATGTAAAAAATAAATTAGAATATACAGTACTAAAAGACATTGTCCTTCAGAATGAAATATTCTATGACCCCAAAAATACTATATATGAAACAGATATAGAAGGTGATTCGAATATACTCAAAGTATATAAAGAATTCCTATCTCTAGAAAATGGAGATGATTATGATTATGAAGAAACATCGCCGTGGATTATCCGATTCAAATTTAATAAAGAATTAATGATGGAAAACGGTATAGTTATGGAAGATGTTTATCTAGCAATTATGGAATATGATATTGATAGAATTAATTTCATATATTCAGATGATAATTCAAAAGATCTAATTGGAAGAATTTCAATTAAAGCCAATATTCAAGGAAAAGAAGATCCAGAACTAAATGGATTACACGATCAAAGTGATGTATTGTCAATCTTTAAAAATATTCAAGAAGATATGTTATCTAATGTAGTCATTAAAGGTATCAAAAACATCACTAATATTGTTATGAGTGAAGTAAATGTATATAAGAAAAAAGAAGGGGAAATTATTTCAGAAAATACATGGATGTTAGAAACAGATGGAGTTAATATTCTAGATGTATTTAATTCTCCATATGTAGATTATATTAAAACATTCTCAAATGATATCATTGAAGTTTTTAATGTCCTAGGAATTGAAGCAGCCAGAGCACTTCTAATAGAACAGATCACAGATGTCGTTGAATATGAAGGTTCATATATTAATGACAGACATATTGAAATCCTCTGTGATATCATGACAAATAAAGGATTCCTTACCGCTATTAATCGTCAAGGCATAAATAGAGGTGATATTGGACCTCTTGCGAAATGTTCCTTTGAAGATACCACAGATCAACTTATTAAAGCAGGTATATTTGGTGAAAAAGATAAACTAAACGGTGTTTCAAGTAATATCATGATGGGTCAAGTTATTAATGCGGGAACAGGGATGTGTGATATATTCCTTGACGAAGAAAAAATGATTAAAGAAATGAATGAAATCAATATAACTTCTGATGATTTCATAAATGTAACAGATAAAAATATAGATAATCTATTAGAAGATGATAATGAAGATATAAGTAAATATAGCGATTACTGCGATGATGACAATTTTGAATTTTCAGTCTAATTATCAAAACAATTATATACACTACGTAATTGATGGGGGAAAATTAATCTATTTTCCTTAATAGTATTACATTCTTCTTTTATTTTGTTCTTATTAAACTTAAAATCACCACCTTCCTGAGACATTCGAGATTCTACTGCGGCCTGTTCATCCTTATCTAAAGCAAACATATCAAAACCATCGCCGTCCATACCTTCCTTAGCATCCTTAACTTCAGGTGAAGGTTCCATATTTTCTAGTTCTAATTTAATACGTTCTTTAATTTCATTATCTTCCTGAAGAATTCTTTGAATCTCAGGCATCTGCTCCCTTTTCCGCTGTTCTTCTTCTTCTTTTTCTTTCTTCAATTCCATTAGTTTCTGGTACTCCATACGTTCCATTTCATTTAATTCCTCGCGTTCTTCTTCAACTGGTTCTTCAACTGGTCCTTCTCCAGGTCGTTCGGCATCAACTATTTCTTTCTCACCTTGCTCCTGTTCCCGTTTCTTCTCTTCTTCCATCTTATATTTTTCTATAATACCTTTATCTAGTTTTAACAAATTTTTCATTAGTTTTTTAACATCGCCAATACTGTCCTTCTTCTTACGTAAATTTTCTAATGATATATATTTTGATAATAAATGTTGTCTTGTTTCACAAAAAATTAATAATAATACCATCTCTAACTTTGTAACACCATCTATCTTCATATTTAATAAATAAAGATATTCATCATATAAATATAACACAGAACCAGGTACTCTATTATCACAAGAACTATAGCTTGGATAAGTCACATTATTCATTATCCTATCAAAAAAAGTCTGGGGATCACTTGAACACTGTAATAAACGCGCTTTTATAGCACGCCTTAATGCTGTCGTATGGTTTTCATTATTTATTATAGTATCCATTGTTTTCATAATATCACTTCTCTTAATTGTAATACCCATACTATCAATCTCCTTTCTGCATTTTTCTTCAAATAATAAATCATACTCAGAAATACCACAACATACATTAAACCAATCAACATTATGTAATACCAACTCATTTCTCGTTACCTGTAATCGATTAACATCAACAATTTCATTAATCTTTAATTCTAATTCTTCACGTTTCTCTCTATATTTCTCTTTTTCAGCTTCATTCTCTTCACCATCTATCATTTTTTCAGTTATTCCCTCTTCATCTTCCCCTTCTTCTTCTTTTTCTTCTTTCATATCCATTAATAAATCAGGATACTCTTTTTCAACATCATCTTCCTCAGGTTCGGCATCAACATCGAGTTCCTCAGGATCAGGAGAAGGTTCGGCATCAACATCGAGTTCCTCAGGGGCATCTTCAGGAGAAGGATCGGCTTCAACTTCGAGTTCCTCAGGGGCATCTTCAGCTCCCTCAGGGGTCTCTTCAGGGGTCTCTTCAACTCCCTCAGGGGTCTCTTCAACTCCCTCAGGGGTCTCTTCAACTCCCTCAGGGGTCTCTTCAACTCCCTCAGGGGCATCTTCAGGAGAAGGATCGGCTTCAACTTCGACTCCCTCAGGGGCATCTTCGGGAGAAGGATCGGCTTCAACTTCGACTCCCTCAGGGGCATCTTCGGGAGAAGGATCGGCTTCATCTTCAACTCCCTCAGGGGCCTCTTCATCTCCCTCAGGGGCAGCATCAACTCCCTCAGGGGTCTCTTCAGCTCCCTCAGGGGTCTCTTCAACTCCCTCAGGGGCAGCATCAGCTCCCTCAGGGGCAGCATCAGCTCCCTCAGGGGCAGCATCAGCTCCCTCAGGAGGGGCGTCAACTCCCTCAGGGGAAGCATCCTCTTCTTTTTCTTCTTCGGCACCACCAAATAATTCAATTTCATCTTCTTCGACATCATCTGCTATTTTTTCTTCAGGAACATTTTCATTATATTTTAATAAATTACATTCAAGTAAATATAAAAATAATAATCGTAATGTATAATTCCGTTGATCTTTCTCTAATAAATTATCACATTTAATATTCTTATAATCAAATATCATTCCTTTATCATTCAAATCATACTTTTTTATATCAAATAATTGTTGAATTGTAGGTGATTTCTTTAATTCAGGATTATTATTGACTATTTCTTGTAATGTTATATAATCAACCATCTTAAAATAATGTTTGTAATTTTTCTCAAGAATGTTTGTTGATGGTAAAAACTCAATTTTATCCATAGCCAACATAAATTGAAGATTACTAGTTATCTTATCAATTGTTCCTCCAGTTTGTAATTCCTTCTTTAAAGGTCTCTTTGAAATTTTTCTCTTTTTCAAAGTTTTCTTTGTCCTCTTTACACGTCTATTTTTTCTTTTTGTACGTTGTCCTGTTCTGTTCTTCTTATTTGTTCTGTTATTTCTTCTTGATCTATTATTATTTCGACGGGCCTTTCGTTTTGTCCTTATCTTTTGAACCACCATATTAATATAATATATATTATATTTTAATATTTTATATATTATCAGTAATGGTAAACTTTTATTTACTCGGAGATATGGGGACTGGCGAAAATGATCAAAAAAAAGTTTCAAAAGCATTATGGAACCATATGAAAAATAATAAAAATAGGAAAAATACATTTGTTTGCGGTCTAGGTGATAATATTTATGAAGAAGGTTGTTGTAGTGATGATGATATACAATTTATAGATAAGTTTGAAAAACCATATTCTAATATTCCAAATTCAATTAAATTTTATATGTGCCTTGGTAATCATGATTATGGACTTGATACAATTAGTATAGGTAACTCAATTTATCAATTACATTATGCGAAAAAATCAAAGGAAAATGGTAAAAAATGGATCATGCCATCAAATTATTATTCTTTTAAAAAAGGAAACGTGGAATTCTTTGTTCTAGATACAAATTTTTACCAATACAGACTTGAACCAGAAAAAATTGTAGAACAACTTAATTATATAAGTAATTTAATCAATAATTCAAAAGCAAAATGGAAAATTGTCTATGGACACCATACATGGTTCAGTGTTGGTGGCCATGGAGGTGAAGATGAAGAAGTTAAAGGTTTTATGAGTGACCTTTTAAAAAAATGTACTTTTGATGTTTATATGTGTGGACATGATCATAATAAACAAGTTATTGACTTGAATATGTATAATAAAAAAGTAACTTTAATTGTTTGCGGAACCGGTGGAAAAGTTTATCATGATTATACCAATTATGATTATTTAAATAATCATTGTGACCCACATTTTATTTCAAATAATTTAGGTTTTGGTTTCTGTAATGTCCATGGCAATAAATTATCATTTGACTTTTTTGATGATAAAAATAAACTTGAATATTCTCACTTAATAAAAAAATAATTATATCCATATATATTATAAAATGACGCAAAACTGTAATCAACCGCTTACTGCTGCTTATAGTTGGGGTGGGGACTCTACCGCCGGCATGATTAATCAAGAAGCTGGGTATGTTAATAGTATCGCACAAGTAGGTGGTGCTAGAAGATCTAGAACTACTAAAAGATCTAAAAGGTCTAAAAGATCAACTAAAAGATCTACTAAAAGATCTACTAAAAGATCTACTAGAAGATCTAAAAATAATAGAAGATCTAAAAATAATAGAAAACCTAGAAGAACTAGAACTACTAAAAGATCTAAAAGATCTAGAAGATCTAATAATAGAAAAACTAGAAGGTCTAGAAGGGTATTACGGTGAATATTATGATATTTAGAAGTATATAATCCTCAATAATTATATCCATATATATATAAATGGAATACCATAAAATAATATTCATTATTCATCTTATTTTCGTAGGTCCTCTTCTAATGTATTCGGGGTATGTAGGTGCGGGATTAGCCTCTGATAAAAAAGATAAATATTTATTTAATTCCCTACTTATTATTGGTTTAGTTGTTTCGCTTTATCACGGTGGTAAATTATTAGGTATTAAATTTGAAAAATCAAATTAAATTATTAATAATAAAAATAAAAAATGTACTCTCTTTATAAAGAATACGGGGGTGAGTTTAAGAAAAGTATTAACGATGATACAAATGGACGGATCGAATTCCTTGAAGTATACTACTATGTCATTTTTACATTTATAATATTTATGTCCCTATATTACTTAAATATTATATAATACTATTTTATAATGAATAACCTTTTTTCAAATTATAATTATGATATTATCATAATAGGAGGAGGAATAACAGGTGTTTTTTTAACATATAAATTAGCAGAAACAGGTTTAAAAATAATACTCTTTGAAACTGAAAATAAATTAGGTGGAAGAATAAATACTATCAAAGAAAATAATATTCAATATGAAGCCGGGGCAGCCAGAATTCATATTTCTCATTCAAAAGTTCTAACATTAATCGATGAATTAGGCCTTTCAAATGATAAATATAAATTACCAGAAAAAATAGACACAATATTAAGAACAAACAAAAATGAAACAAGTAGTTATAATACATCCATAAATCTAAATTTAAAAGAACTATTAAACAAATCATATGAACTAAGTAAAACCCTTAAAAAAGAAGAACTTTTAAATATATCATATGAACAATATCTATCAAATATATATGATTTTGAAACATCGCAATTTATTAAACATTCATTTGGGTATGATTCTGAGTTTGAAAGTATGAATGCATATACAGCATTATTAATGTTTAAAGATGATTTCTTCAAAAATGATGATTATTATGGTCTTAAAGGAGGTTTATCACAAATTATAAATACTATGGAAAGTAAATTAAATGAAAAACCGAATGTTACCATTAAATTAAATTGTTCTATTAAAGAAATTGCTAATAAACATATTATTACAGATAAAAATACAAAATTTACATTCAATTATTTAATTTCAACTATTCCATCAAATAAACTAAAAAATATTAATTTTTTTAATGATAAATTAGAACTTTTAAAATCAGTTAAATCAATCCCTTTATTACGTATATACCTTAAATATAATGAAGTATGGTTCAGAAATATTATAAGGACAACTACCGATAATAATTTAAGACATATTATACCAATTGATTATGATAATGGATTAATTATGTTATCTTATACAGATGGTAAATATGCCACTATGTGGAATAATTGTCATTCAAACGGGGATGATTATTTAATTGAACAATTACATAAACAAATATACGATTTATATAAAATTAATCCTCCCAAACCGGAAGCTATTTATGTCCATTACTGGAATTCAGGTTTCCATACATGGCTTCCTGGATATAATAGTGAAAATATATCTAATTTAATTATGAAACCCCATGAAGATAAAGATATATATATATGTGGAGAATCATATTCAATGAAACAAGGATGGATTGAAGGTTCTTTGGAAACCGCATTTAAAGTAATAAAGATGTTACCATTAGATGGTTTCAAAGTAGTTACTGATAAAGAAGTCGACTCAAGTGAAACTAAAGAAGAGACTGTAGAAAAAGAATTATCTTTAGAACAAGTATTAAATGAAGGAGGATGGATTATTATGGACATTGATGGATCAAAGAAAGCCAATGTATATGATGTATCTGAATGGATCCCAACTCATCCTGGAGGAAAAATTATTAAAGAAGGTATAAAAAATAATAATTATTATAAAAATAATAAAGGGAAATCCCCAATAGAACTATTTAAACAATATCATTCTGATACAGTTATAGAAAAACACCTAATTAATATGGAAAATCCATTAATTAAAAAAGTGGGAGTTGTTTTAATTGATAAATAATTATATTTTCAATAATAAATGAACGATAAATGGTCTTACATAGATTTTAAAACATTAATTAAAGAAACGTTGGATGGAAATAGATGTATTCAAGAACCTATTACAGTATATAATACTTCTGGAGAAAAAGCAAAAAACATACCTTTTAAAGCACATTTACTATGTTACGAAAATATTCATGATGATAATTTATTAGAAATATTACATAAAATTTATATGATGTTTAATACTCGTGTTGAACAATTAAATGAAAATGATAATGTAAAAAATATGGTAAAACAAATTAATGGAGAATGGTTTCAAGAAAATGAAACTCTAAAATTAAATGATCCTTTGTATGAAGATTTTTTTGAAAAATGTAAAAAAGATAAAAGGACTTATGAAAAATCAAAGAAAAAATTTGATGAAATAAAAGACTTGTCAAATTACGAAAAAGATATACCGATTGATTCTAAATTAAGAGAAGATTATCCAATGGAAAGAGAACTAGAAGGGGCTATTATTTTATGTAATAAATCAATAGAAAATATCACCAAAAGTGCTTTGGCATTAAAAGAAATAATAGAAAGTATTAAGGCAACTAATACATCCACTATTATAGAATTATCAACAAAACATAAACCTCTATACTACAATGCTGATAATAAAGACGATCAAACAATTCCAACAAATATTCATAAAGTATTCTCAAATTATTTACATATTTATAACTTATTTTTAAAACAACTTGTAATTTATTATAATAATATTGTTACAATGATAAAAGATATGGAAAAAAAATGTTCAGAATTAGAAATCTTAAAACAAAATGTAAATATTATTGCCCATCTAGATGTTAATGATGATGATATTTTTGATATCGTTTTTAATGGTATAAAAAAAATTTTCTCATCAGATGAAGATAAAGAAGAGAAAGAGGAAGAAGAGGAAGAAGAAGAAGATAAAGAAGAGGAAGAAGGTAAAGAAGATAATATAGAAATGTTAATTGAAGATGATGAATATGATGAAGAAGAATTTGATAAAAATGAAGGCCTTCCATATTATCATGAAACTAAAAATCGCACTGTAAATGATGGACAATTAGTATCTAATAAATTAAAAGAATTTTTTTAAATTTGATAGTTTATTTATTTACTTAATTAAAAACAAAATGACTTTGTCAAGTATTAATTCGTTATCAAAAAACGAAAACAAAACATTATTATTTACATCAAAAGATATATCAACTTCTTCAAATGTAGTAGAAATAACATCTCCAAGAAATGGTACTAAAGATAAAATTATTATTCCTGTAAATAAAAGTAGAAATAAAAGATGTTGTAATTGCCTATTGTTCTTTAAAAAATAATAATGCTTGAAAAATATTAGGAAAAGCATAATCAATATATCCCGGCTTATTTATAAAATCTGAAGATATCCACACTGTAAACCAACCAATACGTTTTGCGGTTATAAGGTTGTCAATTAAATCATCAAAAAAATAAATACGAGTATTATCATAATTTATATCTTTTTTTATAAGATCGCCTACATAGTTAAATGATCGAATATCCGGTTTCATATATGGAAGTGTATCTCTTCCAAATATATTTTTTTTAGGTATCATTGTATCTAATAATAAGTTATTTACTATACTTTCTCCATGGGAATAGGTACCATTTGTGTAAATATATAGTTTTTGATACTTTATATTTTCAATTAACTTTTTTAATTCGCCATTATTGAATGTCTCATAATAATTATTATTTTCTTTATTATGAAGAATTAATGTATCATCTACATCAAAAACAAAGACAACCATTCTATTTTTATTATAGTCATTTATTTTTATATAAAAATTAAAATCTATTTAAAAAAATATTGTGTAATTATATTGTTAAATAATGGCTGATTCTGTAAATAATGAAAACTATATTGAACTTCTAAATGAAATTAACTTGCTTAAAAAAGAAGTTAATCTTCTAAAAGGTAAAGATAAAGATACTTCAGAGGAACTACTACTATCTGAAGAAGAAAATAGATATGTTATTTTTCCAATTAAGTATGATGAAATCTGGAAAATGTATAAGAAAGCTGAAGCTAACTTTTGGACAACAGAAGAATTAGATTTATCAAAAGATAATAGAGACTTTACTAGTAAAATGAATGACGATGAAAGATACTTTGTAGAAAATGTTTTAGCCTTTTTTGCTGCGAGTGATGGAATTGTTAATGAAAATTTAGTTGATCGATTCTGTAATGATGTGAAAGTCCTTGAAGCTAAATTTTTCTATGGATTTCAAATTGCTGTAGAAAATATTCATTCTGAAACATATTCTCTATTAATTGATACATATGTTAAAGATATTGAAAAGAAAAATAAATTATTTAATGCTATTGATACAATACCAAGTGTTAAAAAGAAAGCAGATTGGGCCCTTAAATGGATTAATGATAAAGAATCCACATTTGGTACTAGAGTTATTGCTTTTGCGGCTGTTGAAGGTATATTCTTTTCGGGTTCTTTTTGCTCAATCTTTTGGCTTAAGAAAAGGGGTCTTATGCCCGGCCTTTGTCATAGTAATGAACTAATTAGTAGAGATGAAGGACTTCATACTGAATTTGCAGTATTAATGTATTCTATGCTTAAGAATAAACCTTCTAAAGAAATTATTCTAACAATTATTAAAGATGCCGTTGAATTAGAAAAAGAATTTATTACAGAATCTCTACCATGTGATCTAATTGGTATGAATAAAAATTTAATGAAACAATATATTGAATATGTTTCAGACAGATTACTGTTGATGCTCGGCCTTGAAAAAGAATATAATTCATCCAATCCATTCGAATGGATGGAAATGATATCGGTCCAAGGGAAAACTAACTTTTTTGAAAAAAGAGTTGGGGAATATGCTAATTTAGCCAATTCCACAGTTGGGAATAATGTATTCTCTTTAGACGAAGAATTTTAACGATTATTTAAGAAACGATCCACATTTGATCGTGATTTATTCCCACTTTGTTTTTTAGCTCGAACTTCGGGTTCTTTATAATTATATTTTTCTGTTTCATCATTAAATTTTAAATTTTTAATTGAAACAATTAAACTTTCACTAGTATCGTAAGCTACTTCAGTATTCTTATTTAACTTACCGCGCTGACATAATCCCATTAATAATGTCTTTAACTCCCTTTCTTGAGAACTACTTAAACCTCTTACATCTTTCTCATTTTCTATAAATACTTTTAAACGATTCAATTTAAGTCCAGTATCCAACTTATTCCAAGGTTTTTTAAGACTAACACCCTTTTCAACATCAAGCATCTTTGAAATACTTTCATCACTTTCAATATTGTCAGTCCTCTTATTAGCACTACGACTCTCAATATCTCGTAATTGTAATGGTTTTTTATGTTTTCTAATATGTTCTTCTTTTTTTTCAGGTACTACTTTTTCAGGTTCAGAACTTTCTTCTTTAAGAATAGTCTTTAAATCCATTATATTATAATATATTATAATGAAATATCCTTAAATAAACTAATTTTTAATATTTACTTTATATATATATGGACTCTGAAGAAGGAAATTTAAGGAAACTTAGTTCTGAAGAAGATGACAACCTTATACAGTATGTATCGGGTATAAATTATGTCCGACCACCTACTCTTAATTTTAAAAAAGTCAAATCAACTAAAGAATATACTGAATATGAAATTAAAACGAATAAAGAAGACACTGTAAAAAAAGGTAATAATCCGTTTGTTAATAATTTAAATTCATTTATATATTGTAACGATACTATTAATATTAAAGTTCCTAAAAAATCATTCATGTTTGACAAAAAAGGGAATAAAAAATTTGCTTATGCTGTAGGTATGTTCCCGAATCCTAAAAATGGTAAAGCAGCTTATCTCGATGGATGTATTCTTGCCGCATTAGGTCTAAAAAGACAAAATACAGATGCCGATGTAATTTGCTTTATAACACACGATATAAGTAAAGAAGATAAAAATAAATTAAAAGAAGTTTTTGATAAAGTTATTAGAGTCCCTTATATTTCACCCTACGATATGGGTGGAAAAGGAAAATTAAAAACAATAAAAATGGATCCAAAATTATTTGATAATTGCCCAAATTATACGAAAGAACATCCCTATGTTCACGTATTCTTCAAATTACATATCTTTAATCCAAAACTATTTCCTTATGAAAAAGTTTGTTTTGTTGACTCGGATTTAGTCCCCCTTAATTATTATGATTCGCTCTTTTTACTCGATTGTCCAGCAGGTTTCGTTGAATACAGGAAAAAAATACCCTATCTTGAAGCATTTAACTGGGATAGATGCGATTTCCTAAAACATGGTGAAAAAATACCCAAAGAAATCACAGATGTAGATAAAAAATCAGGCGCCGATGTAAATGCCGGTCTTCTCCTCGTTGAACCAAATAAAAAAGAATATGATTCAATGATAGAAGAATTAACATCTCCATTAGAATCATGGATGGGTAAAGATAAAAAACATAAAGGATTCTATACCTTTAATTTTGATAATCCAGATGGAAGGGAATTTATTGAAAACTCATACTGCTATCCAGAACAAAATTATCTTACAAAAAGATATTCAGGTGATTGGCATTATATAGAATTTGCGTTCCAAAGTTGGGCACTAGATCCATGCAATTCTTTTGGTATTCATATGGCAGCTTTTAATCCAAAACCATGGTTTAAACAACCTGCTGGAACAACCGTAAAAATTAACAAAAAATTTAACCCATACCTTGATAACTGGAAAAAGAAAAATATAAGAATCCCATTAGCAATTGAAGAAGATTCAAAAAAAAATTATGAAAATATTTCTTAT
>Ga0315315_10002157_pt1 | contig 18012 bp, 19 predicted proteins | sample M140m3416metaG_FD_203699 | JGI IMG/M metagenome (GOLD analysis project Ga0315315, IMG submission 203699) | Ammonia-oxidizing marine archaeal communities from Monterey Bay, California, United States - M1 40m 3416 | ecosystem: Environmental > Aquatic > Marine > Intertidal zone | place: USA... | reverse complement strand
AGGGCCGAGTTATCAACGGAATCAACGACGCTGATCACGTGCCCGACAGCAAAGTGTTTCACGCTGGCACCGCAGAGAAAACTGACACCGTGGTGACAGCCGGAGGCCGAGTCCTTGGAGTCACTGCGATGGGCGACAGTATTGCCGACGCCAAACGGACAGCTTATACGGCAGTCGACAAAATCAGCTGGGACGGTGGATGGAATCGCACCGACATCTCCGACAAGGTTGATCACACTTTCTAGCACAACGAGTGAATCAGTCACCGATTTCGACTGCATGCACACGGCTCAATACTGTCTCATCGGACGCAAATCAATGAAGATCGGAATTTTGGCGGACATCCATGACAACGTCGACAACATACGTCATGCAGTCAACCTTCTGAATGGTCTGCAGGTGGAAGTTGTGCTGATCGCAGGAGACTTGGTTTCTCCTTTGGTTGTGCCGTCACTACGCAAGCTGCGAGGTAAGGTTGTCGCCTGTTTTGGTGATAACGACGGCAATCAGACGGGAATCGCCGGAGGCATGAGAATCGTCGGCACTTTGGCTCACGGCCCGGTTTGTTATCGCACAGACGACGGAGTACATATTCTGATGGCACATCAGCTTCAGGAAATCCGTGACTGCATTGATGGTTCCGATGTCGTTGTGTTCGCTCACAGTCATCGGTCCAGTATTGCGACGGATCGACATGGTCGTATCTTCATCAATCCTGGCGAAGTTGGTGGCTGGATGTACCGCAAACCGTCCATTGCCTTGTACGAAACTACGACCAAGGAAGCCGAGATTATTGAGCTTCCAAAAATGAATGAGGCGGTCTACGTCGACGGATAGGTCAGGTTAAACTTTACTGCGAATGACTGAGAGAAGCTAAACCAGTGAGTACGAGCAAATACGTTTAGGGAATACGAAACGATGGCAGATGTTAAGAACAATCTTTTCGACCTGTCCGATGACACGGCAGTTGTACTCGGAGGTACGGGAGTACTTGGCGGCGGTATGGCGGACGCACTGGCATCGTATGGTGCTCAGGTTGTGATTCTGGGACGCAGTAAAGAACGAGGAAACACTAAGGTTGAGCAAATTCAGGCCGCTGGCGGAAAAGCGACATTCCACGCGGTGGACACACTGAAGCCAGAGACATTGGTTGCGGCTCGCGATGCGACCAACGATGCCTTTGGCCCTGTATCGATTCTGGTCAGTGCTGCTGGCGGCAACCATCCCGATGCTACGTTGCCTCCAGGAAGTCACTTCTGCAAACTTCCGCTTGATGCGTGGAAGAGTGTGTTTGACCTGAATCTCGCGGGAGGCGCGCTCATTCCGGCTCAGGTATTTGGCGAAACAATGGTCGCTGAAGGCAAAGGCAGCATTATCAACATCGCGTCAATGGCTGGAATGGTTCCGTTATCTCGAGTTGTGGCATATTCCGCTGCCAAAGCTGCCGTGCTGAATCTCACTCAGTTCCTTGCACGCGAGTGGGCAACAACAGGTGTCCGAGTGAATGCTATCAGCCCGGGATTCTTTCCTGCAGAACAGAATAAATCGCTTTTGTTTAACGATGATGGTAGCTATACCGAACGAGGCGGACAGATTATCGGGCATACGCCGATGGCTCGATTCGGCAGTCCGGAAGAACTCGCGGGAGCCGTCGTATGGCTGGCATCACAGCGTGCGTCGGGTTTTGTGACGGGGCAGAATATCGTGGTCGACGGGGGATTCATCTCAACAACGATCTAGATACTGTGGACAGGACGGGTCGTCGGAACTGAAAAAAAACGTAAACGCAACCTGTGGGGCGCGACGATATTGGCTACCTGCAATCAGACGCTATCCTCGGGTACAGCCCGGCCGGCACTCTTAAAGATGAAAAACTGAAACCGAACCCGCACATACTGAACGCTTTGAGTGAACTCATTCCAAATGAGAGTCAGCGTGTATCGGCTGCGCAGATGCTTCAGGGGTTCCTGGGCATATCTTCAGATCTTGTGCAGGGTAAAGACGTGGCTGCTGATGTGGATTTGGATCGAGCTTCGCGATGTGGTTTTCCGGAAGTCGTGTACGGCGAGGGCAAATCGGCAGCGTTGATCGTCGAAATCCTCCGTCGTCAACATCAAGCCGGACAACCGGGTTTTGTCACTCGGCTGGACACCGAACAGGCAGCATTGATCTGTGCGGAATTTCCGGATGCCATTCATAATCCTGCAGCAGGAACCATTGCGTCTGCCGGATATCCAATGCCATCGGAGGTTGCGGGCTCTGTCGCTGTCGTATCTGCCGGAAGCTGCGATGCCCCGGTCGCACAGGAAGCCCTGGAAACACTGCGATGGATGGGCATCGAATGTCAGTTCATCGAAGACGTGGGAGTTGCCGGGCCACATCGGTTGCTCAGGCATGTCCCTGTTCTTCAGGCAATGTCAGCGATTGTCGTCGTGGCAGGAATGGAAGCTGCGCTGCCCTCGGTGGTCGGGGGACATGTCAGTTGCCCCATTGTCGGAGTGCCAACATCGGTTGGCTATGGGGCCTCATTGGGTGGCATCACCGCGTTGTTGTCGATGCTTTCGTCATGCGCCAGCAATGTTGTCACGGTGAATATTGATGCAGGTTTTCGAGGCGGCTACGCAGCAGGTTTGATTGCTCGACAGGTGGTGGAGCAAAAGGAGTAATCCAGCGATGGCCGATGTGCACACTCCCGAACAACGCTCTTTCAACATGTCGCGTATTCGTTGTCGAAACACCAAGCCGGAACGGATTGTTCGGTCGATCGTGCATCAGATGGGGTATCGTTTTCGTCTGCACAGCGGGAATCTACCGGGTAAACCGGATCTGGTATTTCCCGGACGACAAAAAATCATTTTCGTGCACGGATGCTTCTGGCATATGCATCGTTGTCGCTACGGTCGAGTTGTCCCCGCAACCAATACAGACTTCTGGCAAAAAAAACGCAAAGCAACGGTCGAACGCGATCGCCGAAATCGCTGTGATCTTCGAGCCGAGGGCTGGGACGTCCTCACCGTCTGGGAATGCTGGACGCGCAGCACAGAAGAACGACTCATCCCAAGATTGCAGCAATTCTTTGGCGGACCATCCTAAGGGACTACTCCGCTTCCTTATCCACGACGACATTGGGATCGTACTGCATCATCTCGGCAGTCTGCGGATCGAGTTGCTCTACGACTTTGTAGCGATCGCCAAACCATCGCGAAAGGTCGATATTGCGACACCTGGCGCTGCAAAATGGGAATAACGATTCGGAATTCTTGGCATTTGGTTCGAATTCGCTCTCGCAAATCGGACATTGATGTGGTCGGATCATAATTGTCACACTCTGACACGTTGATGAAGTCATTGTTTGGCAGAGTGCCTTGACGGAACCCAAATGTCAACCATATGTCGGTTGCCCCCAATCTTGGACCATATTTGATACAGATCAGCGACTGAAATGAGTGATGACCTGCACTTTATGATGGGCCAGTACCAGGCCAGTATTCCGTCTGATCGCAGTTACTCGCCGCGCCACATGTGGCTGCGACCGACTGTTGACAACGTTCTGCGAGTTGGATTAACCGCTTATGCGGTTCGTCTGCTTCAGGATGTCTATTTTCTTGAGTGGACGATCGATGCGGGAATGCAGGTAGAAGATCGTCACGAGATTGGCGAAATCGAAAGCTCGAAGGCTGTGTCTTCGCTGTTCACACCGTTTGCCGGGCGGATTATCAATTTCAACGAAACAGTGCTGAATGATCCCTCCGCGATTAACACCGATAACTACGAGGCCGGCTGGTTGTTCGACATGGAAACTGATAGTTCGCTGCTGACCCCGCAGCAATATGTTGACTTGCTAGACGCTGGGTGGAAAAAAACTCAAGGGGCGATTAAGGGACAGATGAACTGATTCGCCACCCGGATTCTGTTTCCTTTTGAATTCGCACAACACGTCCCGTTGCAGTCGCCTACAGTCGTCTCTACAAACAGATCCTGTTTGATTGTTTTTTCTGTTGGCCCCTACGGAATCACATCCATGGCAAAGAATGTTCTCGGCGGTGATTTGATCGTTTGTTCTTCTGATCCGATGACCGGTTTTTTCCGTACGGGTACCTGTGACACTTGTGGAGATGACGAAGGTATGCACACGGTTTGTGCCGTGATGACTGCTGACTTTCTCGAATTTTCCAAAGACGCAGGTAACGATCTTTCAACACCCCGCCCCGAATTCCAGTTTCCAGGCCTGCAACCCGGAGATCGTTGGTGCCTGTGCCTCCCACGCTGGATTGAAGCTTTGGAAGCCGGAGCGGCGCCTCAATTGGTATTGAGAGCGACACACATGTCAGCGATCGAATTTTTATCGATGGAAACGCTCGTCAATTATGCAGTCGATGCAGAAGACGTGGAGTGAACTCAGAGCCCAGCAGTGAGAAGCAGCGTCGTATGTCGAAATCGCGAATCTACCTTGATAACAATGCCACAACTCGCATGCTGCCGGTTGTGGCGGACGCTATGTCCAACGCATGGATGCAGGCTTTTGCCAATCCGGGCAGTCAACACAGCTTTGGCCGCGATGCTCGGAAACTGCTGGAGTCGTCGCGCGACATGATTGCGAACGTGCTGAACTGTGAATCGGACGAAGTCATCTTCACGAGTGGTGGCACTGAGTCAATTAATTCCGCCATCCACGGACTCACCACTGGACGTCGAGGCACAATCGCCGTTACAGCGGGCGAACATCCTGCCACGACCGCTGCGTGCAGTCGAGCGATAGAAAACGGAATGAAGCAGATAACGATGCCCGTCGATGACAACGGTCTGCTACAACTGGAGTCACTCAACGGGCTGCCATGGGATGAACTTTGTCTTGTCGCAGTTATCTTGGCTCACAACGAAACCGGCATCATTCAGCGTCTCGAGCGATTGAGTGATCTCTGCGAGGAGCATCGAGTACCTCTGTTAGTCGACGCCGTACAGGCTGTGGGTAAGATTCCGGTCGATTTCCGAGCACTTCGCGCCACCGCACTGGCGTTTGGGGCTCACAAGTTTCACGGCCCTCGTGGAATCGGAGGCCTTTTACTGCGTCGTGGGGTACGCCTGGTGTCATTACTCAATGGAGGTCACCAGGAGTCAGGTCGCCGCGCGGGAACGGAGCCGGTTCCGCTGATCTCGGGTATGGCTGAGTCACTGCGACTATTTCAGTTGAACGCTCAAGACGGAATGGATGCCATCGGTCGGATGCGCGATGAACTTCAGCAACGCATTGAAAGAGATTGCGCTCCGGTGGTTGTTCATGGAAAGGAAGTCGACAGGCTTCCCAACACCTTATCCGTAGCATTTCCGGGGCTCGAAGGTGAAGCGATGCTCGTGAACTTCAACATGGAAGGAATCGCCTGTTCCCTGGGAAGCACGTGCGCGAGTGGTTCAGCAGAACCTGCGCCGGCATTGCTTGCAATGGGAATTCCAGACGACGTTTGCATGGCGTCCGTTCGCTTTTCCCTTAGCTGCCAGACCACAGAGGACGAAGTACGTGTGGCAGCGGATAGGATTGCCGGCGTGGTTAATCGAATGAGGTCAGCGGCGGGTTGACGCTCGAGGCTTTCCTGCAGTTCGACCTGGGGACGACAGGCTAATACTTCCGACCAGAGCCTGAGACCCGTTCCGAATAATCTGGAACGAGAGTTTTCGAGTCTTCTTTAGCCGATTTTCGTCCAGTATGAATTCTAAATTCTGAGGGGTCAGGATTTCATAGCCGTCCAATCCGACCAGAACGTCGCCAGTCCGCAGACCATGACGGGCCGCGGCACTGCTGCTCTGAACAAAGATGATTCTCAGTCCACCGTTGTAACGAGACGGTAGCCGTCGACGTTCTGCCTGTGACAGTTCTGTTATCTTGATCCCCAAACGACTCCGCGCTCGCTGGACTCCTGCAGCACTGGACGTCGTCACCGCGGATTTCCCGGTATGAGCTGAAACAGCAGTCTTGGATACGGGAAGAGCAGCCACTTGAGATGCAACTATATCACCTGCATCGAATTTGTATTGCAGGGCCAGAGATTCCCCGTCCCGATCAACACTGATTTCTATTTTTTCGCCAAGCGGTAATTCCAGCAGAGAGCGTTCCCAGTCTGCGTTATCCGTGATTGCGACATCTCTGACTGTGCGAACGACATCACCAGCTTTCAAACCACTTTTAGCAGCCGGGCTGCCTGCGATGACTGAATCCACGATCAGGTGCTGATCCTTCGCGGTATTTACGTCGGTCCCAACCAGACCGTGCCTGGGTGTTCCCCGGCTTAGCAAATCTGCAATCACCTTTCGTGCATCGTTGATGGGAATGGCGAAGCCAATCCGCTGCGCACCGGCTCGAATCGCTACGTTGATTCCGATAATTTCGCCGTCCAGATTCAGCAGTGGTCCACCGCTGTTTCCAGGATTAATACTGGCATCGGTCTGAATCAGGTTTTCGTACGACTGAGTTTCATCGACTTCAACATCACGGGAAACGGCGCTGACAATTCCTGCTGTGACGGTATGTTCGTAGCCATATGCATTCCCAACGGCAAAAACCTGTTCAGCCAGCATTACATCTGACGAGGTTCCCATGTCCATGACCGCCATGGGGTGAGTTGGAAAAACCCTGATGATCGCCAGATCATGTTTACTGTCGACTTCTATGACCTGAGCGGAATACGTTTCACCGTCTTCCTGTGTGACAGTGATTGTTTCGACCTGGTCAATTACGTGGTGATTCGTTGCGATGAATCCACGTTCATCAACAACGATTCCAGTTCCCATCCCGGTCACCTTGCGGTCCTTACGAGAGAAAAAACGGTTCTCGCGATAACCCTCCGCAGGCTTCTCTGTGTGAATATTGACAATCGCTCCACGGCATGCACGAACGGCTCGCACCAGAGGAGTTTCGCGAACACTGGTCTCTGCACCAATCGATATCGAGAGGGAAGACCAGAAAACGACATTGAAGAAGATTACTTGGGCGAGGCTTGCCGACATGCAGCACCTGTGCCTTTGAAGATGGCCGTCGAACGTCTGACGGATTCAGCCCACTTCTGATGGAACGACGTTTTGTCTCTGGGAATGCGAGCATTGACAGAGGGTCAAGATCACACTGAAGTGGCACTGCTGGTCAGAGGGTCCGATTTTCCGGGTCGAAACGAATCAAACTGTCTGGATCGACCATCGGTTATGCAGGTTTTTGCGCTTGAACGACTCGAAATCCACTCGTCAAACTTTACCTCGCTGGGAGCATGAGATTCTGGGTAAGATATACCTGTGGACTGGTGGAATGGAGAAATCATCTGTGGAATGCTTCTGGGGAGACTCAAGGCAGTGTCATGCATCTCTCAGAAGTCCGTATTACGCTGGTCGAAATATTGGGCAAAGGCTAAGTGATCGGCAGTTCCGGCATGTCGATGGTTCGTAACTTTGCTGATTGCTGTATTCCTGTAGAATTGCTTTCAAGCCTTCAAATGCAGTAATTCTATGGGCGGCAATAGATGCCGCTTACGGTTGCCTGAGGAGAACCAGGTTATGTCAGATGGACCATCAACTCACGTTGGCCAGGCCAGACACCTGGTGAAGAGTAAAGACTACGAAGCCGCCGTCACCGTACTTCGTGAGGGACTCGAAATCGACTCATCGGATCGTACTGCGCAGGAAATGCTGGGAGTGTTATTGTTTCGACTAAAACGTGCCGAAGAGGCAGCCATAGCCTTTCGACAACTCACTCGCCTTGCTCCTCGCGACACTGGCACGTGGGTGAACCTGGGAGCGGTCCTTAATATGGCGAAGGACTACAAGCGAGCCAGCGACGCCCTTCGAAAGGCCATTCGGCTGGATAAGTCCTGTGGGGTGGCCTACTACAATCTGGCGATTGCTCAAAAAGGACTCAATCAGGTGAAGATGGCGATCTCTGCCTATGAGGAATGTCTGAAGCTGGAACCTACCAACACCCAGGCGTCCTGCAACCTGGGAAACCTGCTGCTGGAAGAAAGTAGATTCAGCAAAGCGGCTAAAGTTACACAAGCTGCACTTGAGCATGCTCCCAAGTCTGCAAAGCTGCTGCGTCTTCAGGCTCGAGTTACAACAGCAATTGAAGAGAACCCGCCGGCTAACGCGCCATTGGGTCGACTTGTGAATGAAAAAGAGCTTGCTCAGTCACAGAAGGCACTGGTTCGCCGTAGACTGTCGCGGGCTCAACGCAATCGTGAACGGGAATTCATGAGAGAAATGGCTCGCGAACTGCGACATGCTGTACGGTGCATGGTGCCGCTTCTGGATGAGGCATTGCCAAAGCAGATGCACACTCTGCATATGGCAGCAGCTCGACAGGATTCCCGCAACGACGCCTTTGCAGCGTTCGATAGTCTTGTGGCAACAATGGCAGATTTAGCGCGAGTACGAGAAAGCGTTACCGAATCGGTAACGGCGATCAAAATACAGCTCAATAAGACGGATAGCGATTTGTAGTTATGGAATCTTCGATGCCCTCTCAACGCCTCTTCGGTGTCCTCAACCTCAATAAACCTGCGGGCGTTACTTCTCGCGATGTTGTGAATATTGTCCAACGGCTGGTGCGGCCTAACAAAGTCGGTCACGCAGGTACACTCGATCCCCTCGCAACCGGAGTCCTCTTGGTTTGCGTAGGGTCGGCGACTCGACTGGTATCCACACTTCAGCAAGCTCCCAAAACTTATCTGGCCGAATTTCAGTTTGGCGTGCGCAGTGACACCGATGACAATACCGGGGTTGTTGAAGACGTGACTGGTGCTACACCAGTCACTAAAAAACAGATCCAGCAGTTGCTGCCCGAATTCTGCGGAATGGTCGAACAGATACCGCCGTCATTTTCAGCAATCAAGGTCAATGGACAGCGAGCCTATGCGATGGCTCGTAAGGGCCAGAACGTTGCATTGACCGCACGCCCGGTACGCATAGATTCTATTGAGATCCAGAAATATCACTGGCCGAAACTCACGGTGGAAATCCACTGCGGATCGGGGACGTATATTCGCTCCATTGCCAGAGATCTGGGCGAACGACTTGGCTGCGGAGGTTTGATGACAGCTCTGGAACGAACGGGAATCGGCGAATTTACTTCGTCCGATGGGATCAATCCGAGTTCACTGACCGCAGCAACGATAGCAGATGCCGTGCTTCCGGCGGTGGACGTTGTTAGTCATATTTCACACTACAACTGTACTGAAGAAGAACAGGCAATCATTAGTCGCGGTGGTGCCTTCGATGTTGATCGACAGCGATTCAGTAAAAACCACTTGCTGCCAGATCGTCCCGGCGACCAAGAAGAGCTGAAGAAGAATCCTCCAGTCGCACTTGTCTCCGAATGCGGAACGCGTCTTCTGGCTCTGGCTGAAACTCGCCGGCAGGGACGGCGCATTCAGCCTCGAACGGTCTTCATGACTGTCGAAGGGCAAGAGCAGGATCAATGAGTTGCCTACAGAACCGTCAAGCAGCACCACGCTACGGAATAAATGACGTGTGTTCATCAATGGAGAGGCAGAACTCGGCAATCAACTTTGCCGCATGGTGCAAATCGGATTCGTCGATCACCTCCACCGGGCTGTGCATGTACCGATTTGGAATTGTGACAAGGCCTGTTGCACACCCGCCGCGACTGATTTGAATCGTCGCCGCGTCATTGCTGGCAGGTCGAGCCAATGCGTTGAGCTGGATTGGAATATCGTGTTCCTGGGCACGCGACGTGAGTAGTTCTACCACGCGGGGATTCGCGTTCGCGCCACGGACAATCACCGGTCCCGCACCCAATGATATTTTTCCGTATTCGTTGTGATCAATTCCCGGACAGTCTGTCGCATGAGTCACATCAACTGCTATGGCGACATGAGGGTTCACGTTGTATACGCTTGTTGTCGCACCACGCAGTCCAATTTCTTCCTGTACCGATGATACGGCCGTGACCGCCGCTGTCGGATTGGCTTCGTGAATCATCCGAAGAGCCGTGAAAATCACCCAGACTCCGGTGCGATCGTCCATAGCCACTCCGGACAATCGTCCGTTACACAGTTCGCGAAGACTGGGCTCCAGTGTGGCCGAATCTCCTATCCGTACGATTGCTGCCGACTCTTCTGCCGACGTACTTCCAATATCAATCCACAGTTCACTGATCTTAGGGACAGATTTGCGTTCAGTGTCTTTGAGCAGGTGGATTGGTTTGCGGGCGATGATACCAGGGATCGCACCATCATGGGTGTGTACCAGCAGATTCTGTCCTAACAGAATCTGCATATCCCAGCCGCCAACGGGGCTGACACGGAGGAAACCCTGGTCGTCGATATGTTTGACAATGAGCCCGATCTGGTCGCAGTGGGCATCCAGTAGTATTCGTGGGGTACCGGTTTCATTGACAGTGCACAGAACGTTGCCATGAACGTCAGTCGACGTTTCATCCGCAAATGGTGAGGCATACCGTCGTACAACCTCCTGGACATCCTGTTCAAATCCGGATGTGCCAGGTGTGGCCAGCAGGTCTTTAAGAAACTGATCGGGCATGATTGCTTTCCGTTTGGAGGGCAGTCGCTTGACGTCTGCACACATTCTCTGGGCACCAGTAGTGTCATGTCGTTGATGCTGCATAGCAATCAACCGACGTGAACTGAAAATACATCATTCCGGCAGCATTACTGTACGCTGGCCATCGATCTGTAGACGACCAGACACCACCTTTTCAATGGCTTCCGGGTAAGCGATCTGTTCCTGCTCAAACACAAGAGATGCCAGCTCGTCTGGAGTTGTTCCATCGGGAATTGTCACGGAACGCTGTACGATCACTGGTCCATGATCGTATTCATTGTCTGCGAAGTGCACCGTGCAACCGGAAATGCGTACTCCACGCTCAATTGCCGCTTTGTGGACGCGAGATCCGTGATATCCACGTCCGCAGAATGCAGGAATCAGGGATGGATGTATGTTCAGGACGCGATGTTCGAAGTCTTGTGGAATTTGTACGAGACATAAGTATCCGGCCATCACGACCAGGTCCACCTGCAGTTCTCGCATTCTCGAAAAGATCGTGTTGCTAAATGCTGCGAGGGAGTCGAAATCGCGACGGATCAGCGGCTCACAGTTCAGCCCTGCACTTTGTGCGCGTCCAATGCCGGTACATTCAGCCTGGCTCGCCAATACCAGCGGGATCTCAGCGTGCAAACTGCCGGCTTGAATCAGTTCGGCGAGATTCAACATCGTGCGGCCGCCGCCACTGATAAGAATACCCAGGCGAACGGGTCGGTCTGTGATTGCCGGGAGAGTTTTCACATGATTGCCCTGATTTACCGAACAACATCACAGATCATAGCCGGATGTGTAGTCTGAAAGTCGCGGAGAGTACTGTCCGTCGAGTGATGTTTCAAACTCAGGCGTTTCAGCAATCCGATTCAGCAGGTTTCGGCGGTCACGGCGATCCCGTTGAGCACGCCCCCACAGAACCATGAAAAACAGCGTGACTAAAAAACCAACAAACAGCAATGTGGTTCGACCGGGACCCCGAGATCGTACGAGTTTAGCTCGCTGAGCCAGAGGCGATCCGGCAGAAAGGTGCCCGGATTCCTGTAGCGACAGAATATGACTGTCGGTTGGCGTCCACTGAATACTGCCAGCCAGAACCAGCGGAGCGATGCGCCGTGATTCCTGTCCTCGATAGACATATTGCTTGAATACGCAACCGGTCACTGAAACTTGGTCGATGAGTTCGGCCGCTACCGGAAAATCCGCTGGCAAATTGGGGGTAATGACAACCGCCGGATTATTCTGTGAATCATCAGTAAAAAGCCACAGTTCATGCAGCTCCCGTCCTCGAAATTCCGGATGTTTTGCCGGGTAGCTGACCACATGTCGAATGCGGCCTTGTAACGTCACCAGTTGGCCCTTCCAGACCTCCGGGTTCATGAACAGGTCGACGTATGTCTCAAACTGACGAGGATTACTCTCTGCTTCGTGATATCTTCTTAGTCGTTGGTGGACAAGGTAATTCAGACGTTTTAACTCCGTGTCATATTTAGCAGTTGAGATCTTCTTCATCTGATGATCCCGCTCCAGTGACGCTTTGTCAGTCTCATACTTCTCATTGATTTCAGTGAGCAAATCATAGAGACGTGACTTCAAAAATGCGTCAGCGGTCTGCTGCGGACTCCCGTTATCCCCAGGGAAAAGTTTCCGGAACCGCATCTTGTCCGTGGTCTTCAGCTTCTCAATCGCTTCCAACGCCCTGAGGGTCTCGTAGTACAACCACGATTCTTGATCCAGCAATGATCGTTGTGAGATGGCTTGTTTCTGAATCAAAGAAGTGGGTGGCTGCACACTTAATTCACGCACGGATTCACAATAGATCAGCGGACGCCCATCTCCCCAGCATTTGACGAACCAACCTTTAACAAGCACGGGTATCCGCGCCACTTTGCTGTCCGGCCAGACGTTAACTCCGACGTGCTCACCAGTGGTCCTGTCGATACGAGAAGTCTGCACCCAGGCAAGCGGAGTATCTCCTCCCTCCAGTGGAAATAGTCCACTTAACAACAGTTCGGACCCTTTTGGACGTTTTAGCACTCCCCGCATCACCACCGGTTTACCAACGAAGTCCGCTGGGTGATTCAGAATATCCGTAATGATAGAATACTCAGTAATCTTAGACAGTACCGGTTTCGCCGCTGCGTCTTCCTCAGCTGTTCGAAACGGGTCCGATTTCTTTAACGGCTTTGTGGGCTCCAGTAATATTGAACCGTTTTCCCAGGCAGTTTGCCGCACATCCGCGAAGCGATAAAACGCCGCTTCCCACTGAGCCGTCACGCTGTCCGGACTTCCCGAATTCTCGTCTCTTAGCGTCTGCCGACGCTGAACCACTTCGTCGAGTATTTCCTGCCAGGCTTGTTGCTCATCCGCATCAAGGCCCGACTTGCCATGGCGAAATATTTCCGGATTGCTAATGAGTAAGTCAATCGGTGATGTTCGATACGCTGTCCAGTTGAAACCCGCATCCGTAGCGCGAGGCCGCACCGTTCTTGGTCGCGGCTGCGATCCAAAATCGAGCTGAGCTGATGTCGAGTCGACGAATCCTTCGCACACAAAGGCAGTCAGAACCATCAACTGTAAAAAATAAGCCAAACACCTGCCGCGATTCCATTCTCCACTCTCGAGAGGGTAATGCAGCGCTACATATGTTTTTGGATTTCCCGTCCTAAGCATAAAGCGAGCTCCTGCCACGATTTTAGGCTGTTTCGATACAGAGAATCCAGTCCACCTGAGAAAACATCGAATTCCGGACCGCGTTGACACGATTCCAGTGTTGCTCGATAATCCGCGGCTCTTATTTGATCCCTTCCGTTGGCTCCCAGTCGTATGGGGCTGGAGCGTCAGCGTGCTTTCCTGAGTCACGTTTGATTAATTACTTGTCGATGCAATCGTGGCCGAACGACCTGTGTGTAAGGCTGGGTACTCATGCACCGCCTTTTTGAACAGGTGTGTTAGCCCCGCCCCCCCCGAGAAAAAATCCTCTCGCTTTAGGAGATAGTGAAATGTCAGAAAACCTCATCGAATTCACCGACGACAATTTTGAAAATGAGGTGCTTCAGTCTTCTGATCCAGTCCTCGTTGATTTTTGGGCTCCATGGTGCGGCCCTTGCCGCATGCTGACTCCGACAATTGAAGAACTGTCTGAGCAGTATGCCGGAAAAGTAAAAATCGGCAAACTGAATACAGACGATAATCAGCAGACAGCTGCCGGTTTTGCGGTCACGTCGATCCCAACCGTCATCCTGTTCAAGGATGGTGAGATAGTCGACAAGGTTGTTGGTGCGCCTCCGAAGGCTCACTTTGAAACCATGCTTAATGGAGTGACCGGCTAATTTTGCCGCCTTGGCTGCAAAATTGAGCCACAAAGACTCCGTTGGACGGCAGTTGAGTGCTGTCTACCTGTTTGTTCGTGGAATTGGGCTGCAGGAACAAATGGTGTTTCCTGTATCATGAGGTTCCGTATCTGACCAGCTGGTCGCGGTACGGTCATCCTCATTCAGTACGAATCAACGGATTCGATATCGTCGCTTTGGGAAGGAGTCCCGAACGTGTCTCAGGATCATCAACGCCCATTTGATCAGGGTGCCGCAGTTCCCCTCAACGATGCCTCCAAGCTGGATGGCGCGGTACCCTCAGAGCCAACTGATCCGATGGCCGTGTTGCTGCAAGCCAGTCAGGCGGCGGAATCTCTTCAAAGTCGGTTTGCTGAACTGCAAACTCGACAGGCCGAAATCAACGGTGAGCGGGATCAATTGGCGGCTGACCGATTAGCTTTCGAGAATCGAGCGAAGCAATTTGCCGATCAGGCGGCCCAAGATCTTGTTGAGCAGCGGCAGATTCGATCAGAACTCGAGGGAGAAACGCGTCGAGTCAGACAGCTCACGGATAGTCTCGAAGAAGCTCACGCCCACCAGGAACAGGTTCAGGCCGAACTTGATGCCGAACGTACCCGTCTGCAGCAAGCTATGGGGGCTGAGCTGGCGACAGAGCGTCAGTCATTGGAAGACGAAATCCAGAAAATGTCAGATGAACGTTCAGCCATTTCTGTACGACAGGCCGAGCTGGAGACCGCATTTGACTCACGGCAGCGGAAAGCAGAACAGCAGCTGGAGGTAGATCGCGAAGCACTGCGTGGAAGAATTCGAGAAGAATTCAGCTCTGAATTCAGCCAGCTCAATCGTGAACGTCAGGAGTGGACGGCACGGCACCAGCTGGAACAAAGCCGACTGTCTGATGAGTCCGAAGATCTTCAGCAGCAACGCGAATTGCTGGGTGAACAGATTTCCGCGGAACAATCTCGACTTCGTGAAGAGCTGGACAAAGGTCGTCAGTCACTTCTAACAGAACAGACAAACCTCCAACGACGTTATCGGTTTCAGTTTGAGCATCTGGCAAGAGCTCGCAACGACTTCAATACCGAAGTTCGACAATTGCGACGAGAACAACAAGCGTTTCGAGCGGAGCGTCATCAATTCCAGGAGCAACATCGAATGCAGCTGGTCAAGCTAAGCCGCATCCGTCAATTGCTGGAAGAACGAGAGTCATCACTGCAACGAGAACTGAACATCATCGAACGCAGTCGCACAGCAACACAGATGGACCTGCAGCGACAACATAAACAACTGCACGAATATCGTGATTCCGTGAACCACGATCTGAAAGAACGCACTCGACAGATTGTTCTGCAGGAAGATTCGATTGTACAGTCGAATCAAAGGGTCAGCGAAAAGACTCAGCAGCTGAATCGATTTCGGTCGGAACTGGATTCTCAACAACGCGATCTTCTCGAACTGCGAATCATCATGGAAGACGTTCAGGGAGATCTGCAGAAAGAACATTCTGAATCTGAGCTCACAGATCGTCAGCAGAAGGCCAGAGAAAGTTTGCAGCGATTCTTTGATGAATTACATGAACGAATTCGTGAAGAACGCCACGAACTGGAGAACCAGGCAGAGCAGCTCAACAGCAATCGTGCGGCGTTTCGGAAAGATCGAGAACAACTGGAAGAATGGTTTGAGAAAAATCAGAGCGCGTTATCAAAGCCGACAACGGCTGCAGCGTTTGGGCCCGCATCAGACATTCAAGCACTCAAAGAAGAGCTGGATTGCCTGCGGAGCCAATGGGCGGACGATCAGAGTGAAGCGGAAGCCCGAATTCGAGCATTACAGAACGAATTGGAAAGCTTGCAGCGAACCGACTTTTTCGGAAAACCTGTCGACGAGGTACCAGAAGACGACAGTCGCAGAACTGCTGCTTAAGTTGAATGAACGCGCACGAATCGTTCTCCAGGTCGGTCCGGATGTAACGAAACAGGGCGAAGCACCTTTTGCTTCGCCCTGTTTCTTGTAATGGTCTGGTTCTCGCTCGATTCTGGAAGGGTGATTCGTCTCCAGTCAAATCCCTGAGAACTAGTTTGTGATCCGGACTCTCGTAGGAATCGTTTCAAGTTTCGCGGCTGAATCGTCGGCCGAACGTTCTCGGGCTCGCCCCGTTGCCGTAGCAACCAATATTTCAGCTCTTTGTAATTGCGCTGGATGAAAGTAAGGACTCTTCCGGCCCGCACGCACGATGACTTTTTGAGCAAGCTGCTCCCAGCTCATGTTGTCGCTTCGATTCCAAACAGCCGCCTGAGCTGCTTGGAGCGGCAGGCGACCAGTGCCAACCATCGTGATCAGCTCAACAAGAACGCTGTCACTGGTGTAGCTATGGACGGGAATCATCTTCATGGCTGTTCGCGGGGTTGGCTCGGGTTTGCCATGATTGAGGCAAACAGACCCATAAGGCACTCGTACTGTTCGTTCTGGTGGAATCGAGAAGAATCCATCTCCTCCTCCTCCTCCTCCCTGGGCACCTACCGCACCGCCGCCTCCGCCGCCGAATCCGCCGCCAGTACTCTGGGCACCGCCACCGCCGCCCCCCCCACCACCGTCGTCATCCCCGAATTGCTTGTTGATTTGCACGGCCACGAATGCCTCGGGTAAATCAACGGTGATCGGTTCTGTAGTCATGTTCTTGATTAAGACGGAACCACCCTCAGCATTCTTCGCAACAATTTTGGTTTCCAGCTGGCCATCTTGCATGGCCTGAAACAGCTCAACACGTGCGGCGGTTGGGTCAAATCCCGGTCGAGTAATCGTCCGTTGGTTTTCAGATTTAGCCGCAAATGCCGTGGCAGAACTAAGCAGGAGCAGTCCTCCGAGGCAAAACGTGCCGGAAAGGTGTCGATGACTGCGCAACATGACAACGAACTCCTGTGGAGAAATAAGTGATGCTAAGGGGGGACTCAGCAGAGAAGGAAGTTACTCTGAGAGCGATCTGATATGTCAAACATGGACCGGAGACAGTTGAGTTTATCGCCTGATTCCAGTGATTCACAACAAAAAACATTAGGATACCGCCCGCACATCACCAGGAACCGAATGACAGCTCCGAACGCGAAAGACCTCGGGGCTGCGATTCTTTTGTCGATTTCCCCGGTTGGGCGGAGGCTGGAACGCATCGGAAGCCGTAACCAGCAGTAGATTGGCTGCCACCCGTCCTTGTGGGCCAACGCAATCCCTACAACATGCACGGACCATTCCAACTTACGCCATCAGGGTTAAATTGCCGTAACGCCGTGACGCAAATTGTCGATTCCGTCGATGAAATTTACCATCAGAAACCAAACCAGAGCGGGCCATCCGGGCCCCGAAGGGCTAATTACGAAGATTACGGAAATCTTCGGCCCCAAACCTAAGTCCAACGCCTGCAGTGAACGCCTGCAGGACAAGTACCAGGGAGGAATACATTATGCTCGTGCTCTCACGACAGCGCGATCAGACGATCGTGATCGGCGACAACATCCGGATCACAATTGTCGACGTCCGAGGCGATAAAGTCCGTATTGGGATCGACGCACCACGAGATGTTTCGGTCCATCGAGAAGAGATTTACGACGCGATACAGCAAGAGTTGACAGAAAAGAAAGCCGAGGCTGCCGGCGAATTGGGGTGATGTGTTTCTGCCCAGTAACGGCCTAAGGACGTAAGATGTATCGACGACAAGCGGCGAGTCGCGCAGCCGCTTGTCGAGAAAAACAGCTGAGACGCCTTGTCACACCCTAAAGATTAAGCTGGTCAACGATGTGGTGGCCAATGTTGAGAGACGCTGTGGCTGCAGGTGAAGGGGCATTGCAGACGTTGAGCATTCGTTCGTGCCGCAGGATGAGAAAATCGTCCACAAGATTTCCGCTGGGCGCGAGTGCCTGAGCGCGAACACCCGCTGGTGCCGGTTCCAGATGGCTGGCTTCAATGTTTGGAACAAGTTTCTGGAGTTCATGCACGAACGCCGCTCTGGAAATAGATCGCCAGATTTCTCCGATTCCGGTCTTCCAGTACTTGGAAGCCAACTTCAAAAAACCGGGGTATGTCAACGATTCTGCCAAGTCTCGTAAATTGATGTCTCCCCAGGTGTAACCTTCGCGAG
>Ga0315315_10002155_pt1 | contig 18023 bp, 19 predicted proteins | sample M140m3416metaG_FD_203699 | JGI IMG/M metagenome (GOLD analysis project Ga0315315, IMG submission 203699) | Ammonia-oxidizing marine archaeal communities from Monterey Bay, California, United States - M1 40m 3416 | ecosystem: Environmental > Aquatic > Marine > Intertidal zone | place: USA... | reverse complement strand
CCATATGAATACAATATATTAAAAACTAACATCGATGACTTCGAGCATATTTATGATAATGTTTCTGTTATGTTTGCCATAACATTATTTATGAATGATATTAATTCCAGTGTAGAATACTATATTATACAAGAAGATATATCGGAACTAATAAATAAAATGTTAAGTTATTTACTAAGCAAAAATGTTAAAATATTATATAACACAGAGATTAAAGATATTATATACAAGAGTAAGGTATATATATCAACTGCAGCTAATACATATATGGCAAATATATTAATAATCACGTTTTCGAAAAATAATCTGCTAAAATTTAAGTTTATTAACAAGGAGCAAAAAAAATTGTTAAATAACGTATCGAGATATTACATGGATAGTGAAAAGATTTTTTCGGATATAAAATTGCAAAATGAAAATGAAATCAAAGAACATCTATTAGATAATATACATATAGTATGTCCCATTAAAAAATACACCATCGATTTATGGAATATTGGCGTAAATAATATTATGATTAAAGATAAAATTAAGCTTCTTTTTAATCATATTTACATTTGCAATGATTCGTATTCCAAAAACCCTTTTTTTGTAAATTATACTATTGAAACATTCGACGATGTCAATAACAAAATTATTACAAAGCTATATAAAAATTGATTTCTCTTTTAATATAAAAAGCAACAAATGTTTACAAAATCTTTTGTATTTGATGAAATAAAAAACTTTATTTGTAGTATAGTAAATAACAACTATTATACACGCGAATATTGGTATATATTTTTAGACTATTTTAATTTTAATCAAAGCGAAGACGTAATTTCGTTACTATTATTATTATATATAGTATTATTTATAATTTGCTATATATTTGTATCTATTATTTCTGTAATGAAAATAAAAAAAACTAATTATCATACACGAGTATTTTAATTGCCTGTACTACCAAAACCACCTTCTCCACGTTTTGTATTTTCGATTTCTTCTTCAACAAACATTAAATTGCTGTATATTTGTTTTTTTACTATTATTTGACAACATTTCCATGGTAATTCTAGATCGAGACATTCCTTATTAATTTTTCTTAAAGCTACATATAAATTACCTCTATAGCTTTGATCGATAATACCAACATTGTTAGCTAACATATATCCAGATTTGCTAATTGAACTACGGGGAACTATTTCAACATAATAACCATTAGGTATATCGAGTCTTATTCCTGTGTCATATAAACAAGTATCACTATTTAATACTTTGTGTAATTTTACTATAGTTAAATCATATCCTGCATCACTATAAGATGCTTTTGCGGGTATTACTGCATTTTCCAGTGATTTATAAACTTTGATTAATGGCATATTCTCAATATTATTAAAATTATATAAATCGTAATTTAAGAATAAGTAACTTTTGCTATATACCTTACCAAGAAAATCTAACATATTTGAATTTTTATACTGAATAGTATAACCTATAGATTCTTTGTTAACTATATAAGGAACATTATATAATTCGCCTATTTTAATATAATTTGCTTCGTTATAAAATGTTATTGACAATATATTATTATTTATTTTTGAAAATTGTTCTAAATATGCTTTAACGAATTGATTAGCATATTCTTTGTCAATATTATACAACATAGCAATAATATGCGATAGATCTTCATCGATTAATATATTGAAATTTTCAATATTAATTAACTTATAAATATCATTTATGATTTTTTGTGAAGATATACATAATTCAAAATTATTAGCATCACTAACGTAAACGTCGCCGAGATTTTCTAGAATACTAATAATTTTATCGATATTTTTAAAATATGGGAAATTATGTTTATGATAGTCCTCGTATTTATTATAATAATTATAATTTAAATACTTATTTGATACTATTATTTTGGAGATATTGAATATAGATTTTAGATATTTGCCATCAAAACTATCTTTAAAATTAAGAATAATTATACTTAACATATAAGCTTTTTCAATATTATCGATTGAGCTAAAATAATTTTCGTCTATCATTATTATATTATATAATGAAAAAACTTTATATCACAATAAAGTAAATAATGCCAATCAATTATTATAAATTTTATACTATTGATAATACAGCATTATTATGTTATAAGGCTATTAAAAGATATGTCAAAATAAACAAAGACGATTTAATAATTGAACCAAGTGCGGGCAACGGAGCGTTTATCAAGTATCTTAAAAAACTTAGCAATAATACTAAATTTTATGATATTAAACCCGAACATAAAGATATTAAAAAACATAACTTTTTCAAGGTTAAAAACGTTAAAAGTTTAGAAAACGCATTACATATAATAGGAAATCCACCATTTGGTAATAAATCCTCGCTAGCAATTAAATTTATAAAACACGCTGCTTTATTAAATGCCAAAACTATAGCATTTATATTACCAATAAGCTTTAATAAAAATAGTTTTAAAAAATCATTTCCCCAAAATTATCATTTAAAATATACTATGCAATTGCCAGAAAATTCATATACTTATAAAAATAAACTAGTTAATATCAAGACCATTTTTCAAATATGGGAAAAGCGCGACTATAATAGAAAACTGGTAAAAAAATTAAAACCAAATAGTTGGTATAAATTTGTTAAAAAGGAAAATAGTAATATTGCTATAAGACGCGTTGGATTTAGTACTGGGAAAGCGAAAAAATCGGGGATATTAGATAATAGAAATACAAACTGGTTTATAAAAGTAAAAAAACAATATGTCGGCAAAATTATTAATAGTATAAATAAGATTACTTTTAATTTTAAAAATAATGTTGGTGCGTTTAGTATATCAAAGCAAGATATTATCAAAAAATTAAATAAAATTAATATAAAATGATGCGAGAATTATCGTTGGTATTAACACCTTCTACAGATTTGGAACTAGTGCTTTTAGGATATAAACTATATGCCATATTTGTTGTAGTTTCTCTTGAACTATCTATCTCAGGTGTAAAATTAGATATATATTCGAGTCCATCGTAATAGTCAACCTTTTCTCTAGTATTCTTTTCAAATTTATCAGGATACTCTATAATTATATCTTTGCGAATTTCATTGTATAATTTTAGTGATATTTCATCGATTTTGCTGATTGCATTTTTTTCTTCATTCGTCCATCCACGCGATATGTCTTTTTTGTGAATATAAATAGCAAATAAACTTAAAGAATGTAATAATCCCGATCTAGTAGTTTTATGTTTTTTTTTATAATTATAGTTATATAAATAGTATGCATAATCAAATATAGGTTCCTTATATAAAATGCTAAATACCCCCCATATAAACCATACTATATCGTCTTCGGTGCTATTAAATTTTGTTTCTAATTTTATTTTTTTTCGCAATATATATTCTGTTACTAATCTTAAATTATTGGATATTTCGGATAAAATATTAGCATCATCAACAGATATATCGTCGGTACTTTTAATAGTTTTAATATAAATTGAAATAATTTTAAGAGCAGTATTATAATTTTCATTATCATATGGAGGTAAAATACCTTCAAACTTGATAATACCATTTGTCGATAATTTCAATTCATTATTATTTATAATATGTGCAATTTTGGTTTTTAATAATGTCAACGACATATTTGTACATTTTGATGTTGGATGTTTGTTATATATATTGCATATAATACATAATTTAGATATAAGAATATAAATATCCTTAATGATTATTTTTTCACTATTAATAATATTATACAAATCATTATAAGTATGAATAAGTTTGCTAATATCACGTATATTGATAAAATGGCCAATATAAGAACAAACATCAATAAAGACGTTTTCTAAAAGTTCTTCAGAATCGGATAAAAAAATTATTTTTGTCGCTAATAAAATACTATTTTTAACATCACCATTACAAATTGATGTAAATAATTCATTATTCATGTTAACATTTAAAATACACAATTATTAAATTACGTCTATAATAAACGAATATAATTCTTAGTTAAACATATTTGTTTGCGTGATAATAAAGTCATGATAATTATTAATAATCTTAAAACATTTAACTATAGTAACTTCGGAAACATTACATGCTTTGGCGAATTTTTTTTTAGTATATCCTAGATTCTTAATAGTACTATAATAATACAGAATGCCTGCTGCTGAAGATGTAGGCGAATTATCATTCATTATTTCGTTATCTTCGATAATTTTTACTAATTCTTTACTATTATTAATATCTTCAATAGACATATCGAGATTATTACCATATTGTGAAATAAAATCGATTGGATCTGGTGATGAAACATTTATTTGAAGTAATGTTTGAAATCGCGAATTGCCTTTATTGAGCGTAACATGAGTTATATTAAACATTGCTGCAATATCCTTTGAACTTTTTGGCACCTTATTTAATAAACAAGAGTGATATATACATGATGCAATTAGTCCTTCTTTATTATCGCCTCTTGAAATTTTTTTTTCTGAAGCTTTTTTATATAAAACTTTTGCATTATCAATTACCTTTTGTGGTATACCATTATTAATGGTATTTGCCGTCATTTTATCAAATACATTCCATAAAGTCCTTTCGTCGTAAGGCATACTATTCCACATTTGAAACATTCTAATGCGACGAATATCAATATTATCCTTGTATCCGCAACCAATCATAGATCCGATTGATGATTTTGGCAATAAATTATTAGTAGGCATACCACACCTAGATGGATCACTATCTCGATTATCTTCATTCCCATAAAATCGCCATTCTGCAGTACTTTCAATTACATTTGAAACTATAGCACTACATTTAGCACATATATTCATATTATCTTCACTAATAATTTCATCAGATCCACAAGAACAACGAATGTCTTTATCATCTATACCTTTTTCCAATTCTTCCTCCTTTTTAATCTGGTCAAAGAGATTCCATAGTTCTTCTTCATTCATTATAGAAATCGGTATAAACAATATATAAATATAAGGAATCAATTTTTAAATGCTTTTACTAATTAGAATGGCAAATATACCAAAAGACAGAAAATTATACGATAACGTTAAAAAACGAATATATCTCAAATATCCGCAACATTCGGCGTACCGCAGTGGTATTCTTGTAAAAGAGTATAAAAAGGAATATTATAAGAAACATAAATCGGACGATGCATATGAAGGAAAAAAAAATAAAAATAAAGGGATTGCAAGATGGTTTAGAGAAGAATGGAAAAATCAAAGAGGAGAGATAGGGTACAAAAACTTAGGAGATATATATAGACCAACTATTAGGGTTACTAAGAAAACTCCAGTAACTATTGGCGAATTAACTCAAAAACAAATAGCAAATGCTAGAAAGGAGAAAAAGCTTACGGGACACGTAGCTAAGTTTAAAAAATGATATTAATCACGAATCCACATACACTATCGATGCTCGAAGATTATAAAGAAGTAGCTAAAATAATTACACGTGAAATTAAAAAACTAAAGAAAACCTTATACGAATTAAAATACTTTACGGAATTTCACATGGAACTTTGTGAGAAAAATAATAACATTCTTTTATATTTTAAAAATAAATATCCAGCAGAAAATATATATATAGGTTATTTAAATCATAATAAACTATTAATTTATAATAAAGTTGATAGAAGCATATTGCAAATAATTAAAAGTAATATATTTATATAAAAAATTGATACGCATTTTATTAAGGATTTAAATATCTATCGAAATGAAGAATTATATGCTAGTGCTCGCTATCACATCATATATTTATATGACTGAAAGCTACATAAACATCCCACAACTGCCTTTAAAAAAAAATAAAAATAGTATGGTATTAAATGCAAAAAACCAGAAAACATGTCTTGATAATAATCAAAAATTTATCTATAAAAATTATTTATTAAGTGTTAGAAAAGTACAGCGTACTATCAAAAATAGCAACTCCGCAGTAGATATTAACTATCTTATTGATACATTGCTTAATATAGTAGGAAATAATACTAGTGAAGCTGAAAAACCAGTATTATATCTTAAAAATAATAACACTATTATTGATAATAATGACTTGATTGCAAAAAATCTTATTATATCCAATATTCATATCGACGTATCAAATATCAAAGTAATTCAAATATCTACTAAAAATGATACACTTATAGTAAATCTTGATAAAAATAATAACAATAACAATAATGATTATGTTAAATATGAATTAGGTAAAATTGACGCTTTATTAAATGTCGCATCTATTATTACAACTCTTCTTAATAATTAAGAATCGCGAAGTTCTCTTAGCTCTTGACGAAGTTCACGAACTTCTTGTCGTAGAACATTGAGTTCATTGCGAATATCATAGTTCACATTACGCGATTCATAAGGGATATAAGGTCTCGACGAATCACTGCGGCTGTATCTGCTATTGCGTTTGCGATTAAGCATCTTAGTCTGATGTTCATCGCGCTTCTTTTTAAACTCGCAAAGATCTTCCTGTGATACATCATATTTTAGCAGCATTTCTTCCTCAGTAGATTCTTGTGATTCTACTTTTTTACACACATGTTGATAAAGTCGTGTTTGAATACTACGAATAGTACGTTTAAGTTCAGCCGCAATATCTTCATATGTTTTTTTTTCTACTCTCATTGTCAGTAGTCGTTCCTCTTCCCCATCTTCCCATCCAAAACCAGCACGCGATGTCATTTCGTTTTTACGAAGTTCATCGAAATTGGATCGTTTATTGTATCGGGATTGTTGCATTTTGTTCGTATAAGTGTGCCTGTAAGCTATATATATAATGCGTATTGTGTTTATATCATTTTATATCTAGTTATATAAATGACGAATACTATTTCGGGGATTAATGTTATACAGAAGGAGATAATAGATAATAGAGATTTTGTAGAAGAACCTCCAATGCGTATTTCATTTACTATTATAGATGAATTATATAGATCTAATATTATTAAAGATACAGATATAATAACAGATTTGGGGGCAGCCGCAGGGGATTTTTTGTTATATTGCAAAAAATATCTTAAAATTAATAATGTAAAGGGTATTAATTATTATAATGATAGACATACTATCAACAAAGCCATGTTAGATAAATACAATATAAATATAGATTATTGTGAAGCTACATTATATAATTTTAAAGAAGATAATGCCACTATTTATTGGATATGGATAGAAAACCCCGAAACAGAATTGAAAATTATCGAATTTATTAAAAATAATGTTAAAAATAAAAGTAGAATCATTATAGCATATGAGACTATGCAATATATTTGCCAAAATTGTAATCATTGCAAAAATATAAGAAATAATATAAGTAAAAAATGGACAAATTACTACTATGACATATCTAATTTAAAAGACAGAATAGAAATAGATAATGTATATTATAAAAACATTTATTTCAATGTCGGTGATACGTGTCGTCAATCTGGAATCATTACGTTAGTTTTAATTGATTTATAATTTTTATTATAAAAATTATTAAATAATAATATCATAGTAATAATATAAAAATATTCTATTGATATAAATTTAATTGGTACAGAATTTTTAGTTTCATATAAATAAATCATTAATGAATGTAAAAATATTAGATAAAATTGCACTAGTTGTAAAATTGTTATATATTTTTTAAAGGGATTTCTAATACCAAATGATGTTATTAAATAATGTGTATACATAATAGTATGTATAATACTATTAGCAAATGCCCCAAAACAACAACTTCCATTACCATATCCATATTTTATCAATATTCCCCAAAATATTCCAATCGTTCCATGATGATAAATATGTAAAAAAGACAATTGATTATGTTTTCCTTTAAATATCATAAAATAAGTATCAAAGTAATCTAAATATTTAGATAAATAATGAATATATAGAGTATTTTTTAAATTTGTAGTATACGATTTATTAATACCAAATATATTATAACCTGAAATTAATTCCGTAAAGTTATATACCATATACATATTTAATATTATTTGCAATGAATTATATATTTGTAATACATTATATAATTTCAAGGTTTTTTGTTTTGGATAGTATTTTTGCAAAAAATGTACTGAGCTAAAATAAGATAATGCAATTAAAAGCATTACATCTATTCTTGTCGTTTGTGCTATTAATTGATCTGTTATTTTCATATATATATGAAATAATTAATATTTATATAATATTTTTATAAATTAGAAACTATGATTAATAGACATTTATCTTACATTTTATTTGGAATATTTTTATTATTAATTATGATAATAGTTTATTTAGTATATATTACCACGAATATTAATAATACAACTACAAATAATATTCAAAATAGTGATAAAGTGTGTATGACTATAAGTGAATTTAATAACTTTAAAAAGGTTAATAGTCCCGTTAATAAAATAGATACTGAAGATACTATCGAACGTGATCGCAAAGTTCTTGATGATGATTTATTTCCTCCATTAAATCGCGGGGATACAAAATCACATACAAATTTATCAAATAGTATTAATAAAAGATTATTATATATAAATACACAGGAAACCGGTGATACTTTTAGATTGGTTGCTTATGTTTCAAGTACATCTGATACTAGAGATTCGGGAAATAATAATTGGAAATTGTTTGCAAGACAGAAAGATAGACATTCTTCCGAATTCTATATGATTCCCACCGATAATACAAATGATCTTAAAATAAGTATTAATAATGATAACGTTGTCGGAAATAATTTACGTGATATATACGATATACCACAGCAAATATCATTCAATTCCCCATTATTGAATAGTGATCCATATAATGTTGTTGAAGTTCCAAAAGCCGATCTAGCACGTTCAGCAGATTATATATAAATATATAATAAGATTATTAATCGTACAAGATTAATCCGAAATATGAATGTGCATAATAAAATAGTAGCAGACCAATATGATATTATATATAAATCTTTTGATAATTCTCGCGTAAGAATATGGAATTCGGTTAAAGAATTTATTATTGATAAAAATGAATCAGATACTTTACTCGATGGTGGTTGTGGAAATGGTAAAAATATGGTATTTGCAGAATCACATGGATATATATGCGAAGGATTCGATATTTCTAACCAATTATTATCAATATGTAAAAATAAGAATTTAAATGTTTATTATAGTGATGTGCTAAATATTAATTTGAATAAACGTTATGATAAAATAATTGCTATTGCAGTGTTACATCACTTACAAGGCGAAGATGACCAATTAATCGCAATAAAAAATTTATATAAATTATTAAATGATGGTGGTAAACTACTAATATCATTTTGGTCAAAAGAAAAGAATTTTAACAATTTATTAAACAATAAAGCTGATATTAGAGAATTTGATGTAGGACCTAATTATGTTGATTGGAAATATAGCCGTGAACTAACTATTAAAAGATATTATTATATTCACAATTATGATAGTATTACAAAATTAGCAAATCTAATGAATGTAGATTATGATATTAAATGGGAATTGCAAAATTGGTTTATTACATTTTATAAAAAATGATATATAGAGTTGATTAATTAGTTATTAATAATGTTAACAGAAATTGATGACGAAATCAAATCGAATTCTTCGAATAGTTCTTTGTATTTAGAAATGGTTCCATTTAATTTAAGAGGTAGAGCCGAATGGTGGGAATTAAATCGCAATGAAATAAATTTGTATGAAAAATTAGCAGAAGGGGGTAATGGATTAATATACAAATCAACTTGGAGAGGTTTAAAATGCGTTGTTAAATGCTTGAAACATAATAATAATGATATTGAATATCAAGATTTAATAAATGAAATATCTGTTATTTCGCATTTGAGACATCCAAACTTAGTATTATTTTTAGGAGCATGTACTATAGTAGATCCTCTTTTCTTATTATACGAATATATGCCAAATGGATCACTCGACACTTATTATGATTTTAAAAGTAAGCAAAGAAACAAATTATGGAAGCCAAAATTAAAACAAGCATATAAATGGATGTATGAATTATCTCAAGCAATATACTTTCTACATCATTGTTATTATCCAATTATGCATAGAGATTTAAAACCATCTAATATATTATTAAATGAAGATTTGCATATTAAATTAACTGATTTTGGATTATCGCGTACTATTAAAAAAAAACACGAAAAATATAAAATGAGTGGATGTACAGGTACTTTGAGATATATGGCACCTGAAATAATATTCAATACAGGCGAAGACTATGATCTAAAAATAGATATATATTCTTTAGCTCTTAATTTCTGGTTTATTTGTTCCGGTAAAGTACCATTTTCTGAACTTGACTCAAATCCACATGTAATACAATTAATACAATTAGATTATAGACCTGACATAAAAGAAATTGAAATAGTTGAACTCAAAGAATTAATACAACAGATGTGGAGCAAATCACCGGATAATAGACCTGATATAGAACATATTCTTAAAATGATTGAAAATATTAAAATAGAAGAAAAAAAAAGCGGATGTGTATTATCTTAATTTGCTATAATATTATAACATATTATGGTCAATGGTTCCCCATCAAATTTGTTGTTGATTTTATATAAAATATGTTTATTAAAACATTTATTTGAATATTCCTCAAATATCGTATTTTTATAATTTTTATCTAAATTATTAACATATGTTGAAATACTATTATACAATGTAATATTATCATTTTCTAATGTTTTTTTATTATTATAATTGATTTTATTACATAATTCTTTTAGTAAAATTGTGTTTTCAATATTAATATTATTAGAAAGCATCTGTATTACTTTACTAATAATACATATTTACTTTTTATATTATTTATTAATCAATATCTACATTTGAAATAATAGTATTATTAATATCAGTATAATCGTTTTCATATATATATTTAAACATGTCTAAAAATATGTACATTTTATGTTATTATTATATAATATATATTTATATATTTTTAACTATTCTTTTTAAATACCATTTGTGATAAAATGGAGATAGTAATATGGTTATATACACCAATAATATCATAAATAATAAACTATATAATAATTGAATATCACGTTTAGCAACTATTATAAATATTATTAATATTAGCGATGTTATGTTGTGGAATGGTACATTATAAATCCAAGGTTGGTTTGAATGCCACCATATATCTTTTTTACTATATTTATCAATGGTAAAATATGGATTTAATACAAACCAACAGAAATCTTCAATGACAAACCATGCAATTATAAAATATATGACAACATATACATTATTGACTATAGTTAATGTCGAATATGATACTACTAATATTATCATAATATTCATTATGATATGATAATTTGTGAATTTTCCAATACCCGATGGTGCCGTCGGTATATTTTTAGCCCATCCACCTGTTTTTCCTTCTACTTCAATTTCTAACATCGAAAATAGTATAGCAAAAATAGTTATAAATAAAGAGTGAATAATAAGATTATTCATTTAAACTACATATAGAAAAATAATTGCAAAGATTTTAGAATAAAAAATGATATAATCATATTATAGAATTAACATATACTATGGAGTATGATTATAATTTTATAAATAGTAATCCTGAAGAATTTATAAAAAAAACTAAGAAAAAAAATATTATTAATATGCTAAAAGAAGCAGATGCGGCATTTTTCAATACCGGGGAACCGAAAATAACAGATGATATATACGACGTTATAAAAGATTATATTAGGAAAAAATACCCTAAAGATCCATATTTACAACGTGTTGGAGCCGATGTTGATAATAAGGTCGTATTACCATATTATATGGGTTCTCAGAATAAAATCAAAGATAGTGATGAAGAAATTACTAAATACAAAAAGAAATATCCGGGTCCTTATTTGATAAGTGATAAATTAGATGGTGTTAGTGGTTTAATTGTTTGTGATGAAAACGCTAATATTAAATTATTTACACGAGGTAATGGCAAAGAAGGTCAAGATGTATCACATCTTCATAAATATATTAATGGATTTCCCAAATTAAAACATAAATTAGCTATTAGAGGAGAATTTATAATATCAAAAGATAATTGGGAAAGACTTAAAGAAACAGATGATAAATTAACAAATCCTAGAAATGCAGTATCAGGTGCAATAAATTCTAAAATATTAAATAAATCCTTATTGGCAATGATTGATTTCGTCGCGTATACATTAGTATATCCAAATGAAATTAATGGATTGCCATTATTATCAAAATTAGGTTTTAATGTAGTTAATAATATAGTCGTTAAGGATATTAATTTAGGATTATTGTCGAAGATTTTAGAAGATTCTAGACAGAATACTTATATAATAGATGGGATAGTTATATCGGATATTAGCAAAGTTTATAATATTGCTGTTGGAAAAAATCCCGAACATTCATTTGCATTTAAGTCAATACATACTCTTGATCAGGTTGAAGTAATAGTAAAACAAATAGAGTGGAATGTATCTAAAGATAATTATATGAAACCAATAGTTAAATTTGATGAAATATTATTAGATGATGTAAAAATAAAACAAGCCACTGGGTTCAATGCAGGATATATATATAGAAATAAAATTGGTCCAGGATCACGTATAGTAATTATAAGATCTGGCAACGTTATACCACATATTCAAAGTGTGCGTTCAGTGTCAGCTAATGGTGAAGCTAGTATGCCCGGTGAAATTGAAAAAGATTATAAGTGGACTGATACTCGCGTTGATATTATTAAAATTAATAATGGTAGAAATGCAGAATATGATATTAAAAATATACTATATTTTATGAAAACAGCTGATATAGACTATATGGGACCTGGTAATATAACTAAGATATATAATGCTGGATTTAATGATATTAAAAGCATTGCAAATATTAAAAAAGATGATTTGTTAAAAATCGAAGGTTTCAAGGAAAAAAGTGCTCAAAATATTTTGAAATCATTAGAAAAGTTAAAAGAACTTGATAGTCTTACACTAATGGATGCATCTAATATGTTGGGGCGCGGCTTTAGTTATAAGAAAATAAAATTAATAACCGATCAATATCCCAGTATATTAATAGATGATGCTAAAAATCGCGAGAAAAGTCTTAAGTTATCAATTGATGATCTCATTAAAGTTGAAGGTATAGCAGAAATAAGTGCTAAATTATTTATAGAGAATCTTCCTAAATTTTACGAGTTTTATAATAGTCTTGGTGTCAAATGTAAGGGCAATTGCCGTAACCAAGGCAATAAAACTTTAACCATTAGTAAAAGTAATGAAAAAATTAAAGGTAAAAAATTTATATTCTCAGGGTTTAGAAATAAAGATTTTGAAAAATTAATAGTTGATTACAAAGGCAAAGTTGTAACATCAATCTCAAAGACAACAGATTATCTAGTTATTAAGGATAAAACAGAGCGATCTGGCAAAATAGATAAGGCCTTGGAATTAAATATTAAAATACTAGATATTGCTGAATTTGAATCATTAATAAAATGAGTACATAATTTCTTTTATTTCATATTTTTTATAAACTTTTTAAAATTTCATATTTTTAAAAATTATGTACTCATTTTCTAAATAATTATATAATATATTTGTAAGGATAATTATGGTTATGGAATCATCACCCACTTACCCGACAGATCAAATAGAAAAACCCGATTTTTTATGTAGTTTATTATCAATATCACAAAAAGATGACAATAATTATAAGGAAAGAATTAAGTTAATTAATTCTATTACTTATAATATTGACTCCAAGAAAAAAATAAATATATATTTACATGGTATTATACCTGCAAAAACATTACCTTGTGCATATATACCTTTTAATTATAATATTCAAAAACTCGAATATAATAATAAAAAATTAAATAAAAATAATAGTATTAAAGATGATAAATATCTAAAAATTTGGAAAGGATCTTGTGTTAGTAAAGCTAATATGGAAAAAAAATTTAAAGAACTATTAAAAAATGCATTAACTGAATTAAATGATAATGAAAGTAAATTTAATATTAACACTCGTGGATTTTTGCGAAATTTATTAATAATATGGGGATTTATAATATTATTTATTAAAATTATATTATATTATTATTATCCATCTTATTATAATTATTTTTTAATTGCGATAATATTCATACTATTAGTTACGGCTATAATATTGAAAATGATTAATACCATACGTAATTAATAATTATTTTTATCTATAATACGAATAAGGAAGTATTAAAATGAATAATAGTAAAATAAATTATATGAATTTATTTAATAAATTACAATATGATAAACCTCTTAGTAATGATGATATAAAATATGAATCGTTTGCTGATTATTTTATTGATGATATAGATATAAAAAAATTATCTCCTGAGAGATTTGAATATTACAAAGATTTAATAGAAATTTTTAATAAAAAACCATCAGTTTTGTATAATATATTAAAGAAATATTACAGATTTAAAAACATAAAAGAAAAAGAGAAAAAACTATTGAATGAATTAGCTTATAATAAAATGGACGATAATGTTTTAACACAATATGATATTGAGCAATTTAAATCTGATATGGGAAATACTGGTATTGAAAAATTAAAAAATATTTTAATGATAATGAATGAAGTAGCAACAAAGCCAAATAGTGTTCGAAAAACTTTTGTTGGTGGTACTATGAATGAAGCAACTGGTGCTGGTCAAGGTAATAGTAACCCCGATGTCTCTGATATAAATAATAAGGAGGAATTAATAAGAGAAAGTAAATTTAGAAATATTCTTAAAAAAGAATATGATATTAGTAACCTTAATAATCTAAATCAAAATATTATAGATAAAAATGATTATAAATATAAGGGTGAAAATAAATTAAAAGATATTAGTGATGAAATAGATAGATTTAATGATGGTGATATAGACGAAGATACTATTAAATATAAATTACAGAAATTTGAAAACGATCCAAATAATCAATTAAATGATCTTCAGATTACTATTGATGATAGGTTAGTTTTTATTTTATCAACATTTTTCATAAGATATTTTTCAGTTATACTTATTCAATGGTGTATTGACATAAATTTAATAAAAACTTTTGACGAAGGGTTTATGTATTACGCTGCAATATATTTAAGTATCTTTTGGTTTATAGTATTGTTTGTTAATATTGAAAACAGAATTCAAATAGATTATATGAATTTCGATAGTTTTATAAATAGTATTAGATCATTATTTTATTATTATTACATGGGTACAAATGGTATAACAAGATTATTTGTTCACTCTTGTATTTTGTTAGTGTTATTATTAATACCAATTATATTAAATATTAAACAAAAGAATAGTGAAGATGATGACGACGACGATGATAAAAATAATAAAATAATGAATAAATCAGAAAGAACTAAACTAATAAAATCGTTATCGCTATTTACTATATATATATGGATTTTGACAAGTATTATTGCAATGAAATTTTAATATAATATATAATATATTTAATTATTTTAGAGAACATATATTATATGGCCAATAATAGACTAGTAGCTCTCAATAATTTAACATCGCAATATAATGAATATCAAAAACTATCTGATGGCACTACTATCGGTGTTAATGTATTAGAAGATCTTATGAAATATATTGAATTAGAATTAAAAATAAAATATAAAATTGAACCAAAAAAATGGAAAATAACACATGGTGTTGGCAAATTCGATTTAGATAATTATAGTGTTATAAAATCATATGGTAGTGATAATTTAAAAGGAGAATATGAGGCTCACCGAGAAAAATTAGATAACATAAATAAAGAATATAAAGTCTTGCAAATTATACACAAAAAAACTGAAGCCGAGAAATTAAAAGAAGCTGAATTAAAAGAGAAAATATATGAAAAAAAAAATTTTATTGAATTAAATAAAGATTTAAGTTCAATAGTAAAATTTGATTCAATAATAGAACTTGATAACTCTGGAAAAAAGATTTATTTTACGCCAAGTAAAATTCTAAATACAAATAATGAAGAAATAGCTAAATTAAAAGATGATAAATACAAATTAGATAGTATTTTTAAAAAAAAACATTATGGTTCATTTGATAGTTTAGTTATAATTGATTTTTATAAGGAATTATCAACTAAACTCAATAAAATTAAAAAATTATTAGCTGAGAAAGATGAAGATATTAAAAAATATACTATTGAAGATATTTATAAAAAATTATATTTACTTTATGACATTAAAAGTGTAAATTTAAAAGGTGAAGATGATAAGGATATAAAAGAAAAATATATTCAAGACAAAATGTCGAAACAAAATACTCAAAATCTTCTCAATGTATCCCAAGTAGGTGGTGCAGGTGATACTTTTAATATAATTAATTATAATTTTGATTTAAATGAAAATAAATATAGTTTTTTAGGAGCTCGCAAATCTGATTTATCCAATGATTATATTTATTTTAAAAAATATACTCATAACACTAATTCAGAGTATAGAGTAGAACCATTATTAATAAAACCATTATATGGTAATATATGTAATAATGGAAAAGAATGTGACATGAAATATGTTAGATCAAATAGATCAAAATTAAAAGAAAATCTCAATGAAGCTACCACCGCTGATACTAGATTAGAATTAGAAAAAAATTTTAATAGTAAATTTATATTTGATTCATTAAATATTAAAAGTGAAAAAAATGATAATGATATTTTTAAATTTTTTTTACAAAATACAGATATAACATTAGATAAAATTAAATCATATTTAAAACTAAAACCAATAGGTTCGGGGTTTATGGATACATTTAGCAAAATAATATGGCATCCTAAAACTATACTTAGAGGAAGAAGGATAATAGATAGTAAAAGCAGCACTCAATTTAAAATAAAATTAAATTTTATTATTAATAATGGTAGTAAAAAAGATTTATATATATATGGTAGTAAAATTTTTTCTGGATTTTCTGGATTTAAATTGTCTTTTAGCACCAATGATGATGAAAATGTTATAAATTTAAATCATACTGATTATAATGCTAGATATACTATTTCAGATATACCTAACTTTAAAAAGGCAATTAAAGCGTTAAAAGAAATTATAGTTGAAGAAATGTTAATAAAAACTATATATATTGATAAATTTGAAAATAGCTTATTTCAAAATTCAAATAACGATGAAACTTATGTATCTATTAAAATAAGTAAACCACCACAAAGTACTAGCTCAAATGATGAAATAGATGACCTCATATATACTTATTTTCCTATAATAAAAAAAAAAAATGATACAACAAATACATATACAAGTCAGAAAATTGAAGATAAGTGGAGTTTACGCAGTGTTATAAATAATAATAGTAAACAAATTGCAATAGTTTGTGATGATAAATTTATGAAACAATTTTGTGAAAACCTACAAACTTACAAACTTGATGAAGCAGAAATACCTATTATATTTAATGAAGATAGTGAGAGTGATGCTACTGCTAATACTATTAAAACAGAAATAATAAAAAAATTAAAATCTACCACTAAATTTAGTATATATTTACATAATAATTTGCTTTTAAATTATGATAATTCAGAAGATGGCAAAAGGGAATTTAAATTAAATTATATAGGTTCTTCTGAAGTAAATGAAATTATCATTTATCCAAAAGATATTGTTCCAAAAGTTAATATAAGCGATAAAATAAAAGATTTTTTTAGTGATTCTGCTAATTATACACAAGTTGTCAGTCAAATTTATACGACTTTAGTACCATATGTGCTAAAAAAAATATGCAGCAAAGATGTAAAAATTGATTACGATGGTGATAATAATTTAGTAAATTTACATTATAATAATTTTATTAAGATATATGAAAAATTTTATTATTATCCAAATATACCAACTATTGTAAAAAATGATAGCGGTGCAGAATTTAAAAAATGTTTTTTTATAGAGCAAAAAAAATCTGGTGATGACACACCATTTACGCAAAGTTACATGTTTA
>Ga0315315_10002154_pt1 | contig 18027 bp, 30 predicted proteins | sample M140m3416metaG_FD_203699 | JGI IMG/M metagenome (GOLD analysis project Ga0315315, IMG submission 203699) | Ammonia-oxidizing marine archaeal communities from Monterey Bay, California, United States - M1 40m 3416 | ecosystem: Environmental > Aquatic > Marine > Intertidal zone | place: USA... | reverse complement strand
TTGTACTAGATAATTACAGCTTACGCCTTAATGATATGACTAAGGTAGTTGAGCATAGCAACGGGAAAAAATTAACCGATAGGGACAAAAATAGTATTTACTTAACGGCTAAAAAAACTTTTGATTTTACAGTATATAAGGGAGATATTGACTGCATTATTAACTCAGATGCGATAACAAATTATAACCCTATAACAGACTTTTTCAGTAAAACACCAAAGGAAAAACTAACGGGATATATAGACAAATTTATTAGCTGTATTGAAACGGATAACCCCGACTTTGCTAAAAAATATTTTAAAAAGTGGTTAGTTTCAGGAGTTCACAACTGGACTAGGGACGATTTTAATAGGCAAGTAAGCCCCTTAACTTTGGTACTTTGCGGATCAAAACATGGTACGGGTAAAACCTCTTTTTTTAGATATATTTTACCTACTGAGCTTAGAAAGTATTATGTAGAAAGCAAACTAAAAGGGGACGATGATAGCCTTTTATTAATGAACTCTAGTATGCTGTTATTAGATGATGAGTTTGGAGGTAAAGCCTTTAAGGAAAATAAAGCGTTTAAGGAATTATCAGATAAAAACGTAATTACTGTAAGGCGTAAATACGCTACATTATCGGAGGACTTTAAAAGGGTTACCCTATTGGCTGGAACTACCAACGAAATTGAAGTATTAAAAGATCCAACAGGAAACAGACGAATAATTCCTATAAATGTTAAATCTATTAACTTAGAAAAACTTAGCGAAATTGATACTAAATTAATGCTATGGGAGGCAAAACAATTATTAAATGAGGGCTTTGAATGGGTAGTAAGAACTCAAGAGGATATGGACGAAATATTAGCCAACTCAGGCGAAAATGTTGACGAAAGTGCAGAGGTAGAACTTATTAACGAAATATTTAGCATTGAGCCAGTTGAGGGCTGGATTAATTGCGTAATGAATAAAGGAGAAATGCTTAAGTTAATTTCAGAGCATAACCAATTTTACAAGTTTACTAAGCACTCTTTTAACGATTGGGCTTTAAAAAGCAAAGCAAAATATAAAACTTATCATTGCCCGAAATTAGCAATTAATAAAAAGGGGTATAGACTTTACAGAAACCCCCTAAACGAAACCGATTTAAGCAAATTAATAACTAGAGAAGAGGCTGACGATATGCCTTTTTAAAAAAGCGAAATTATGAGCAAACCTGAACATTACCAAAAAAACACAATTAACGGACTAGATGTTATTGACATGATCAAAATATTTAACCTAAATTTTAACGAGGGGAACATTTTAAAATACCTACTTAGGAAAAAAGGACAAGACAAAGCCGACTTAATTAAGATAATTGACTACGCTCAACGAGAATTAAACCACCTAACCAACGAGGAAAAAAAAGAAGCGGAGGCAGAAAAACACCTACACGGGGCTTAAAAAGGTTAGAATAACCTAAATCTAACCTAAATCTAACCTTTTTTAAAATCGCTGTAAGTCCCTATGGCACTACCTTTATATATATATCTAACCTTTTAACCTTTATATATATATATAAATATATAATATAGAGTATAGTTTATAAGGGTAAAAAATAAAAACCTAATATATAAAACTTTTAAAATTATAGGGTTAGAAGGTTAGATTTAGGTTAGAATTTAAATAAAGCTGAAATTTAAACGATAATTTAAAATGAATAGTAATACACTAAAAAAGTATAATAAGGCTTTAAATGAGCTAAAAAGACCTTTAAATGAAGTATTTAGATGTTTACTTGAGATTGAATGTTATACTTTGCCCTTACCAGTTGGTAACAATAAAATTAAAATGATTATATTTGAAAAAGGAGTACAGGTTAAAAAAGAGCCTACATACTCGCATGATGAATTTAAACTTAAACAAATTGAGTTTTTAAATTATTTTTATAACAAATATTTTTAAATTATGGCTTACGATAAAGAAAAAATCTATAAACAAGCTCAAAAACTAATAGTTGATAAGAAATTGATCTTTATGACTGAGGTTTACGCTTTGTTACCAATGACGCACGCAACTTTTTATATTTGGTTTCCTGAAAAATCTGAGGAACTTGAAACTTTAAAGAGGTTAATAGAGGCAAATAAGACTAACTTAAAGATGAAGTTAAGAGAGAAAATGTTTAAAGAGGGTAAAAGTGCGGATAATATTGTACTTTATAAATTAGCGGGAACTAAGGAAGAAAGGGACATATTAAACGGGGTTGATACTAGCTCACAGGAAGTTAAACCAGCTCAAACAATTAATATTAATTACGTTAAACCTGAAAATAAATAAATTATTTTTAGTTTTTTTGTTGTTAATTAAAAAAGTTTGTTTATATTTGTAATGTCAATAAGGCACAAAAATATAAATCAAACGAATATTATGGAAATTTTAGCAACAGTAAACGGATTTGAAATAGTAAACTCTAAAACTTTAAATGGTTGGTTTACTACTAATTGCGGTACTATCTCTGGAGAGAGTTTAGAAGAGGTTATAAGTGACGCAAAAGAGTACTATAAACATTTAAGCGTTAAAGCTCGTAAAGGTGCTAAGGTTTATAAATTTGGCGTTTATGCTGGTTTTGTTTTATTATCTCAGTACAAAACTGAGGAGGAGGCTTATAATGCTTTATTTGAAAAAGAGGACTTTTTTAAGTATCAAGCTGAACAGCCGAGCGTTAGAGCTTCACAAATAAAGAGATTTATTTAATGAAAGATAACAGATCAATTAAGGATAGATTAAAAGAAGTTGGTATAATAGTTACTGACTTCTTTTTAAACAATAAAAGAAACAGGCTTTTAATAGATGAAAAAGGAAACGAACTAGGTTACTTTACACCATTAAAAGCATTAAAAAAATACCTATGAATTTACTTTTAATTAGAGAGCAATTTTTTAAAGATACTACAATAGGTAAACTTTACATTAATGGAGAGTTTTTTTGTCATACCTTAGAGGACGCTATTAGAGGCTATGGTATTAAAGTTTACGGACATACGGGCATACCAGCGGGAGCGTATAAAATAGACTTATCAGTATCGCACAGATTTAAAAGGCTTATGCCTATGGTTTATACCGAGCCAAACAAATACGAGGTTAAAGCTGGAGGTATTGAATTTAAAGGTATTAGAATACACAAGGGTAATAATAATTTACATACTCACGGCTGTATTTTAGTAGGTTATAAAACGGCTAACGCTAAGATATGGGAAAGCGTAGAGGCTGAGAAAGACCTAACCGACATATTAAGTAAATCAAAAGATCCTATTAATTTAGTGGTTAAGAATAGGTAACGCTTGTGATAAAACAAGTTTTTTCTATTTGTTTTATTAGCGTGTTATAATTTTAAAATAAATATAAATATGAAATTAAAAGAAAAATTATTAAATACAATTGAAGATATGCAAATAAGGGCAATTCAATTAAACAAATATATAAAGGAATATAAAGAAGATAATGATTATGAAAACGCTATGAAATGCGATATAAAATATAGGCAGTTAAAAATGATAATACAAGAATTAAACAAGTTAGTTGATTAATTATAACGTCCGTATAAAAGGCGTTTTAATGCCGTTTATATTACGTTATTAAATTGCTCCAGCTTTGGGGCTTTTTTTGTATATTTAAATAAAGGAGGATTAGGTAGTCTAAAACATTATAATTATATTTGTTATATGGAAACAATATGGAAGATTATACCAAATTTTAATAATTATGAGGCAAGTAATACGGGCCTAATAAGATCAATAAATTATAAAAGAACAAGAAAAACTAAAATACTAAAACCTAGTATAAGTAGAGGGTATTTAAAAACTATGATAAAAAATGACCTAGAACAATACAAAAGTTGGAATGTACATAATTTTATTATGCTTACATTTAAAGGGCCAAAACAAAAGGGCCAAGAAGTAAATCATATTGACGGAAATAAGTTAAATAATAATATTAATAACTTAGAATATTGCACTAGGTCCGAAAATATGAAACACGCTTTTAATATGGGGTTGGCCAAAGCTAAAAGAGGAGAGGATAATGCGAGTGCAAAACTAACACAACTGCAAGTAAACGAAATTAGGTCATATGTAAAGGGCCAAAGAGATAAAGGAGTTAGATATTATGGCCGTAAAAAATTAGCTATTAAATACGGAATTAGTGAGGCCCACGTTAAAGATATAGTAAATAACAGGAGAGAAATATGGAAGTAAAAGTAAGTGAAAATTTTGATGTGTTAAACACTAATTATAAAGGAAAGCGAGGTATGATCCTCGAGGGGGGGTCACGGCTCGTAGCGGAAAAACTTACGCTATAATACAATTCCTTTCAATTTATTTATTACAAAATACAGGCATTACAATAACAATAGGGAGGGAAACCCTAACCGATATTAAAGACACTATTTTACCCGATATGTTCGAGATATTTCACACGCTAGGGATAAGCTCAAGAGATGACTATACATGGAATAAGTCAGAAAAACATATCAAATTTAATGGTAATTTAATTAGATATATCGGAGTAAATGACAACCCTAATAAAACGCATGGACTTAAACAGAATATCTTTTGGCTTAATGAGATAATGCCAATAGATCAATTTACTTTTGACCAATTAGAGCAAAGAACTACCGACTTTTGGATATTAGATTATAACCCTAGTAGTACAATACACTGGGCTTATGATGTAGCTGACAAAAGAGAGGACGTTATTTTATTTAAGTCAACTGTATTAGATAACCCTTTTGTCCCTACTGAGGTAAAGCGTAAGATACTAGGTTATGAGCCAACGGAAAGAAACAAACTTTTAGGAACGGCCGATGAGTTTATGTGGAAAGTTTACGGGCAAGGAGAAAGGGCTGACGCTGAAAACAAGATATTTAAAAACTATGAATACTTTGACATCGCACCAACTGAATACGATTATAAATTTTACGGCTTAGACTTTGGATATGCAAATGATCCTAACGGGGCGGTAGAAACTATTATAGACGGGAATAACATATATATTACAGAGATATTATACGAAAAAGGGCTGTTAAATAAAGAAATTGCAGAGGTAATAAAACCAATAGTACAAGACGAGTTAGTCTTTTGCGATAGTGCCGAGCCTAAAAGTATCGCAGATTTAAGGATTAATTATGATGTAATGAGCGTACCAGCAAAAAAAGGAGCGGGAACAATTATAGAGGGTATTAAGAGAATTAAGTCTTTTAAAATACACTTAAATAAAAAAAGTGTAAATTTACATAATGAGTTTCAAAATTATAGTTATATTGAAAAAGCGGGTAAATTGATACCTCAGGACAAAAATAACCATTTAATAGACGCATTGAGGTATAGTTTAGCCCATTATAGATAAAAAATATGTTTGATAATTTAAAGAGTTTTCTAGGTTTAAAAACAAAGTCAGTAGGTTTTTACTCACAAAAGCAAATAAGAGATTTATTTAATCAGTCTTTTGACGAAGAGCAAAACATAACTAACTATATTAACGAGGGGTACGCTGTTAACCCTTATGTTAATCAGGTAATTAATAAAATTGCTAAGACTGTTGGGCGTTTACCTTTAAATTATAATAGCCCTGATGTTGAGAGCTTACTAGAAAAACCTAATAGCTCAATGTTTCAAAATGATTTTTTTGAGGCTTTGATAACTTCCTTACTTGCAACGGGAAACGCTTTCGGATATACTGAGGGCAATTTTATGAAGTCAGTACCCGACGAAGTAAAGATATTAAATACTCAATACTTAGATCCTTATTTTGACGGGGAGGGAGATTTTAGCTATGCTATTTATGATAATGGAAACGGGAGGCAAATTAAGATATTACCTAACGAGTTAATACATATTAAATTTGCTAACATTATTGAAACTGGAGATGATCAATGGTTTGGAACTTCTCCATTAAGAGCATTGCAAAAAACCTATTTAGCTAGTAACGAGGTAATTAATGCACAAAGGCATTTATTTAAAAATAAGGGGGCTATCGGTTTTATTACTTCAAATGATAGTCAATTACCATTAACACCAAAGGAAAGAAACGAAATTGATAAACAATTTAGGGATAACAGAATAGGAGGGAGCGATAATTACGGTAAGATTTTAACCACGTCCACCTCTGTAACATATACCGAAGTAGGAAAAAGCCCTAAAGATTTAATGTTAGATACCGCTAGTGTTTCATTTTTGCGTATTATTTGCTCTAGTTTTGGAGTTGATAGTGCTTTATTTAATGATCCGCAAAACAAAACTTATAACAATAGATTAGAGGCTCAAAGAGATTATTATAATGACGTTTGCATACCTTTAATGAATAAGTTACTACAAGCGTTCAATTACCAATGGGGGACTAATATAGAAGTTAACACCGATGAAATTTTAGCAATACAAAAAGAAGATGAAAAAACAGGGGTACAGCCAAAAGGCGAATAGTTTAGACTTTGAAGTAAAAGACAACAGCGGTAAAAGATTAGTAAAGGGGTACTTTGCTAGTTTTGGGAATGTTGACGCTCATAATGAGGTATTTACTAAGGGAGCATTTGCAAAGTCAATTAATGAAAGGGGCGTAAATTCTCAATCTAATAGAAAGATTTTACACCTTGCTTTTCATGATATGAATAGACCAATAGGAAACCTTAAAGTATTAGAGGAGCATAGCGAGGGTTTATATTTTGAAAGTGAACTTGGAACGCATACCGACGGGGAGGACGCTTTTAGAATGTATAAAGAGGGTATTATTAGAGAGCATAGCGTTGGTTTTATGTACGTTGGCGATAAAATAAAAGAGCTTGATAATGGAGCTTACGAATTAAATGAGGTTAAATTATTTGAGGGTAGTATGGTAGGCTTAGGAGCTAACAGCGAAACACCTAACCTAACAGCAATTAAGAGCCTAGAGCAAAAGGAGGCTATATTAGAAAAAATAGCACAGGAAAGAGAATTATTATTTAAAATGGTAGCCAAAGGAGGCGATTTAATAGAATTACAACTTAGAAAACTTTGTTTTGAATATGAAACACTTGCGAAATTTAACCCGACATTTGCAAAGTCAGTTAAAAATAACGAGCCGTCTAAAAAGCAAAATAATTTTTTCGTAAATTTAAGTAAAATTTAAACTAATTAATTATGAAATTTAAAGAGTTTTTAGCTCAAAAAGAGTTAACTAATGAGAAATTTATGGAGCTTGAGGCTGGAAAACAAGCCGAGTTATACAACGAGTACAATGATGCTAAAATGAAAGCTATTGATTTGGCTATTGAGCAAAAAGCATCTAAGGAGGATATTGACGGGTTAAAGTCAGAATTTTCTAAGGGCTTAGTTGAGCAACAAAAAGCGTTAAACTCTGCATTAAAAGAAATGGGAGTAGCTATTAAGTCAGTAATCCCAGCAAAGGAAAAAGGAGAAGTATCTCTAAAAGATTTAATGAACGCTAAGTCTGAGGACTTCGCTAAATTAAAAGAAGATACAGGGGCAAAAGTTAAAATGTCTGTTAAGGCTGTTGGTAATATGACAACGGGGAACTATTCAGGTGGGGACTATGTACAGGCTCAAAGATTACCTTTATTTAATGACTTGCCGTTAACACCAATTAACAACGTATTAGCTTACGTATCTCAAAGAAACGCATCTAGTCCGTTAATTGAATGGGTTGACAAGAGAAATAGAGAGGGAGTAGCTAACTATACAGCTGAGGGAACTCTAAAAAATCAAGTTGACTTTGATTTTGTAATTGAAAGTACAAAAGTTCAAAAAATTACAGCATTTGTAAAAGTTTCTAGAGAGATGTTATCAGATGTACCATATATGAGAGGTGCGGTAAATGACGAGCTTAGAACTGTTGTTTTAGATAAATTAGCTACGGAGGTATTAGCTGGAGCGGGTGGAACGACTGCAATTAATGGTATTATTACGGCTTCAACTGCTTGGGCTGCTGGTGGTTTTGCTCTTGCTGTTTCAAACCCTAATACTTTTGACGTTTTAAGAACTGCTTTAACTCAAATTAGCTTAGAGGGTTACTCTGCTAACGTAATTATGTTAAACCCTCAAGACTACGCATTAATGTTAATGACTAAGGGGACAGACGCAACTTACGTAAATGGTCAATTCTTATTTATGGGTATTCCTGTTGTTGAAAACGCTGGTTTATCTGCTGATAAATTCTTAGTATATGATCGTAACGCTGTTGAGTTATACAACTGGGAAAACTTTAACATTGAGGTAGGTTATGACGGGGACGACTTAACTAAAAACCTTGTTACTATGGTAGGAGAGTTAAGAGCTTGTAACGTAATATCAACTAACAAGGCTAAGGCTATTGTTTATGGTACTATTTCAACTGCTGTAACTGCAATTACAAAGGCGTAATTATTAACTAACTAACTAAATATATTATGGCGGAAAGTAAAGCAAAAACCAAAAAGACTGAAAAACTAGAAGAGTTTAAAGGATATAAAAAATTCGAAGTTATTAAAGATACTCAGCACCTAAAAAAAGGACAACAAGTTGAGTTAACTTACGAAATTTATACTATATTTAAGAAACAAAACCTAATTTAGATGTCTTATTTAGTTAATATAAATGATTTTAAAGGACGTTATCGCATTGCGGTAGCGTCTTTTAATGTTTCTAATTTTCAGAGTTATATAGATCAAACAGAGGAGCAAATAATAACAGAGGACTTTGATACTGATTTTTATAATGATATTGTAAGCAATTCGGCAAAAGATAAGTATCAAGACTTGTTAACAAGTGGGTACAAAGATTATTTACTAGGCTCAATATATTTTTACTATCAAAGAGATGCTTTTTTAAGCTCAAGTACTGGAAACGTAAAGATAAATAACTCTAATAGTGTTAATGTTCCTGATGCTATGAATGGAGCAATAGCAAAAGACCGCTATAATTTAGGCGTAGGCTATTATAATAGGGGGGCTGTTGACTTCTTAAATGATAACGCTGTAAAGTCTTATAGTATTTTAAGTAGCTCAGACTTAGGCGGGGGCTTGGCTCAATTAGATTTATTAGAAATTGACTATCTTTATGCTAACGATATTGTAAGAATAAATAATATTGATTATGTAGTACAAAGCGTTGACGATATGGGCAATAGTATTACTATTTTAACAAATGAGGACTTAACAGGTAGTAAAGTTGTTTATGATCCATTTGTAAACGTATTTTTTGAAAATAAAATATTAATAACTCCTTTCTAATGAAAAAAATTTATATTTCAGGTAATTATATTATTGTAGATAATGGAGCGGGGGACTTAATAGAATTCCCCGTAAATAATACCTTTTATAAATATAGAAATGATGTTTTTACAATAGAGGAAACTTTAGGAGGGGATAGGGTAATAATACCTTTAACCGATGTTGTTAACTGGTTTGATGAGGCGGGGCTTATCGCTTATTCATTTAATAGTTTAACCATATTTTTAAGAGAAAATACCTCTTTTGTAATTACGGGAACGGGAACAAGTGGAGGAGCTGGAGGGGGAGCTAGTGATATAGCTAATAGAATTATAGTTAATCAGGCTAATTTTTTAACAACTTTAGGCGGGGTTATTGATAGCTCAAAAGTTTATTTTTTAGACGGAATTATTGATCTTGGTAACACTCAAATAACAATACCAGCAACGGGGATAACAATAAAAGGAGATAGCTTTGATATTAGTGGGTTAATTAGCTCAGCTGATAATTATACTATGTTTATTTCAGAAAGTCCTGTAATAGGTAGCGGTAATGTTTTAGGAGCTGACTATTATATAAGCGTAACGGGTGCTAATAGTAAAGTTTATGAGTTATACGATGCAACGGGCTTTAATGCTTTTGAATTTGCTAGAATTAACTATATTGATTGTACTAACTTAGGAGATTTACATAATTATAGGCAAGGACTAGAGGATGGTACGGGACGCTTTGGAGGTAGCCCTAGTATTACATTACATGGAACTTGGCTAGGAGGTTATAGAATTACAACGAGTATAGTTAGAGGCTTGGCGGGTACTATGACAAACGCATTATTTAAAGAGGGTACAAGTTTTGTAATGAATAGCCGTTTTTTAACTGATATTAATTGCGATTTACCAACCTTAGCCCCTTTATTAGACTTTACGCCTAGTAATTTTACTAACCCTAGTACAATTCAAATAAAGGGAGCTATTATAAGCCGTAATGGTGGTTTTAATGCTAATGATACTAATATTTTACCTAACTTAAACGCCTCTGACTTACCATGTGATTTTGACGGCAATATAGGAATTAATAATACATTTGTAGGGGGTGCAATAAATAACACTGCTGAGGTAGTAACTGTTATTAATACAATAGGGGTGGCAGAAGATTTAAACGGGACTTTTACAGCGTCTGACTTACAGCATTTTGACAGCCCTTCTAATGGTAGATTAAGACATACAGGAATAAACCCTAGAGAATTTGTAGTAAATTGGGATCTATTAATAGAGGGTAAAAATAATGATAATTACGAGCTATTTTTATTAAGACAAAATGGAGGGGTAGGCGTTCCTGATATATTATATACGCAAGTTAGAACAGTTAACAATTTTCAAGGGGGTAGAGATGTAGGAATTTGGACTGGTCAAACTTCTATTATTTTAAACCAAAATGATGTGGTTTTTTGGCAAGTTGCTAACTTATTAGATACTGATAATTGCACCTTAGAGATAGATAGTAGTTGGAGCGTTATAGAGAGATAAAATGAAAGAGAAAATAATAAATTTAATAGTAGATAACGGGCTTAGTATTACTTTAGCCGTTTGCTTTTGCGTTGGCATATATTATATAATGGATAAACACCAAACCAAAAGCACCGATTTATTTATTGAGGCAATAAAGGAAAGTAGAAAGCAAAAAGCCGAGTTATTAGATGAGTTGTTGGATTGTTTAAAAAATAAGCCTAATGGATAGAGTTTTTGAGGCGTTGGCTGACAATTTAATAAGCCTACCTGTTGGAGTTGTTTTTGTATTATTATTATTAAGTTTATTTTTTTATTTTTTTAAGGATAGTTTAGGGACTTGGCTAAAAAAGGAAGAGAAAAAAAAACATAAAATATCTAGGTTACAACATCATAGATTTTTTAATACTTGCGATCAAGTAGAGAATAAAATAAAAACTATGACATTTAATACTAACGGAGAGTTAGACAGAGCAAAAACTAAAATGATGCACAAATTAATATCTATGAAGTGCGAAACTATGAAAAAAGATTTTAGTAGCTTGTTACTTACTAGAGGTATTGATGAGTGGGGAGTTTATGAGTTACAACATGAATTTAAGAGCTGTTTAACTGGAGTTGTTGAAAAATATAATAGAGATGCTTATAACAAGTTTTTAAAATGGGGCGTAAGTTCCGAAGATGCAAACTATTTAATACAAAATTATGAAGATTACAGGAGTTGTATGGTGGAGGGTTTTGTTGATAGTTTGGATAGCGTTTTAATGAATAGCGACTATAATAACAATTTTGACAAAGTAAATACATTAATGGAGTTATGTAGTTTAGCGATTTATGTAATACCTAGAGATGTAAGAAGTGCATTTGAACAAGTTAACGGGAGATACGCAAAATATAATACTAATGGGAATTTTTAAAGGAGATAAGGCTTTTAAAATAGCTGAGAAAGGATTAAATCTAGTTGATAGTTTAACTATTGATAAGGACGCACAAAATGACATAAAAAAAGAGATCATTTTAGCCGAGGTAAATAGTGATAGTAAATTCTTAAAAAACGCAAGACCTACTGTTATTTATTTTGGGTTATTAGTTGTTTTGTTGGAATTATTGGGGCTTAGGTTTTTTTTATTAAATTTGTTTATGACTGGAGAGCTTTATAAGAATGCTTTAGCAAGTAGCGAAAATATTTTACAATTTTTTTTAGTAACTTGGGGGAGCGTTGCAACGGCTTACGTAGTTGGGAGAAGTCAGGAAAAAAAGGCAAATAAATTATTTAAAAAATGATACCATTTAACGTATTCGGACATACTAAAAGGGCGGGGGCTGTTGAGGATATTCCTATTGTTTGGGTTGATGCTGACGATACGGGTAGTTATACGCTTTCGGGTAATGACGTATTAACTTTGCTTAACAAAGGTAGTTTAGGTGGTGCTATGACTTTAAGCGGGAATGTTAAATTTGCGAATAATGGTTTTGAGGCTTGGGCTAATACAAGTTTTATTAGGTATATTTTAGGTGAACCGTTTATGACTGATAATAGTTTTACGATGGTAACAACTTTTGACTTTCAAAATATAGCACAACAAAATAATAGGGGTTGGTGGGGGTCTATTTATGCAGATAACAATAATAGAATTTCTCATATTAGAGAAAATAGTGTTATTTCTAATATATCATTTGATGCAGGTACTTTAAGTAGATTAGATGTTAATTATATATTGGGGTTAAAATCAATGGTTACAAGCTACGATATTACAACTAATACTTTAATACAATTAAATTATGATGGCTCTAACCAATCTTATGTTAATATTACATATAATAATATAAATAGCTCTGTTATTTGGTTATTAAGAGCTGGTACAACTCCAACTACATCAACTGGTGCAAACAATCCTTTACACGAATTTAGATTATATGATAGAGCATTTACATTAACAGAGATGCAGAATTTACAAACTGAATTAAATAATAAATATACACCTTAAATGACAGCACTAGAACTACTTAAAGAGGCTTATAATAGCTTAGATTTTAGCTTAAATGTTATTTCTGTAAATAACGGCTTATTTGAGGTTACAGATTTAAAGTTTTCAAGAATAGGCACTTTTGTTATTATTGATAATAATGAGTATATTATAACTGATTTAAACACCGATTTAAAGACGTTTCAAATAAATGACAATAATTACAACCAAATGCCCACTAACATAGCTTTAAAAAGCCCTTATTTTGCTCATGGTACGGCACAAATGCAAAACAACGAATGGGCTAACGCTCAATTTGATGAGCAAAAGTTTCCTAGTATTTATGTTAGAGAGGTTATTAGAGAGCAAGAGTTTACAGAAAATAGCGGGAGTTCACTAGAGCGAGAAAGTGCAATAACTATATACTTTTTAGATAGTGTTAACTTTGCAGAGTGGACCACTCAGGACCACTACGATAATATAATACCTGAGTTAAGTTATATTACAAACGCCTATAAAGAGGCAATTATTAACCATAAAAGGAGCGGAAAAATAGAAAGTTTTGATAAAATTACTAGAATAAACTTTGGTATTTATACCGATACAAGAGGAAACACCGAGGCAATGTTTAACGACCGCCTTAGTGCTATTGAATTAGGCTTTACTTTACCTATATATATTGATTTTAAAACTAATTGTAAAAATTAAAACTTATGAGCTGTACTTGTACAACTGCGGGAGGTAACACTGGCGTACCTTTTTGCTCCCCATTACAGGGAGTTATGCACAATTTAATAATAGTTCCAAAATATGCGAATGACGGAACTTTAAACGCTATTGACTTAGCAAATGATACGTTAGATGCTCAGTATTTTACTGACAAATTTAACTCTGCAAATGATATGGATCGTTGGTATCCTTTACCATTTATGGAAAATGTAGAAAACACTAGAGCTGAGGCATTAAATGAAACGGCAAATAGTGGAAACATTTATAGAATTAAGCAAGGTGCTAGAACTTTAACGGGTGCTATGTTTAAATCAAGCCCTAGATTTTTATCAAGGTTAGAAAATTGGTTTTGTATTGACTTCGGAGTTTATGAGGTTGATAATAATGGAGCTTTAGCGGGTACGCTTTCGGCTGACGGAACTAAATTATATCCTAGATACGTTTTAAACGGATCATTTGACGGAAATTACAACTATGCAACTGATACAACAGTATCTAAAATAGTTATTTCTTTACAATATGATGACGCTGTAAAAGACGGACAAATAGGGTTAATTACTTCGGAAAATTTAGGAGGAGCTGATTTATTAAACGTAAACGGGTTATTAGATGTTAGTATTAATGCTAGTAATATTACAACTACTGGTCTAGATGCAGAGTTTAACACTATTTACGGAGATGCAACCGCACCTATTAATATTAAGGGCTTAGTATTAGCTGATTTTGACGTATTTAATGTTACTCAAAGCTCGGCTGTTGTTTTAACTTCGGTAACTGAGGGCGTTGATAATGGGCTTTATGCTTTTGTTTATCCAGCTCAAACCTCAGCGGATCAACTTAGAATTATCATTAATAAGGAGGGAATAGCAAACGAGCCTATGTTTGTTACTATACCTTAATGATTAAGATAGGTAATACTTATTTTGATAAATCGGTTAAGCAACTTTCTTTAAAAGAGTTTAAAGAGATTTACAAAGGTAGGCTAGATGTAGATTTAACAGAGGCTTATAAGAAAATCAAAAAAAGTAAGTGAATTTTAACCCCGTTATTAGCTTAGCGGGGTTTTATTTTGCCTTTTTATTAAAATAATTTATTTATTATTTGTTTTTATTAAAAATAGTTTATTATATTTGTACTATAAATCAAACGAAAACAAAATGGAAGATAGAGAAGAGTTAATAAATGAGATAATAGAATATTTAGAGGAGCTAAAAAATACAAGCCCGTTAAATAGTTTTTATCAAACAAGCGAAATAATACAACTTGCAAAAGACTTGCAAAAAAAAGATAACCAATTAAGTAAACTAATATGAATTTTAAAGAATTAGAAATTTGTGTAATTCAATGGGCTGAGAAAAAAAGCCTATTAGCAAAAGACAACAGTTACCAACAATATGCAAAATTTCAGGAGGAAAGCAACGAAATTTTAATAGCTCTAAACAATAATAAAAAAGTTTTAGAGAAAGCTCAAAAATTAGATGTTACTAACGAGGCTGAGTTAAAAATATTTAGAAATGTACGCAAGGACTTTGAAAATGAGCTAAAAGACGCTTTCGGAGATACTTTAGTAACTTTGATTATACTAGCAAAGCAAAACGAATTAAAACTAGAGGAGTGTTTAGAATACGCTTACAACGAGATTAAAAACAGAACAGGAAAAACAATTAACGGAACATTTATAAAAGATTAGATTATGATTAAAGGACAAAGATTTTTTCAAGTAATAGAGCCTAAAAAAGAGCCTTGCTTTTTTGGAGGACTTGCGGAGGTATCAAGAGAATATAATTTAAATTATGTTGATCTTACTAAGGAGTTTAGATCAGGAAAAACTATGTACAAGGAGAACGGCATAGAAATTAAAGAAGTTTATTTTAGAATTAAAAAATAATATTATGATTTTAGCATTATTAGGAGGGTATTGGTTTTTATATTTGGTATTAATAACCCTACATTTTATACCTACATTTATAGCCTATGGTAAAGATAATTTTTGGCAAGTTTTTGTAGTTAATTTTTTACTAGGTTGGAGCTTTTTAGGTTGGGTAATAGCCTTAGTTATTTCATTAAAAAAAAATAAATAAATTATGAAAAATAAAAACCCCTTTATTTTAGCGTTAATAACTTTATTAGTTAGTACAATAGCTTATGTTTTTAGTTTAATATATGTAGTTGATTACCTAGTCAAAGAACATGATAGGCAAATTAAGTATATAATAAGAAAACTAGATGTAAAAGAGTAAATTAACCCAGCGTACCTAGTTACCAAAACCCACTACCTAGCCCCTTAATTGGGGCTTTTTTTTTGCAAAAAGGTTATTTCTAACCTAAATTAACCTTAAACCTAACCTTTAAATAATAGCCTCTAAATGTTTAACTATCAGTCTTTTATATATATATCTAACCTATTAACTATAATATATATATATAATAATATATAATATAGAGTATATTAGTAACCCTTAAATTGTATATTTAATTATTATTATCTTTATAAAATACAAAAGGTTAGGTTAGTTAGGTTATGATTACTGTAATACATGAAAGGCTGGAGAAATTAAAAGCGGTTAACTTTTGGGTTAAGTTAATGGGCAACCCTGAAACTAAGCAATTTATTATAAGGTTAAATCAAAATAGACTTGAGCTATTTGGGACTGACATAGATAATAACGTTATAGGTTATTACAGCCCGACAACTGAAATACTAAGCGGAGGAGAAAAAAAGACGGGAACGCATTATACTTTAAAAGATACTGGTTATTTTTACGATAGTTTTAAAATTGACGTTTTTAATGATTATATTGTAATTGATGCCGACGGCTTAAAAGACAATATAGACTGGGCAAGTGAAAGCGAGAAAGTCTTAGGACTTGCAGAGTATCAATTTGATATATTAAATACTTTCTTAGTACCTAAATTAATTAATATTATTAGAAATGAAATATAAATCTATTGACGAGCTACCTATTTACAATTATAATAAGATCTTAGAAACGGGGGACTTTAAAGAGTATGGAGTTGAAACCGCTGAGGATTGGGAAAACATAGAGAAAGAATTTTTTTACAAAATTGGTTATTCAGAGAAATACTTTGAAATATTGCGAATAAGGACGCAAATAGTTTTAAACAAGGCAAAGTATTACAAGGGAGGAGATAACCTCTTAAAAACGCTTATAGAGGTTGACAAAGCGAAGTTAAAGCAAACCATAGGAGAAACAACGGGAGGAGATTTTAATAATATGGTTGCTCAGGTTAGTAAGTTTATGGGTTTTAGAATTGATGTAAAAGAGGTTAGCGTAATTGAATTTTATAATTATTTAAAAGTAGCACAAAATGGCTAAAAAAATACAGAGTAGTGATATATTCGCTGGAGATTTAACTAGCAAACAAATTAAAGAGTTTGAGGATTTAATAAAGGTACTTGAGAAGTTAGAGCAACAGCAAAAAGAAAATTTAAAAGTTAGTGCGGAGGGCTTAAAGGTTAACGCTAAGGAGTACGAGGACGTTAAAAAGAATTTAAAGTTAATACAGGATCAAGAGAAAGCCGAGCAAACTTTATTAAAAACGGAGCAACAAAGGGAGAAATTACAGCAAGAGAGAATAAAAACTATTAATCAAGGTTTAACACAGCAACAAAAGGAGTTAGCTTTAGCAGATAAAAAGAGAGCTAGTTTAGAAAAAATAAAACGCTCTCAAATGGGAGTTAATGGAGCTTACTCAAAGCAAAGTAAAAGATTAAATGAACTTAGAAAGCAATATAAGGACTTAATATTAGTTGAGGGTAAGGAAACTAAGGAGCTAAAAAATAAAAGGCGAGAAATACAGAAACTAGATAAGCAATTAAAAAAGGTTGATGCTAATTTAGGACAATTTCAGAGGTCAGTAGGTAATTATGGAAAGGCTTTCGGAGGACTTAAAAACTTAGCTAGTAGTGCATTACCAATAGCGGGAGTTGCTGGAGTTATTTCAGTATTAAAAAATGGTCTAAAAGTTATAATGGACTTTGAGAAAGCAAACTCAAGTTTAAAAGCAATTACGGGGGCTACTGATGAGGAGATGAATAAGCTAAAAGAAACGGCTAAGCAATTAGGTAGTACAACAGCTTTTACAGCTTCTCAGGTTACTGAGTTACAAACAGAGTTCGCTAAGTTAGGTTTTACTACTAAACAAATTGATAATGCGACAGCGTCAACCTTAAATTTAGCTTTAGCAAGTGGTACAACACTAGCAGAAAGTGCCTCAGTAGTTGGTAATACTTTAGGAGGTTTGGGGCTTAGTGCCGTTGAAACTCAAAGAGTAGTTGATGTAATGGCAAAGTCTTTTACTAGCTCCGCTTTAGATATGGAGAAGTTTAAGGAAAGTATGAAACTTGTAGCTCCAGCAAGTAGAGCAGTTGGTAAATCAGTTGAGGAAACAACAGCACTTTTAGGAACTTTAGCAAATGCGGGTATTAGTGGTAGTAGTGCGGGAACAGCTTTAAGATCATCTTTTATTCAGTTAAGCAAAGCGGGGCTAACGTTAGAGCAAGGTTTAAAAAAGGTTGCTAATTCTCAGGATAAACTAGCAACAGCAACAGAACTAGTAGGTAAAAATGCGACAACAGCTTTTTTAGTGTTAGCAGAGGGTACAGAA
>Ga0315315_10002153_pt1 | contig 18027 bp, 10 predicted proteins | sample M140m3416metaG_FD_203699 | JGI IMG/M metagenome (GOLD analysis project Ga0315315, IMG submission 203699) | Ammonia-oxidizing marine archaeal communities from Monterey Bay, California, United States - M1 40m 3416 | ecosystem: Environmental > Aquatic > Marine > Intertidal zone | place: USA... | reverse complement strand
CCACTTCCTCCTATCGATAACCACTCCGACATCACGGGTGCATTACTCTGTGGACGAAATACAGTTGGGTCTCCTCCATATTCTACTAGAATGGAGATAAACCCCGGAGTCTTGGAAGCCGTTAGGAACGCTTTTTCACTATTAGGATTGGCTCCATTGTCTAAAAGCCATCTCAACGATTCTACATCAGTGACTCCTTGTTCGAGTATTTCTGTCAGTAGCTCCGTTGATTCCTCTTCCATCTTATCCCAGAAAAGCTGTAAATATTTAATATCCGGGGCATAGTGAAACGCTGTCTTATTATCAGAGTCACGGAGCGCAGGATTGGCAGAGTTGGCAATGAACCATTTGGCCCACGATTCCCGTCGTTGCATCGCAGTAATATGTAGAATGGTACGCCCGTAGTCATCGGTCATATTTATCCAACCTTTGAGAAAATCAGTCTCGCTATATTCTTGCTGAACAGCCGTTGCGGATGTCAATAGGCCACGCACCAAATCATACCGTTCCATGAGAACCACATAATGAAGCAACGGCTTGGGTTCGTTGAGCGGACCAAGTACGTACGAACTTAATATCGTGTTGAGTTGTAACCAGTGTTTCCCCTCTTCTAGGTCATTCAGGTAATCTAAAGCGGGTTGAACGTCTTGACGCATGAATAGAATTTCGTATATTTTTCTTATTTTGATTAGAATGTCTCTGGTCTCCTGTCGTATACCTCCTTCTACCGTACTAACTAAATCAAAAATAGTGACTTGGTGGCCAGTGTCCAACGCTCTCCACGTTTTATCTATAGTAACACCGCGCAGAATGCATTTTTCAAGCCAGTCCAATTGCCACGGGACATCGGTCATGAGAATCATCTGGAACCATTGCCAATCGACTTCTGGGTCCTTGCCTATCTTTTCGGTGAATAGGTCTAACTGTTGGTTTGTAATAATAGTAACTGCGAGCCCCGCGTCTTTCCAATCTTGAGATATATTATCTACCCAAACTTTACTAGGTACTTGTTCAGGCATAGATTTTAAAATAGACATGTCTAGTACAAAAAAATTAAGTGTTTATAGTAATTATAGATGCTCCTGTCCAGTCTCTCAAACGAATCCGAAAGCGTGTCAGTAACTCGTCAAAGTCTAAAGGTGCATAATACTTGTCTTGGAACATCTGTCGCTGTGCATACATCCACTCATACGATTCGGCCCACTTCTGTTTCTCCTCGCCCAATCGTTTGTTGATGATATCTTTGTTCTTTTTAAGTTCTTTCTCTTCATCGTCAGCGTCACTGTCCAGTTCATAAGTGTCCTCCATCTCATTTAACTCGACACCCGCTATAACATTGAGAAAATTCATCTCGTCGTTTTCTTCATTCATACTGTAACCTCCTATCTCTGGTTCATCCTCGCCGAACTCTTCGTAGGCCGGTGGGTTCTGGGCTTCCCAGCGCGCCATAAGTACATCGATATCGAGCTCGTCGGGGCGTGGTGGAAAGTTGGCGATGTCTTTGGTCATCTTCTCCGCATTGCTAATCGCCAGCTTAAGCTGCTCTTCTTTTCTTAAGCGTTCTATGACGAGCAGATTTAGTGACTGCATCTCCAGTCTCACCGCGTTTTTACGAGCATCAACATCGTTCTGTGTGACCTTTGGTACATCACCAAAGAACGAAGCACCATATCCTTGCTGGTCCCATATATTTTTAGCCTTGGTTATCTCGTCCAATTCAACCTTTGCGTCTTCAACCGCCTGTTTTCTTTCAAGCTCTTGCTGCTCTATGTCCCGTATTTCGTCAGTCAACTGTGTCTGAAGCTCTTGCTTATCTCTTAAATTGTTGTTCGCATCCGCCAACCGGATGTCGTAGGCTTCCCCTTCAGCTAGAGAATTATTTACCTGCCGTTCGGCGGAATCATTTCTGTATCTTTCCTTAAGCGCGTTGTAATCCTCGTACTGTTTATTCAAAAACTCGTCCTTCCTCTCCTGCCACATTTTAAGCCTCTCTTCGTACTCTTTGAGCCGTAGTTGTTCCGCTTCCTTTGACTCCATCATTCTAGCATTCCGTTTGAACTCGTCTGTTCTATTGTCGCTCGATTGGTACAGTTCATTGGTATACGGTCTCCATATTTTGAGTATGGGAATGGGCTCCACACGCCCAGTTCCTACCCTATCTTCACTAATAAGTTTCTTGTACTGGGTAGACCATATATTGTAAGCGGACAACAGTTTGGTTTGAGGCCTATCCGCAGCAAACTTACTGTGTAATACTCTGCTTATAAGAGGTATGAATAGATTCCGGTTGATGATAATGCGCTCGTCAATGCCCCTACGAGCCAGCCATGCGCAGGTTTTGGTTGGGTTATTACGGTCAGGCTTTACCAGTTTTTGATATTCTCTAACCAAATTGACCCACTGTGAGAACACGTTCTTCCAACCAAACCCTACATACATAGGTATTCCAGAAGAACAGGAGATTGCTAACAGAACTACGAACGTCAATATAATAGTAGACTCTGGCAACAACGGTGTAACCACGCGCCCAAGAAGAGCTCGCTGTCTTAACACCTGCCCTCTCAATGATTTGATTTCAATCGGCTGCTCCGCCAACCAATTGTTGTAAATGATAACGTTGACACTGTTTACCAAGCAATATCCTATTATTTCAGGACTGGTGGTGTAGATAACAACGTTACCATTCTCCAACATGAGACCTTCGTCCAATGAGACTTTAAGCGCATTGAGCCTTTCTTTCCATACATCAAATCGTTGGGTTTCTTCCTCTATTTTTTCGACCGCAATGGCGGCATCCGTGTTCAATTCATCCCATCCCAACTCTGGAGGTCTCCACCATGGTGATTCATTTCTTATTGTGTATACATATATCAAATGCGGCATGTTTAAAGTGTTTAAACCGTATCTACCAAATCTAGAACAACCAGCAGAAGAGTCATCCAGAACAACGATTTGTGTGCTTCGGAAGATAGCCGCGGTTTGGTCTGTGCGACTTAGCTTCGCCAGTTGACCGAACCATATGTTGTGGCTGTTTTTTAGCCAGAATTGAGCTGCCCAAGCATACCACCGGTCAATGATGGCAGAATTTCCTCCCTCAAAATATTGACCCTCAGGCCATGGGCTCCATGGAACATTCGAACGGGCGACTTGGTAGGCCTTGTAAGCATCCTCCGTCACCTTTCTAAACCGGGCTGCTACATCTTCGGATGGTTCGTTAAAGGAATTCTGAGTCTGTTCCGCTTCTGCTACCAAATAGGTTTCGTATGCCGCATCTCGTTGTTGTTCATACTCTTCTAGTGTTATAGCAGCCGGGTTAACACCTTTATCTGGAGGGTCCGTGACGCCAAAGTATAGTGGCATTGGGGCTAAGCCTTTACCGCTCATCATAAAGCTAGTCAGTGTTGCCAACTTCGATTCCAATGTCTTGTACACTTCTATAAACTCCTGTTCTTCCTCAGAGTTTGGTACTACCTTCAGAACCCTTATCATCTGTCGCCAATCACCGTACAGTGTGGTGTCTTCGTTCAACGGCCATGATGCTACATGTTTGACATACTTCAACATATCGGCTAAGAACCGTTTGCGCGCAGACACTAGAGATTTTTCAGCACCGACTGACGTTTCTATCGAAATGGAGACGGGCATGGTTCTTTCCTGGGTATACTCCGCATTCAGGGCTTGGGTAGCGGACAATACGTACGGTATGTCACGGAAGCCTTGTGTGTCTGCGTCGGTATCCCCCGCTTCCCTGATGCCTCGTATGATAAAACGAATGAATAGAGCAAAGATATTTTTACCTGGCGGATTACCAGTGTCGTCGGCCCAGAATTTGTTGAGAATGAGAAAAAAGATAGAAGGGTCACTAAAAAAAGTATACGCTAGGTCCTTATTGAAAAAAGGAGATAGTTTCTTTTCCCATGATAAAGAATGGAAGAATTCTTCTATGTTGCGGGCATTAGTTCCACAAGATAATAGTGTCTGTCCAAACCCTAGTGTTCCTGGATATTGTTTAGCCATTAATGAAAAAAATATATACTTTATACGTTACTTTTAACAAACCATAAATGTCTGTTGATTGGTGATGGTGTGTATCGGTAGCGAGCAAGGCTTCTTGGCCCACCACCATCCAATACGGATGTTCTAAATTCCATAACCAACTGGTTTCCATCCAATGATATATTGAAACAATCTTCCATCTTTTCCATGGTAGCTTGTTCTTGTTCAAACGGTACATTTCCTTGCCAGTGTAAGTTAATCACCTCACCTGCCAATTCGCTGTGCTTTACAACGCCAGTATTCCCATTGGGCTGCTCACCCACTTTACCTTGGAAATATATCAATCTACCTGTTATGGGGTCCCACAACTTCCCAAACCATATGGTTCTTCCTCCTTGGTATCCTGTATGTTGCGCTATGTATTCTTTCCGCAGCTTGAGAGGTATAAGAATACTAAACTGTCTTCTCATGATAGATTCCTTGATGGATGGGGGTGCTGGATAAGGTTTGGGTATGAAGATTTTAGAGATTAACTGGCTGCCCGCCGCAGCTCCCAACGCGGCAAAAAAATGCATCGGCATGGCTTCTTCCAACGGTGGAGCACTAGAACGAAACCAAGAGTAAAGAAGACTGCTGGATACCGCTGGAGCAGCTACCATATTATTCTCGATGGAAGCCATACCGACCATAGCTGCTGTCGTCATTTCCACTGTCCCGACGGAAGGGTCGTATCCCATACCCAAACACATCATAGACATCGAAGCGGCGGTTATTAATGTATTCTTAATGCTCTGCGCAGTGTTTCGTCCAGCTACCGACATAATACGTATTCGCTCGTTCGAAGGCAAGGTCGAATCCGTATTATAACATACCCTAAACTGTTTAAGCACGTCCATAATGCTATACTTACTATCGCCGTATTCTATTTCTTTGAGCTTGGCCCATTGGTCCCATCGTATCTCCTCATCGTCCTCGAACTCGTAGCCCTGAAATGCTTCTCTTATCTCATCCTTTGGGTCCGTGGTGGTTCGAACAGCGCCTTGGTAACCCTGGATTCTAGAGCGTTTGTACATGGTTTCTAAATCATCTACTACCACGTAAATATCCGAATCGAATGTGAATATGAAACCAGGTGGATAATGTATGTTCTGTGCCCTGCTATTGCTAGAGATACATGTGGCTGGAAACATGAGCTCCGCATCGTCGGTGTTGAACCATATCTTACGCTTTCCATTACCTTGGCGTCTGTAGTGATTGGGTTCGAATATGGTGTTTCCATTTCCATCCCGTTTAAACCGTCTAGACTGTTGAACAAATTCATTCGCATTGTTCTTAAAAGGATTGTTCTGCCTGGTGGAGCCAAATACCCATGCGTACCAGCTCTTTCTGTCCGATACGTACCGTTGAACGTTTAAATCATTATCAGGGTCTACGCTGGAGTCAATGAGGGCCGCCATGGTTTGTCCCACTACTATAAAGCTACTGAGAAACATGGACCGTTCAATGTTCATCAGGTAGCCGGTAAGACCGCTGGAGTTTGGCGCAGCCCATCGGGCATAGATAGAAAAGCCAGCTCCAGCCAAGGAAGGCAATCCCAATTTTACCAAGTCGATAGCATCTACGGTCCGCATTCCTTCCTTTGTCACGCGTGCGTTACGGTCTACAAACAGCGAGGCAACTGACATAATACCCCAACATAGAACCAGCCAATTCATTTGATTGTACATTCGTATTTCTGTTGCGTAGCATGATACTTGACCCTGTTGCCAATTGGCTGCCATGGTATCCATCAATACTTGATTGGGAGGCAAGTCCGACTCCGCAAAGCCAGCAGTCAGCATCGCGGCTTTCTGCCCTAACCAATTCTCCAAGTCGCCTAGGTATCCTTTGTTAGAAAATGTTGATATGGTATCTCCCAACCCACTAGTGCTATTAAAGTCTCTCTCGTATTTTTTGAGGACGCTCTGAATTCCTAGACCCTCTTTCTGAGCCCAACGTATCGCGTGCTTGTGTAGTCTTCTATTCAGTTCGTCGTATACGACTTCACCGTCAATGACGTAACCCTTTTCAGTCAATCCGGCAGCGTTGTATATGGACTGGTCGGAGAAGAACTCTACATCCGCATTGGCAAAGTCGGATGGTATCAACCATTGTTGGGCCAATGGGGATATAACAGGTACGTATCCGTTGGTGGTTATCAAGCTAAAGACTATTTTCTTGAACCAATCACAACGAGGCAGTATAGTAGTCAACACTTTACCATTCTTCCGTATGGTGGATATTGGGTTTGAGACTCTCCATAAAAATGTCTTATGAAGCACTGCCAATATACCTGGTATCATTCGGAGACCTACGCTGTAGAAAAAGTTTCTAGACGCCATAAAGTCCTTCGCACTGTCGTTATCCTTGAGCGTGGCTAGAGTAGCGTAAAGTCCCCGACCCCAAGTTGGATTGGCACGAGCTGGTGGAATAGCATTTGGCCAGTCATCACCCACTACGGCCATAAATGCTGGGGGACGAGGGTCCTGAACTGGTACTTCCAACCCCTGCTGCCAACGTTGACACAACATCTTCACCAATCTCCAATTGCCTGAGTTTCCTGTAGTATGTGGCCAGTTCTGTAAGTCCCATATCAAGCGATTGTTATCCCCATCGAACCCATTTTGTTCGCTTAGAACATTCCACATCTCTATTGGCAATCTTAATATTTGAACCAGACGCAGCAATTGATACTCTCTTCCCTCATTATAATCACGAATAATCGCATCAATTTCATCTTCTATCTCTGGTTCAAAATTCTGTTGTTCGAGAGCTTGTACTAGACCCTGGTCATTCTGAACCACTTCTTGGTCATCCTCAGCGGCGCGTGCCCTCCTTTGCGGTGTTCGGTTTCTACCCGCACGGCGTCTAGCTCCCCCACCTGGTACGGGTACCCAATCGCGTCTACGCGCGGCACTCTTTATAAATCTATCCGCCCCCTTCGGATGGTATAGTATAGGCCCTGGTTCGGCTCCTAGTTCTCTTACAGGGTGTAATTCTTTAGTAAACATCAGCATCTCTGGTACCAGTGTGTCGATACATTGCTCGTACCATGCTAGCAACTCTGCTCGAACCTCCGGTTTGCATTCAATGTTGATAAACTTTTCATTTTTAAAGATGTGAGGCTTCATGTCTATCAATAGATGCTTTAAATGGTGAGAGTATACCAGAGCCGACCGTTTGTAACCGTTGAGACTCTTCTGGTATTCTGCGAACGTAGTCTCTGGCCACTCGTCCTTCTGGACATATTTTCTCAAGTCTTCTTTGTTTTCTTTGCTTAGAATCTCAGATTTTGGTATAAATCTACCTTTACCCTCATCGCGTATTGCACTTTGTGCCTCGTTACCGAACACGTTTACGATTTCATCCTCCAATTGCTTTCTAGTCGATTCTAATTTCTCGTCCGATAGAATGAGCTTGCTGTTTGCCCGGGCGGCTGCGTCTGTGTCATAGTATTTCCATTTCAAATCTTCTCCAACCCCGTCCACCTCAAAATATTCAGGTGGTATAGACACACCGCTCGACCTTGTGTAGCAGTCAAGAGGTAGCCGGAACATGTTCGCTTGACGATGGAGGTCGTAGGCCAATTGGTCTCGTATTTGGTGTGACATTGCATCGTCTAGTATTCTCCTATCCCAAGGCTTCGCCCGTTTAATAGCAATGGTCCTGGCTATGTTCTCGTCCTCGTGTTCGGTTGCTGCCAATAGATGTTCTACATCGCCATGAACGTCGTCAAAGTTACCGTTTAGGTCGTGGTCTACACGATACACGTTAGCTGTGTCTTTAATTAACTTCTTTAAACGCTGGTCTAGAACACGAAACGCAACATCAGTATCGAAGAGAGGGTCAGCATGCCACTTGGCATCAAAGTCGTGGAATTGATGCATCTTGGTAGGAAATCTAACAAAGGGCAACGGGTTTTCATTTTGCTTGGTCCTTATGACAAAGTACAGATAAGTTCGCCCGTACAGGTCGCGGTTGCACTCTATGATGCGTTTATTGAAGTATTCTATATCGTTATCAAGGGCCTTCTCATCTCTATACTTCTCCGGAACTTCTTCATCAGCAGCCAACGCTTCCTTGAAATCTAACAGGCGTTTGTACTTCATCGTTAGGCCTGGTTTGTGGCGAGTTAGTGTATATGGTGTTACGCCTGTGTATGTACCATTATCATCATTTTGAATTTCCCACTGGTTAACGTATCCAGACTCTAGGCGGTCGCTCTCAATACGAACCCATTCATAGTCGGTGTCTGGTATGGGTATGCGGCTGCTGGTAATGCTGCTCTTCATATCTGAAAACTTCATTCCTTTTCCTTTCGGTTTTTGGTTGTGCCACGGTCCTTTGACTTCTACACCGTTGGCAGTGTAGCTGTCTTTACTAGCATTGCCTCGACCACGGTATAGATTAGCTGGCGAGTACCAATCTCTACCGAATGTCTCTGGCAGCGCGTTTCTGGATTTTAGAATACGTACCATGTCTTCGATTTTTTCTTTTTTCGTTCGTTCTTGAAATAATCTACCTAACATATGTTGAGAGGTTTGACCCTTCTCTTATACTCCCAAAGAACGTATAAAGGTAAGGTTTCGATAGACATATGCCTAAAGTCATTAAGAAGAAAAAGACCAAACAAAATACTGGTATGGTACACCGTAACCCCGACAAGAAGAAATCTAGACCTCTGTCACGTAATCTGAACCAACGTATGTCGGACGAGTCTCGTAAGTCGCAGAATGTATTCACGCGCGGGCGTAAGAAAATACACATATTATTCGATGGTGTAGGTATACAACGAGCAATCATTCGCATGATTAATAAGAAGGAAACCTGCTTTGTTGTCGGGTGTATTGCTTGGCTTTCCAATAAGCAGATACTGGGAGCAATGGCCAAGAAGAAAGGTGGGTGTATAGTGTGTACCAAGGACCGGTTGACCAAAGGTGCGCGCAACCAAGCTGCCTACAAAGCTATACGACCTGCTTACCCAGGCGGTGTCATACGCGTTGTGGGTGAAGGCAAGGGCTGGCATAAATCCCTGATGCATCACAAATTCTTAGTCGGTCTAAACGCGGAAGGTAAACCAATATGGGTAACCAATGGGTCGTTTAACTTTACTACCAGCGCTACATCAAATCTTGAAAATTTAATGGTTATGGAAGACGAGGACGTTGCGGAGTGTTATTTCCAAGAGTTTAAGAGGGTACACGCGTTATCTTCTCCACTAAAGTTAAAATAACAAACTCAAATAATAAGTATTTATACATAAAACTAATTCTAAATGGATGTAAGAATCACCCCTTATCCTAAGACACTATACGACGCGGAAAACGACATGGAACTAGCCATCGAAGAGAAGAAGAAGAGTAAAATTTTGGATGAAGATGAAGACCAAGGCGAGATGGACATGATATTCTGGGGAGGGCTGTTCGTATATTCTATTGTAAATATGTCCTTAACCCATATCTATCCAAACAACAAAGATTACCAGGCAGTAGGAAAGTTTAATCTTATCATGAGCAATCTCTGGGCATTCTTTCCTATTATGCAAGCGCAGGGGTTATGGTTGAAGATATTATTGATTGGCACGTTTTGGTACTCTATACTATGGCATTGGACTCAGGCAGAGTTTCCCATGCCTGGTAGTAGCGACCTTTATGGCACGTTAGATACCTGCTTCAGTTGTTGTATAATAATAGCCTATGCCATTTCATGGCTCCCCAAGATTAGAACATACAAACCAACACCTGAAGATGAACGTGGTAAGTGGGGTTGGTGGTACAAGTCGTGCCGCGGGCCACCAAAGGAGACATCAGAGTGGCGTTGCCGATGGACACCGAATCTTTTCCTAAACATGCTTATTTGTGGATGTGTGATGTTTTATTTTGCGACCCATTGGCCAGCATACATAAACGATGTGGATGTGGCGTTGCTGGTCTGTTGGTTTTCCATAGGTATCGCGGTCATAGTTGCGCTCTGGCATCTCTTCAGGGGTAAGATGAGACCAGGCGCTGGTTATCGAATAAATTTCGTGTTCTGGGTCGTTTCCGGATTTATATTCGGCCCAGTGGCATTTGTATATAAATCAAAATCCGATTTAAAGGACGTGGACCGTTGGATATACCATTCAACTTGGCACGTGTATGTGTTCTCGTGTGCGTACGCGTTTAGTAGGGCTCAAGAGTATCTCGAGATATACTAAACGGCTATGAGAAATATAAAGTAAGCGGTTATCACCAAACTGATAGTTACGTGTATTAATCCATAATATTCTTCATAACATTTACAACACTTCATTTGTCCTAAGGTTATCTCCTTTATACTAGGGTACGCATCGGAAAACTCATTTCGAGTATATACATCTGCTCACACTGTCTAACATGCCGAAACAAAATCAGCCTTCTAGGCTTACCCACGACAGACGTCGCGTGATAAAAAAAGATGACAAAAACCTCAACCAACGCGTGAAGGATGTAGGTCGTCGTACGCAGTCTGTATTTGTCCGGGGAGGTAATAAAGTCCATGTCTTGTTCGATGGTCCGAATATTAAGAGAGCTATCAACCGTATGATAAATAGAAAAGGGACAGAGTACATTGTAGGCTGTGTAACCTATTTGTCCAACAAAGACATTCTCAAGAACATGGCCGAAAAACGAGGGATTTGTATTGTCCTTACCCGTGATAAAGAAACACACAACCCGGCGAATCAGAAATTGTATAGTAAACTAACACCGTCTTACCCTGGCGGAGCCCTTAGAGTAGCGGGCGACAAGGGTCGTGGCAAAGCTTCCATGCACCATCGATTTCTTATCGGTCTAGACTTGGTAGGCGAACCACAGTGGGTCATCAATGGCACCTTTGACATGACCGAATCAGCAACAACAAATATTGAAAACATCATGATATTAGAAGATGAAGACGTTTCCAAGTGCTATATGGAAGAGTTCAAGCGCATGTACGCGTTATCAAAGACATTAAAAATCAATCATATTATCTAAAAATATAGTTTATTCTTTTTTACACCCTGTGGATTATCCCCGGTGGCCAACCCAACAGCAGGTGCCCCGTCTTTTACCTCCTTACAACCATTCCGGCACCATCTACCACTTGCCATGCAACTTTCTTCAAGCTTCTGTCCCACATAACAATACAAGTATGAACTAGGAGTTAACATCCAGTTCAAAATAGTGAAGGTAGTTACCACACAAATACCTATCACGATAATGGCACCACGCACAAACGGCCCGTCAACGTCTTTATCCAAGTACGAAGCAGAAGCCACTTCATTACGGTCCTCTCGTCCACCAGCAAAGTTATACACATCATTGAGCGTTCCAACCGCTATCCAAGTGACTACTATCTTGGTGACAAACATTAATATTATAAAGCATGCGTCACCGTCCAACTGTTCTAGAATAAAGTTTCCAGGTGGATGTTCGGTTGCAACTGACCGGTCTGACCCTACAAAATCACCAATGAGAACCAGTAGCATCCAGAAACCAATAAGTCCTGTGCCGTACATGTACCAGGCAGACAACATCTTAAATGCGTCTCCGTCTACCTCACCTTCAACACCGCTCGTTTGAATAATAATATTCTGTGCTGCGTCGTTGATAGTAAATGTAATACTCCACCAGATTAAGAAAATCATACCAATACACAGTCCTATGTTCCGTACTGGTTGTGTCCAGCCGTTTCGAGGAGGGCGAGCCATCTCGTGTACATTCTCACGATAGGATGAAGTGCCGTACGTAGCGGTGTCGAAACTGTCTGGATTCTGTATTATCAACTCGTGAATGAATTCCCAGTAATGATTGGCATTGTAAGCGGCAGCGTCCGTTATCTTCAACTGGTATCGGGCATCGTCAATGATGAATCCCAACAGAGCTAATACCTGTATCCCGATGAACAATTGTAACAATACAAAGAAGTTGGTAATACCCACAGCGATTGCGGTTGCGATGGTCAACACACCGAAGCTCAGCGCAATGTCCAACCACCGGCGGTTGTATTCTGGAGCACGTGGGTAGTTTGGTGCGTGCAATTGATTCTTAGTTGGTTGGGGTAAAATCTCTTTCTCCATCTCTTCTCTTTCTATATGCGTCATCAATAACTTATCCTTGAATAGTACCTTGGGCAACTGTTCTACGGCTGCGAACACTGACCTGAACCTAGATGTAATAGTCATCACGATTGCATAGATGTGGAATACCATGGATAACAAATCTACCCATACAAACAAACCAAAGATGTTGATGTCTTTAAATCGTTGCTTGTCCGACCCTTCCGAACCGATAGCAAAGTCAATGTCGGCGTGGCGTTCGTCTACACCGCATGATAATCCATCGGCTATCTCCACACCGGTACATCGAGGCTGGCTTGCTGCCCCGATGGTGATGGGGTAGTTGGCTGCGATTATTGCTCCAGTGCCATCGTCCATGCGTGTTGGGGCGCCAGCACAAGCATTGGTTTGACCATCGTTAAGTATTGGTTCAATGCCTGTACCGAAACAAGGTCCAACAATCTCTGTTTGAACAGTCATCAATTCGGCCACGGGCGTGACTAGAACGTCGTTCGGCATGTAAATATTACCGAATAACCAAGAGAAGAAATGACAACCAAAGGCAAAGAAATGTAGGAAAATAAATATCCATGTAGCCATTTTAGAGTATGGCGCATGGTTGAGTCTATGGCGTTTGAAATCTACGGTCATCGTTGTTGACTAATAAACAAGCTTTATACTCACCATTTTTATAGGAGTTGAGAAAGTTGCTCTTGGGGGTCAACTTCTAGGTAGACCGTTTTCATGACTTTGGCATCGGAAGGTAGATGGTCCAGCTTAGCCATTCGCTTTGGTAATACAATATGCACCAAGTCCTCTTTACGATGTACCGACATGCGCTCCATATCGATATAGGTAGGTGCTTCGTAGAATAGAACCGTTCCGACCCCCTCTCCGGAAATGTTGATAGCTGGAGGCCATACACTTATCACTACGTCGTACTTACACGAAGTATCGGGTCTAAAGGTCAACACGATACTATTCTGTAATATGGTTTCGGTTTGGAAAAATTCATTGTCATGTAGTTGAGCGTATATATTAACAAGTAATAGAATTAATATATGTGGAATGAACCTGAACATTGGAGATGGTTGGGGATGGGGATTGGTCTTATCTTATTTTTCTTCCTTTTGTACTATTGTATGATAAAATCCGCTGAACATGTGAGATTAAGACTATATCCCCCCGATACCGTCCTACCATTATTAGACAATGAGCTTACACGCAGAAAATCTACGACAGAGAAACCCAGTGAGGATGACACCGATAAAGGAGAAGATTGGCAGTCACCAGCGTGACATGGAATACTACCATGACACTGCGACCAATGCCATAGTGGGAATATCATTGTTAGCAGCATTTACCGGCGTGGCACAATACGTTGTACCCATTTTATATTTCTCAGATGTGGTATGGTTGGAGTACGGTGATAAGCATTGCAACACGAGCACGATTCCAAAGCTGTACAAGGCTTCTTTGATTTGTACAGCGTTGTTGGCTATGGCTACACATTACCCAGAATTGCGCAATCCCTTCCAAATACACATGTTAGTCGCAACGGTGCCAGTGTTTAGTGTCGCACATCGGCAGCAAAAAGATAACAACATGTTGGAGTTATTTTTCGTTGTGGCGTGGTTGGTAATGAAAATAGGAATGACATGGATTGCAACGTTCCAGTATCTCAACGTAGCAGGCGAGGCATACAGCAAATGGGTAACCGTTGTAAACTACAGCCCACTGATGAATCCTTGGACGAACCCACCGGTTATATTGGTTATGGTAATTGCTTGTATCAGTTCGGTCATTGACCTTGCACAATCTTGGTGGGTGATAAGTTCCAATCGTAAATTAATTTAACAGTATTTATGGCTATTCTTTTTATACAATATGAACACTAATGAATTCTATAATAAAAAGGGCCTCGAAGCTCGCAAACTTAGAAGCGATGAGATAGACGAATTTGCTATCAACTTACGACTCAAGTGGAAGGACCAGGAGTTTACTAGGATAGCAGACCGTATGTGGAGGGGTAGCGCGTTGCGAGCCATACTCAACTTGGGCTCCCCACAAATGGGTAAACTAGAAGACGATGAGCGTGTATTGCCCGTCAAAGAGATAAATAAATGGTGTAAACGTTCTATGGCTCTATTCGGTACGGAAGATATACAAGAGGAATACTTTAGTATATTTCAACAGAACCCGAAGCAGGCGATAGAGGATTGGAGCCCATACAAGGAGTATTTGCCCGGTGAATTGGTACAGTATGTACCAGAAATAGACGGGAGAATATGGAGGCTGAAGGATGGCTTCGAGCGTAGAAACAACGAATACTTTAACACGGCTACCCAGACTGTCGTACAGCCTGCGGATGTAGAGTGGGTCCTGTATACCAGTGTCTCTACCGAAGATGTACCGGTAGAAAAACAACCGCCCACACAAGTTTCCTACAAAGCGTATAAACCAGAAATCAAGGAACTGACTTCCATGGATTATTGTTATTGGATGTGTTTAAAGCATATTGATGCGCCCGTCAAGCGTGAAGATTTAAAACGAATGTTGAACGAGACTGATGACAACTTTCGTCTTCGAGTCGCAGGCCTGGAACGAAGGGACAGAAAAAATGCTATCAAACAAAAATTGGAGCCTCGACTAGACTATCTACACATGGACCCTAAATGGATACCACAGTCGAGAAAAGCCACTATTGGAGACCGGTTGAAAGGTATAGGCTGGCCGGGTAGTAAATACTGGGTCTGTCTACACTTTCCAGGCACGGGACAGGTGATTGACGAGGCCAAGCGAGAAGTGTTGAGAATATCTCACAAACAGATATGGTATGCTCGTGCGGCATTTCTAGGGCGTATTGTCAAGGTGCGTGCCGACATACCCAGGCTGCTTGGTAAATACAACTCCCGCAAGCGTTTGGAATCGGATACAAAAACGTTGAGACGTAAGGTGCTCAATGCCTTCACTGAGATAGACCGCTATACGAACGATTTAAACGATTTGGGAACAGTGACTATTGGTAGGGCTATGGATAACGTACAGTCTGATATGGTGAACAACTCTCACGCTGAGAAGTATCAGATATTTTACCGCAAAGATTTCCAGAATGTCATCGAGCGCACGGATGGTATCTCACGTACAAGCGACGAAGATGTATGGGGTAAGATACGGTTCATGACCCATGGGGCCACGTATCAATATGGTCACGGGGCAGTCAGGGCTATGGAAAAGGTATTCACCAACCAAAGTCTAACCGACCATCATACCTACATACGCCGGGTCAAACCTAAGGCTAAACAGGAGGATAACCAAGACGCGGTAGAGTCTGTGGCACGCCATTGGGATGAACGCGCCAATTTGTGGTCGATTCTGTTCAAATATCTCCACAAACCTCTCATAGAATATGAGAAAATGCATTTTGAATTCCACAACAGTAAAGACCCTGACCTCAACAAGAGGCTTGGGGTATCGGGCCACTTCCACCAGTTAATAGCTGATATTATGAAGCTCAGCGGTGGAGAACCAGCGGCGGAGATACCAACGGCGAGAAACAGTTCCTGGACCTTGACTGATAAGACAAAGAAGGCTATGGAGACCGTTAACAAAGCACGGTCCTTCTTCCGGAAAGGATTGGCCTTCTTCCAGATGGCATACAAGGAAGAGAAAGATTTCAAAGGAGCTAACCCGATTGGGATTAATACGTCCGACGAAGATAAGAAGATTCTCTATACTATGCTGAGGTTCAGACCTGCTGGGGAAAGAGGCAGAACCATACGTTACATTCTACAATGTCTATACAATGGTGCATCTAATACAGAATCAGGTGCCATACACAACATCAATTCCAATGGGTCGCAATTCTTCGATTGGGGACTTAGAATACGCAAATTGTTCTTTAAATTTTGCATGTTCTATGGTTTACTAAGGCAACGTAACTTAATGAGTCGCGACCAAGAGTTCGAGAGGATATACAGTGAATGGGAAACTATACGGACCCGCAGCTGGGTCGCACAGGACATTCAAATAACAGCGTTTGAAACGATATGGGAACAAGGGGCAGCGGCGACATCAGCCGTCTTCAAGAAACAAATATGGCAGTTGAAGATATTCGAGTCGGATGGGCCTGCGGATGGTACGTGGAAAGCCTTTGAAGCACACCCTTTGAAGGAATATAACAAAGGTAGGACAGTTGAGATATTCCCCTCGCGTCGGAAAGATATGCCGTTGTTACACAAGATTAAAGGAAAATCACTGTCCTACGAACAACTGTATGGGGAGCGTGGAGAGCGCAGGCGATGGTCCGACCTGTTAAAATGGTACTTTAATTATATGCGGGTGTTGGATATGTCTGCCATTGACCCGAAAAATTGGTCGGCAGGAACTTCCGTGTGGGAAGCATGTCGCTCTCTACGGGAAAAACACGAACGTTTCTTGGTAGCTTACTTGCCGGAATATCGCGTCTATTCCGATAAGTTATACGGGCCATTGGTCTTTGCCCGTTTACTAAACTCTGACAACGACATTTATCAAGGCGCTGTACTACATGTCGTTGCCTATTGTGAACGATTAAAGCTGGATGAGGATAAAGGGCGTTTGAATACCGTAGAGGAAAACCTGACGTGTATGCAATGGACCATTAATGGGTTCAACGAAGATGACAATATGGATGTTTGGTTGTCTGGAACGAAAAATATATTAACACAAACCATTACAAAGAACCCTATCAATCAATATGGACCAAATGCCCTAACCTCTGAGCAACAGGCTGCGTTAAGAGACATCTACGACGAGACCGGGCAGCAAGTAAGAAAAGACCATATAGATGACGTGACCGAATACAATGAACTGAGAACTGCCCAAGAGAAAGAAGAACAAGCATTGGTTGAGGCGGAGGAGGAAGAAGCAAAGAAGAAGAAAGAGTTGGGTTCGTTAGAAGCGGAACAGCGGAAATTGAGGGACCAGCTAAAGGAGACAACCGCGCTCATCGACGACATAAAGCGTAAGGCTGTGCAACCAAATCCTGGCAGTGGCGATTAAAGGGTATATATCTTATGAATTAATATTAAATGTACTTATCAGACTTTGTATTTTTTTCTGTAACACTATCACTACTCGCTCTAATGGCCATTATGTCCGCTTGGGACCATGTTGGCCACTATACCAACTGGGAACAGAAAGTACATGTTATTACATCCGGTAAACTAAGACAACCTGTCAGAGTTGAAGACCCGACACCCGCGTTGAGAGCGCCGGAACCAGAAGACCTAGTTGAATGCGATTGTAGAGATTGGGCGACATGGAACAACGAGGGGATAGAAACTCCGACCTGTTGCCGAACCGACACAGTGGCAGCGTTGAAAAGCCTGGTCTCAGTTCTAGATGAGTCTCGTATAGCATATTCTTTAGAGGGCGGAACGCTACTTGGAGCAGTCCGTTGTGGAGAATTTATTCAATACGATTACGACATTGATATCACCGTTGAGAGCCCCGAACCTTTCCTAGTGAAGGCTGCGCTCGATAAATGGCATAGACATGACACGGACAACATATTCGATAGAATGACCGTACATTTGACCGGTTTACCCTGGCCACAAACTGAAATAGAAGGTTCGTACAAGTCGCACGTTATGGTTGATATTCACATTGTAGACCGGTTAACTAAAACACGGCCCTGTCTATTTGAAGGTGTTATGATGAGATGTACCGGAGATTACCGCACTCGTCTAACCGAAAAATATGGCAAGGATTGGATGATACCTCACCGTTGGACCAATAGTAGAAAAGAAGGACTGAATCAAGCCATCGATATGAAGCAATTGAACCACTGTGTAGAGAAACGAGAGGCGATGAGCCCCCTATGTGCGGAGTTTCCAGACGTTATCGTTGGCGAGAAGGACTGTGTACCGAAAAATTCTCTCGACGATAAACAA
>Ga0315315_10002152_pt1 | contig 18034 bp, 38 predicted proteins | sample M140m3416metaG_FD_203699 | JGI IMG/M metagenome (GOLD analysis project Ga0315315, IMG submission 203699) | Ammonia-oxidizing marine archaeal communities from Monterey Bay, California, United States - M1 40m 3416 | ecosystem: Environmental > Aquatic > Marine > Intertidal zone | place: USA... | reverse complement strand
GCGGTCTAAAGATTGAAAAGATAGCTCCTATTAAAGTACAGTTATCAGAGAGTACTATAGTTTCTGTTTTAACTACTGACGAGATTAGAGAACTCGCAGGATATAAGCCTTTAGAAAAGCCTTTAGAAAAGAAAACAGAGCAAGTATTTAGTAGTGAAGAGCTAGACTTAGCATTTAGTAAAATAGGTTTCACAGATGACCAAATAGAAGTAGTAGAAATATTTGATATTGACTATAACCCTTTCGATTTTGCAGATATGTCTCCAATAGATGGACAAGTAGTAGATATTATTAAAGCAAACCCAGAAGCAACTATAGAGGAGATTAGCGAGCAAGTGGGAGAAACGCCTAGCGAAGTTCAGGAAAGGATAGATAGGCTCGTTAAGAACGGTTTATTAGATTTGAACGGTACGAAAATAGAAATAACTGAGGAAGGCGAGCAAGAGGTATCAGAATTAATCACAGTTTATAAATATGCTAAAAGAGCAGATATAAGCGGTAACGAAATAATAGCAGGTACTAGAGATTACTGTAGAGATATGTTAGCTAGGGATAAGAGCTACACTAGACAAGAGCTTTTAGGAATGGTTAACGATTTTGGACAAAGTACATTTACACATCGTGGCGGATGGTGGAATAGAAACGGCAATAGAGTTCCTTACTGTAGACACGTCTGGAGTGCTAGAACTGTAAAAGTTAAGAAAGATGCTTAGTAGTTACCAAAGGTTAAAATTTAAAAAGGACTTAGCGCAAAAAGTAGCTGAGGAATTAAAAGAAGATATTGAGTTCATTATTATGCGACCACACACAGCAAGAGCAAAGAACATAAGAAGGGAAGTAAAAGAAAGACAAAATGGCTAGAACACTACTAATAGATATGGACTACATAAAGTCTAATAGCATCCTAGATGACAATGTAGACGAGCGACTAATGGTAGATGCGCTCTGGACAGCTCAAAGGGAGTATATAAAACCGATTCTAGGCACTAACTTATTCGATGACATTATAGCCAAAGCTGCAGCAGGAACTCTCGCAGGGAATGACTTAATATTAGTTAATACTTATATAGCTCCCTGTTTACTTAAATACCTAGTATTTGAAATGACTCCAATACTAGCATACAAGTATAGAAACAAGGGAGTAGTTCAACAGACATCTGAGAACAGTCAAGCTACATCTTTCGATGACTTGAACCACTTGTTAAACAGATGGAGAGATAAAGCGGAGATGTTTGCAGAGGACATAATTAATTACTTAGTAGCTAACCATACACTATTCCCATTATATACAAGTAACTCAGATAGCGATGACATCTTTCCTAGTAACTCTGCTTTCACAGGTGGCTTATATTTAGGTAATGGAAAAAATAGAGGTGGCGGTTTTGACTATTTAAGAGATTGTTGTGATTAAAATATGGCAAAGAATAAAGTAAAAAAGTTTAGTATAGTTGATAAGAAGCTAAGAAAGTTTAGAAATGAAGATAACGTACAATCAAATAATAAAAGAGTTTCAAGACTTTGCAACAGCTCACAAGCAAATAAATGAGTTTGGCAACGGAGATTTATGGGAAGTAGTGCAGCACGACTCTCTACTTAAAGACTTTAACTATCCGCTTTTATTTGTGCAAGACAGTCCTGCAACTATTGGGAATGGCTTTATTACTAACGGTTTTAACATACTTGTAATGGACAAAGCAAACGAGGGAACAGTAGAAACAGAGGTTAAAAGCGATACCTTACTAATCTTATTAGATACGATTGCATATTTTGAAAAGCTATATACTGATAATTGGAAGTTTGTAAAAATAGAGAAGACTGGAAGTATAAGCAGCTTTACAGAAAGATTTGACGACACATTAACAGGATGGACTATGAGTATGCAACTTAAACAACCTTTAGAATATAACGAGTGCCAAATACCACAAACATAATAAATAAATAAAATGACAAACTCAGGAGAATTAATTGCAATTAACGGAGTCGTTATAATAAACGACACAGTAGAGAAAGTATTAAATGCAGATAGTTACTACGTAGCTGAAGATACAGTAATAGCTAGAATAGAAGTAAACGGAGACACAGCTACAGATGTACTAGCTTCTTATATCACAACCCCCGCTACTGGAGTTAAAGCAGGAGTACTAATTACACCACAGCGAGGAGATTACTTTTCAGCAATTACTTTAACAAGCGGTAGCGTTGTAGCTATTTTAAAGTAAGCCTATGTACGGTTATGGCTATAAGATAAACAGCAGCCTAGTAGTAGGCGCAAATAGTGGAGGAGGCTTTACTAATACCTATTCGCTAGACTTTGATGGTGTTGACGATAGACTACAACTATCCTCTGACTTTTCAGAAAGTGGAACTTTTACCGTATCTTTTTGGATGAAGCCAGTAGCAGCAGGCTCACCTGTCGGCAAAATATATCCTTTAGGAACTTTTGGAGGCAACTCTAATTATGTAAAGCTAGACCAAATAGGAGTAATGTGGTTAAGGCTAGGAGGCTCTAATGCTATTTTTAACGAGGCTGTAGTAGGTGGAGGCTCTAACAACTTAGTACTAGACACATGGCAACACATCGCATTTATTCGCGATAGTTCAAACGTAATTAGATGTTACAGAAACGGTAGCAGTTTTGGAGGTACTCCGACAAATAGTAATACCTTAACTCTGAACTCTTTTGGTAGAATAATTACCAATACTTTTGGCTTTGAGGGAGGACTTGACGAAATAGCACTTTTCCAAACAGACGAGACATCTAACCTATCTACTCTTTCGACATCGCCTGCGGTAGACCTTTCAGGACTTAGCCCTTATATATGGCTTAGAAATGGAGATGAAGATACATACCCAACAATTACAGATAACGGAAGTGCTAGCAATGATGGAACGATGACAAATATGGACGCTTCGGACATAGTAGAGGACACACCTTAAAGCAAAAAAATGAACATAAAAACATACGCAATAATTAGACTTGAGGACATAGGCTTAATAGACTTTTCACAAGTAGCTCAGACATCTTCTCGAACGGTAAGAAAAAATTTAGATAATAGCGAATTTGTAATCAAATGGCAGGAAGGACAAGAGCCTACTTTTATCTCAAATGGCAAGGTAATTCCTTTGCAAGTTTTAAGTCATTCAGAGTGCTTACAGTTAATGTCTACAAGCGAATGGAGTGAACCGATTGAAGAAGAAATAATCAAGAAATAACTAAATAAAATATAGAGAGAGAATGGAGGGGATGGAAGCTACTTTTATTTTAAAAGATGTTATTTACATAGTTGTGGGAGTTGGCTCTGCTTTAGGGTTCTATTGGAAAATGGTAATGTCAGACAAGAGTCAAGAGGAAAAAATTAAACAGATGAAGAAAGACATAGAAAAGAACGAGTCTGTAATGTTTAAGAAATTCTCAGGCATCCACTCCCGAATGGAGAAGAACGAGGAGAAAGCAAAAGAAACAAACGACATCTTTAACAAAGAAATAAACGAGGTTAAAATAGGTATCTCCACAATTAACGGAAAGTTAGACATCTTAATAAACAAGTAATGTATAGATTCAGTAAAAGAAGTTTAGAACGTATTGAAGGGATTAACCCTATCTTAATTACTATTTTAAAAGAAGCTATTAAGGATTCGCCCTATGACTTTGGCATTCCCAGAGATGGAGGCTTTAGAACCTTTCAAAGACAAGCAGAACTATACGCGAGAGGCAGAACTACAAATGAGTTAATTGAAAAGGGTATTGTGGGAATAGAAGGCAGACCTGACAAGAGTAGAATTACATGGACACTTAAAAGTTACCACATGACTGGCAATGCAGTAGACATATACTGCTACTTTGATAATCGGGCAAATTGGGATTTAAAGTACTTAGAGCCTATAGCTAGACATTTACAAGAGGTAGCTTTAAAACATGGAGTAATTTTAAGTTGGGGGCAAGACCTTTGGGGAAAGGATGGCGCACACTTTCAAATAAATTAAACAAAAATTATGAAACGATTATTTAAAGATGGAATAGTTACTACAATGATGGGTTTAACTATTTTAAGTATAGCTGTATCATTGTACATAAGCAAAGGACACACAGAAACAGAAGCAGGAGCAGTAGCTGCTTTAGGTTTATTATTGCTTAGAAGCAAGGACTCTCTAATAGGCTTGAATCGCAAATGAGAATAATACTACTTTGTATATTCTTAATCTCCTGCTCGCCACAAAATAGACTTAATAGAAAAGTAAAGAGAGCAGAGAACTATGCTTATAAACATGGGTTAGTAATTAAAGACACTATTAAGGTAATAGATACTGTAGTAATAGATAACTATAGGATAGATACTTTAAACACGTTTACAAGACACGACAGCGTAGTTATATTTAATAATGACAAAGTATATCTAAAGTACTTTTACGACACTCTAAGACAAGAGATATACCACGAGGTCGAATGCAAAGGAGATACAATAATTAGAGAGGTATTAGTTCCTGTAGATAAGATTAAGGTAATAGAAAAGGATAACCGATTTAACATTATTTTAATTGTAATACTAGCTGCTTTGTTCTTTGTAATTCTCAGGAAAAACTATGTAGATTAGATTTTGTATATTTACGCAAATTAAAACTAGGATATGCCAAATAGAAACACTACTAGATTAAGATTAAAGGATGACGAGTTTGACTTAATCCAAAAGTATAGACGAATAAAAGAGGAGAGCATAGCAGCAGGTATTAATCCAGACGATGTAAAGCATGGATGGCTCAAGACAGATAAGTCTAGCCTATTCTTTAAGAACCCTAACTTTAAGACTGAGGAGAAAAACAAGTTTGCTGAGGACTTAATTAAGGAGCTAGAACAATACTCGCCAAAGTACCCTACTATAAAACGGAGCAAGTCAAAGGATGGACATTTATTAGTAATAGACCCTGCTGACATTCACGTAGGAAAGCTCTGTTCTATTTTAGAAACTGGTAAAGAATACAATCAACAAATAGCTGTAAGAAAAGTAAAGGAGGGAGTACAAGGAATCTTAGACAAGTCTAGTGGTTTCAATATAGATAAGATTAATTTTATAGCAGGAAACGACATACTACACACAGACACACCCAAAAGAAATACAACCTCAGGAACTCCGCAGGATACGGATGGAATGTGGTATGACAATTTCTTAAATGCTAAGAGGCTATACGTTGAGGTTATTGAGCAACTAATACAAATAGCAGATGTACACTTTACTTTTAACCCTAGCAATCACGATTACATGACTGGCTTTTTTCTAGCTGATGTAATTAAAACACATTTCAGGCATTGCAAGAATATAACCTTCGACTGTAGTATAGCACACCGTAAATACTTTAAATATCATAAGAACTTAATAGGCACTACTCATGGAGATGGAGCAAAGAATCAAGACTTACCATTATTAATGGCTACTGAAAGACCTATACTCTGGAGTGAAACAGAATACCGTTATGTTTATACACATCATGTACATCATAAGAACGCAAAAGACTATATCGGAGTTACTGTAGAAAGTTTGCGAAGTCCATCTCCTGCCGATAGTTGGCATGATAGAAACGGATATATAAGTAAACAAGCAATAGAAGGCTTTATACACCACAAAGAGAATGGACAAATAGCACGATTAACACACTATTTTAAATGACAAGGGTAGAGCTTTCAGACGATGAAATAGAGTATAGTACTTACTTTCCTATACAAGACCCTCACGACATTATGTATAGCTTTGAGGAAATGGTAAGAATGTACACCAATGCAGATTTAGAAGTAGACAATTATATATTAGAGAGGGCAAAAGAAATAAAGATTAAAAACAGTAACTAAAATAAAAGTATTATATTTACACATTCGTAGTTTAGTTTAGTTTGGAAAGAGAGTTAACATTAATTTGTTAGCTCTTTTTTTTGTGCCTAATTAAAATAACTGCTTAAAAATTTTTTTATACGAAAAGTTATATTTAATATTGTTGAAAACTTTAACACTTTAAAACTATGGAAACATCATTTAACAAAATTTGCAAAAGTATTGCAACGCTTAAAACAGAGTCTCAATGCGAATCTATTGAGGCTATGATTAAAACCTTCAAAGATAAGTACAAAAGAGAAGGACACGAGTATTCTTACATATTGGTAGGAGCTTTATTGATGGCTAAACAAATAAAATTTAACTAATGAAAAGAAAACTAACACACTCACTACATGAGGTGCAAAAAGTAAACAAAGAACTTTACGAAGTATTTACTACAGACTTTTGGGATAATGGAACTTACACTACTAAAGACATCTCACACCACGCGACAGAGCGCGAAGCAATAGAACAAAAATTAATTAATAAACATAAAAACTTAAACAAATGAAAGAACTACTAAACATTCAAAGCGAATTAAAAGCACCTAAGAGCCAGTACAATAGTTTTGGTAAGTATAAGTACAGAAACTGTGAAGATGTATTAGAAGCACTTAAACCACTCTTAAAAAAGAATAAATGTACTTTGTATATCTCAGACAATATACTAGAGGTCGGAGGTTTAATTTTTGTAGAAGCAATAGCAACTATAAAGAATGAGAAAGACCAAGAGGTATCTGTATCTGCACAGGCAGGTATAAACCCAAATAAGAAAGGAATGGATATAGCTCAGTCTTTCGGTAGCTCCTCCAGTTATGCTAGAAAGTATGCACTTAATGGATTGTTTTTAATTGACGATACAAAGGACGCAGATACAGAAGCGCCACAACCTAAGCAAAAAGAAAAGGTAACAGATGCCAACCTTTCAGGAATGATGTTAAAAGCTAGTATAGGAGATTTAAGAACTATAATAAAAGACTTTGCCTTAACCAAAGAGCAAGCAGAAAAGGTAACAGAAATGGGTAAAAAACTAAAAGCTAAATAACATGGAAACGATATTAAGAACTGAACTGGAAACAGCAGACAAAAGAATAATAGTATTAGAAAGTACAATAGAAACTTATAAGCGTATTGTAGCAAGTCTAGATGAACGACTAGAACTAATGGAGAAATCACACGCTTTTGAATTAGAAAACTATTACACTAAAAACAAATAACTATGAAGATTAGAAGCTCAGCACTAGGAAAGATTATGACAAACCCACGTAAGAAAAGTGAAACATTGTCAGCAGGATGTAAAACGTACATCAAAGAATTAGTAAAAGAGGATTTGTTTATGTACAGAACTACAATAGATAGCAAATACTTAACCAAAGGAATAGACATGGAGGATACGAGTATAGACCTTTACAATGAAGTACACAATACTCTATATCTAAAGAATACAGAAAGGCTAGAGAATGAGTTTATAACAGGCGAGTGCGACATTAACGCAGAGGATAAGATAATAGATATTAAGACCTCATGGAGTCTAGAGACGTTCCCTGCTGCTCCTGAAGATATAAACAACAAAGATTACGAATGGCAACTACGTTCTTATATGTGGCTCTACGATAAGCCTAAAGCAGAACTTGCCTATTGCATGGTTAACACTCCTGACTACTTATTAAAAGAGTGGGATAACTTAGACATCCACAAAGTAGATAAATGGGATGCAGCGCTAAGAGTTACCACTATTTCTTTTGAACGCGATACAGATAAAGAGCAGGAGATAATGGAGCGAGTTATCGAATGCGGTAAATTCTACAATGAGTACAGAGATTCGATACTAAACAAACAACCAATACTAAGCCAATGAGAAAGGAGGATAGATTTAAACCCTACGTTTACAAGGTGTACAATAGTAGAGGTAATTTAGAGGAGTATTCTAGGTATTACTACACTAAAAAAGAAGCTGTAGAGTGGTATAATACTCAGGGTAAATGGCTAGAAAAACACTTTAACAGAAAATTAATATTAATAGACACTCACTTAAACTTATTTACAAATGTATCAAGCACACTATTTAACAGATAAAGGAATAAAAAAATATTTAAGAACAGTAGACGAGGAAGTCTATAGAAAACATAAACAAATGTATTTGAATCACGATAAACACATTGACAATATATGCAGGATAATATTTGCCTATTTTGATGTACCACTAGAAAAGATTAAAGTAAAAAATAGACAGGCTCAGATAATAAGAGCGAAGCAATTCACAGCATACTTTCTTAGGCGCGAAGTTAGAAGAATAACCCTAACAGAGATAGGGCAAGTTTTCGACCTAGACCATGCAACAGCTTTGCATTCTATTAGTAAGATAAAAGGATTGATAGAAGTAGACAAAGAATATAGAAACTATCACAATGAGCTTTGCACCAAACTAATGGATTTATATAGATAAAAATTAGTATATTTGTAAACAATTAAAAATTAAATTATGGAATTAGAAATAGGTAATTGCATTTATTCAGCTCAAGATATAAGAGAGGAAAAACCTTATAATATATTGAATATTGGAACTACTAAAGACTATATGATAAATACAAGAACGAAAGAAAAGTTTGAGATATTTAAAATTATAGGAGAAAGAGATGGGGTATATATGTTGTTTACTTATTCTGATAATAGAGTAATGCGAATGAATAAACTTACTAAACAAATAGCAAAAGAAGCAATAAATAAAAATTAATAAATTATGGATTTAGAAATAAAAGGAACTCTAACCAAAATAGGAGAAACAGTAACAGGAACTGGTAAAGATGGCACACCATGGAAGAAGCTAACTTATTTAGTGGAAACAGACCAAACGTATAACAACTTATATGCTTTTGAAGTATTTAGTCAAGAGAAAGTAGAGCAGTTTAAAAAATACAATTCTGTCGGTAATAAGGTAAGCGTAAAATTTAATGTTAGTACAAATGAATGGAAAGGAAAGTATTTCACGACTCTACAGTCTTGGAGATGCACAAAAGACGATAGTCAGGTTGCAGCGCAAGAAACTGTACAAGCTGAGGAGGAAAGTGATTTGCCCTTTTAAAAAGGTAATAGATTTATTTTTAAGCAACGGATACAAAATAAAATAGCTTATATTTGTACAACTAAATAAAAATATTACAATAGGTATATAGTGGTTAAATGCAGAAGTAACTACTATTCATAGAATACTAATACTTAAGGCTTATAGGGGAGTTGCTGCATCAACAAACCTATAGGTCTTTTTTTATGCAGAAAAAATGAGTAACGGATGGATTAAAATACACAGACAGATTCTAGAATGGGAGTGGTACGATGAGCCAAATACGCTAAGGCTATTTCTACACTTACTTTTAAAGGCTAATCATAAGACTAGGAGCTATAGAGGAGTAGAAATAAAAGAAGGTCAGGTAATGACTGGTTACGATAAACTAGCAAAAGAGCTAAACCTTAGCACCCAAAAAATAAGGACAGCAATAAACAAGCTAAAATCAACAAGCGAAATAACAAGCGTTTCAACCTCGCAAGGTACTATAATACAAATAGTTAAGTACAAAGATTATCAAGTAGTAACAAGCAAATTAACAGACGAGCAACAAACGGATAACAAACCGATAACAACTAACAAGAATGTAAAGAAAGAAAAGAAGTTAGTCTATCGCAGTTTTAAACACTTAAGTATTACCGTTGAGGATGTAAGAAAACTAGACAAGGAATACAGTAAAAAACAAATAGACTATATTTTAGATGCTATAGAAAACTACGCTAAGAATAAAAGCTATACATCTTTATATCTTACAGCTAAGAAATGGCTAGCTAAAGAATACCCTAAGCCAAAAGAAAAAATAGTTATTCACCCTAAAGACTACCTAGCATGATATTAGAAAACAATTCAGGGAAACAATATTTAGATTCTATTAGGGATGGAAGTTTTAAACTAGGTTTAGAAATAGGCTGCCCTTTAGATAACCATTTAAGATACAAGCAAGGTACTTTTAATGTTATGGCTGGTCATGCGAATGTAGGTAAGACTAAATTTATACTCTACTATTATTTATGTTTAGCTGTAAAGCATAGCAAAAAGTTTTTAATCTTTAGTGCAGAGAATAGCACAGGGGGTATAAAAAGAGATTTAATACAACTCCATGCAGGTAAACAACTTAAAGACCTAGACGAGCAGCAGTATGAATATCACTTTAATTGGATAGGAGAACACTTTAAATTTATAGACTTTGAACAATTTTACAGAATTAATAAAAGGTTTATGAATTTTAGAGATGTGTTTAAAGCAGCTTTAGAAGATTGTGAGTATTTTGATGCTTTAGTTATAGACCCATACAATAGCCTTGCAACCTGCGAAGATATAAAAGGCAATAGCCACGAGCGAGATTATGCTGTAGCTTCTGAGTTTAGAATGTTTTGTAAGCAGCATAACAAGTCTATATACCTTTTGGCTCATGGTAATACAGAGGCTCTTAGAAAGGTTTATCCAAAAGGACATGACTTTGAGTCCTTTCCTATTTGTTTAAATAGTAGTGATATTGAAGGTGGCGGCAAGTGGGTAAATCGTAGCGATGATTTTATCGTAATTCACAGAATGACTCAGCACGAATCTGAATGGATGAAAACAGAAATTCATGTTAAAAAAATAAAAGAGAATGAGTCAGGAGGTACACCTACATTTTTAAAAAACCCTGTAATTTTTCACATGGATAAAGGAGGTTTAAGTTTTAATTGTTACATTCGTCAAACAGATTATAATATTATACCGCCCAATGCTAAAAACCCTTTAAGTAATATGCCTATAATAGAGCCTAAACAAACACAACTAAAGCCAAATAAAGCATTTGATATTAACAAAACCATAGAACCTAAGCCAACAAAAGACGAAGATTGGTTAAGTGGTTACATGGAAGAGGAAGAATTTAAGATATGACACTAGAACAATTAACGACAAAACTAGAATTAAACATTCTTATTGAAAGGGTGCTAGAAAAGAACGGAGCTTATATAACGCCTCTAAGCAAAGAAGATGCGCTAAAGGGTATTACCTTATCAAAACAAACAAAAGACACGTTAAACACGCTTAAAAGTGCCTTAGAACAGATTAACCAACTCTATGACCTTAGCATAATGTACAGCAAAGAATTAAAAAATAAAGATTCACAGATATACAAACTGTCTGTAGAAAACAGTAAACTAAGGACTAGAGCAAATTTAGCAGACCAAAGAACAAACAATATTACTGAATACATAGAACTACATAAAAACAAAACAACATGAAACTACTAAAACAATGCTCCCTAGATGGAGTAACTAGACGAAAAGACAAGAGCTTAAAAATTTCATTTATTACAAGCCTAGAGCAATCCAGTACAGAATTAATGGAAGTAGATAAGCTACTAGACAGTAACGGAATACTTTACTACAAAGATAGCGAAGGACTAAGCACAGATGAAATAAACCAAATTGATAAGGTAGTACTAGACAAACCAAACGGAAAGACTCAGAGCAAAAGACTAAGAAATGTATTGTATATTTACTGCAAACAGAAGATAGGTAAAGAGCCAACAAAAGAACAATTTGCTGAGTTCTACCAAAAGTACACAGAGAAATATATTCAATATATTAAAGACCAGTTAAACGATTAAAACTAAAAGCTATGTTTAAAAAGACAAAAGAATTTAACGATATTATGCAAGAATTAAAAACAACAAATCTACTGTCAGAGGTGGCTTTGTTTGAATGCTTTAATGATTCAATGGCTACTTTTAGCTACAGAGAAGATGACATTTACCACGAATTTAATTTTATTTGTGATAATTCGTTTTTTAGAGAGATGAAAATATCCGAGCTTTTAACATTAAAAAGAATAACATATTTTAGTCATTATATTTATTTAAACCCTAACGAGAAATTAGAAACAATGGCAGGAGTTAAATGGTCATCTTCTGATATTACTGGAGTTAATTAAACGATATAAAACTATGAAGGCTAAATTAAAATTAATTTGTCCACTTTGCGAAAAGTTATTTACAACTCATAAAAGCAATAGAATTTGGTGCAGGGATGAATGCAGAGAAAAACACGAAAGAGTTAAGGCACTTGTAAAAGATAACCATATAAAGCAGAAATCTTTTAAAAATGAATATTTAGAATACAACTTTAAAAGAGATACTTTTTTTATTAAAGGTTGGGAAACTGCAAACAACGAACAAAGAAAAGAACTAATACAAAAAGCATATAAATATGTATAAAATAGTATTCAATTTTAAAAAGGATTTGGACAAATCTATAATGGTTCAAAAGAAAACTAAGAAGATTAATAAAATATTCTTTATTCCTAAGTCAATTATTTTAGAGCAGAAAATTTATACTCAAGAGAAAAACCTTTGGAAAGATGTAAAATATGAAGTGCAAAGAATAGAATTATCATTACCTAAATGGTATTGTAAAAAAGAATTAGGGTTTTACAAATGAGATGTAAAGTTTGCAAAGATAAATTTGAGCCTAAGTACTTTCTCCAAAAGACTTGCTTAGAACCTAGCTGCATTTTAGAATGGAAAGACAAAGTAAAAGACAAAGAGTGGAAAGCAGAAAAGAAGCAGCTAAAGGATAAGCTAAAAACTTATTCAGATCATGTTAAGGAGTTACAAGTTATAGTAAACAAATATGTAAGACTCAGAGATAAAGACAAAGGATGTATAAGCTGTGGCACTCCATTACTAGGTAAGTATGACGCAGGGCATTACTACAGCGCAGGAGGTAACCCTGAGTTAAGATTTAACACAGACAACATACATGGACAATGTGTTTATTGCAATCAACACAGACATGGAGCATTACTAGATTATGCCGAAAGGCTACCTAATAGAATAGGATTGTGTAGATTTGCAGAACTAAAGAAACTAAGAGGAGTAGCAAAGAAGTATTCTATCCCTGAGTTAATCGAAATGAAAGTAATTTATAAGGACAAAACAAAACAACTATGAATGTAACAGAAAACATAACAATAACGAATGAAGATAATATGCAACTAATGTCAAGGTATGAGGACAATCACTTTGATTTAGCTATTATAGACCCTCCGTATGGTTTAGAAAGATTTAAAAGAGCCGCCAAAGAAACAACTGGGGTATATGCTAAACGAGGAAGTTTTAAAAACAAGGATGGGCAAAATTGGAATGATGAAAAGCCATCTATAATGTATTGGAATGAATTATTTAGGGTTAGTAAGAATCAAATTATTTGGGGAGCTAATAACTTTAATCTACCCACAAGCGAATATTTTTGTGTATGGGATAAAATGCAATATATGCCAAACTTTGCATCTGCTGAGTATGCTTGGGTAAGTATGGGCTGCAAAAAACCTGCTAAAGTGTTTAGATATGGAATACACAAAGAGAACGCATTAAGAAAACAGCAAGGAGGCAAAATACATCAAGCCCAAAAACCCTTAAAACTTTATGAATGGTTATTAGATAACTACGCAAAAGAAGGGGATAAAATACTAGACACTCACTTAGGAAGTGGAAGTATTGCCATAGCTTGCCATAATAGAGGCTTTGAGTTAACCGCTTGTGAACTTGACAAAGAGTATTACGAAGCAAGTATAAAGAGAATAAACCAACAGATAGCACAGCAAAGATTATTCTAATGAAGCAGCTAGACCTCTTAAAACATATTGATAAAATAAACCCACCAAAGAAACTTATTCCTAGAGATTACGTTATCAAAAATATTAAACAAAAAAAAATACTATATTTGCAAACGTGAACGAAGCATTTTTAAAAGAAAAACAGCAAGTTATTGAAACAGCCTGCAAGAATATTTGTAAGCATTCGGATATTTGGAAAGACTTATCGCAGGAAGTTAATATCTACTTTTTGACTCACGAGCTACCTAGTAACTTGAATAAGATAGATGGGTTTATATTCGTAGTAGCTTATAAGATGTTTCACTTGTCGGGTAGCGAGTTTAACCGTTTGCACTTTGACAATGTTTTACAAGAATCTACAGAGCTAGACTACTTAAAACTGAAAGATATTCCGTATATTAGTAACAATGTTTACAAGGAGTACCTAGAGCAAGTTAAACAACTGGATGAAATGGAGCGAATATGGGTCGAAGAGATAGTAAAAAGAAACCTATCTATAAAATTGTTTTCAGACCACACAGGAATACATAGAGCCACAGCAAAGGAACGAATGGAAAGCATATATAACAAACTAAGAAAGCAAAACAAATGATAGTAATTATAATATCAATACTAGCAATACTAGGATGGACTAGCTTATTTAAACAAACCTTTACAATTAAAGAAGGGTTTAAACACAGATTCAAATTAATAGCTCCCTTGCTTAGAAGGATTGAAAAGATAAACATAACAGGAATAGAAGGACATGAGGGCAAGCCTTTTAATTGCGCTTACTGCTTATCTTTTTGGACTGGCTTAACCTTGTCTATTTGCTTGCTAGACATTTCATACATGGTAATATTCTTATATTTCGCAAAACAAGACTAATGAACTACAGAGAGTTAAAATGGGGAGCTTTAAAAAGCTATGCTACTAAGCTAGGAATAAAAACTAAGGGAATGACTAAACAAGTCCTTATAGAGTGGTTAGATGCCATGCCAGATGTAGCGCATGGAATAGAACAGCTAGAACCTTTTAAGGGTATTAAACAGCATCACCCACTTTTCGACGAGATAAAGGACTATCTGCCATATTTAAAAGCATATAAGAAACTGAATGCAGTAAGCAGAGACCCAAAGATTAACAAGGCAATAGCTACTTTATTTGTTAAGTACATTGAAACGCAAAAAAATGCTAAGATAAACATAGGGTGCGGTAGATGTGTTAGTAGCTATTACCAGAGAATGATAGCAAACTACAATAAGCTAGCAGATGAGTATGGAGGAGAACGTATATAGCTACTGCTTAGAAGTGCATGAGGATGGTAACTTGTACATGGTTACTGAATACATGAATGGTTATATTACTATTTGGGCAGCGAATGCAACTATAGAAACAGAAGGCGAAGTATATTTTATTAACTTATATGAAGATTAAAAAAGGTTTAGATATGTTTACTAACGGAATGTTATAAAGAGTATCTGTAAAACTCTGCGGTCAGGGTTTAGCAGCCACCGAAAGGAAGGTGTTTTTGGCGGTTCGACTCCGTTTTTTTATTCTTTACAACACAGAAATATACCACACTAACCAAAACAAAGATGAAGATTAAACGTAAACACTATAAAGCATTACAGTATGCTTCACTTATTCAGAGATGGAAGTATCTACCCAGTAATTTCATTTTTGAAGTGGTGCAAAATAGCGAGGTAAACGAAACAATGTTAAACAGAAATAGAATAGAGCAGAATGGTAAAAGAATACGAAGAAATGGACTACAGTAAAAATTATACATACAAGGATAAAAAGATATACATTAGCTATGAGACTAAGAAGTATATTTTATGCTCTTTTAACGAGAATGGCAAGGGAACTTTTAAACTAGATAAGACTGCTTTCTATGGATAAGGAACTAACCCCCAAAGAGCAGAAATTTGCAGAGCTATGTGTAACGCTAGGTAATCAGACAGAAGCGTATAGGCAGGCTTTTGAACCTACTAAAAAGGATGCTGAATGGTTAAGAATTAACGCTTCACAGTTAGCAAACCAAACTAACATCGCACTAACGATTCAAAAACTAAAAGGTGAGCTGTCAGAAACGCATGGAATCGACAGAGCTTTTATCTTACAAGGCTACTTACAAATCATTTCAGATGCAGACTATACTTTTCAGTTAGGAGCAGATAACACACTAACCAAAGAAGATAAACAAGCCTTTTATAGAATAATGAACCAAACTAAGAACACAGATAAAATAAGAGCCTTAGAAGCAATATCTAAAATGATGGGATTGAATGAACCCGAAGTGATAGAGCATAAGCACACAGTAAAAACTTACAAGACTAATTGGGGATAATTGGAGGAGGTAGACCTATATAGACCACACCCAAAACAAAGGGAGATACATAAGGCACTAGACACAGATATAAAATATTGTATAGTTTCTATTGGTAGGCAATTTGGGAAGTCTACACTAGGTGAGAATCAATCTATTAAATGGGCACTAGAAAATAGCCATTGGAAGATAGGCTGGGTTAGTCCAATATACAAGCAAGCAAAGAAAGTATTTAAGGACATAGAGAAAGCTGTTATAGGCTGTCCATTTATTACCAATGTAAACAAAGGAGACTTAATCTTAGAATTTGATACAGGCAGCTCTATTCAATTCTATTCAGCGGATGCCTACGATTCTATAAGAGGTGAAACATTCGACGCTTTAATTTGCGATGAGTTCGCATTCTTTAAGCCTGAGGCATGGAATGAAGTATTGAAAGCAACCGTATTAGTGCGAGGTAAAAAGGTACTTATCTTATCAACTCCCAAAGGGAAAAACCAATTTTATAATTTATTCAATCTAGCAGAGCATAATCAAAACTATATTTCATTTAGAGGTAGTTCATACGACAACCCATTTATCGACCCCGAAGAAATAAGAGAAGCAGAAAGGAACTTGCCAGACCATGTATTTAAACAAGAGTATCTAGCGGAGTTTTTAGATAATGGTAGCTCAGTATTCAGAAATATACAAGAGTGCGTTAAAAGCTCTAATAACACGTCTAGCCTTTATGCAGGGGTTGACTTAGGACGCTCGGACGATTATACTGTATTAACTATTGTAGATTCAAACAATATAGAAGTATATTCCGAAAGGTGGAGGCACATGGAATGGAGTACAATAATTAACAACATAGTAGAGCAGTTAAACCACTACAGACCTAATACGTTAGTAGAAAGCAACGGAGCGCAGGACGCTATTTTCGAGCAGATAAGAAATAAGGTAGCTTACAATAAAAATAGTATACAGCCATTCGTTACCACATCCAAAAGCAAACAAAATATAGTAGAGGACTTAATAGTTAAGTTTGAAAATAAGGATATAGGAATAATAGGGCATGACTGGCAAGTAAACGAGTTAGAAGTTTTTACCTATGAATACAACCTAAAGACTAGAGCTATTAAGTACAGCGCACCTGTAGGCTTGCACGATGATTATGTAATGAGTAGAGCAATAACTAACCACGCTTTAAAAACTATGAAAGCAAGCGGTAAGTATTTTGTATATTAAAAATAACTGTTAAAAAATTTGGTGGTTCGAAATAAAGGTTATACTATTGTAGAAACAAACTAAAACAAACTAAAAAAAACACTATGAAAAATCAAAGAAAAGTAAACCCTACTTACCTAGCATTAATCGAAAAATGCAATCAATTAAGAAAAGAAAAAAAAGCAGCTTCAAAATTAAGAAGAGAACTAAGAGAACTAAAACAACAGAGTTTGTAATAAAATAAACAAACCAAAACAAAGCACAAAGGGAACTATTAACTTAGCTCCCTTTTTTTATGCTTAATAATTATACAACTATTAAATAATTTTACAATAGACAATATGAGAATACCTAAAAGCCTAAAAGAGGTACTTGTAAAAGACTACATACAAATCAATAAGATAAGGAGCGCAGAATATGACAATCCTTTCACTAGGACTATTGACCTATTGTGTATTTTCAATGACAGAGAGGATGTATTAAAGTGCAAGCCTTCTGAACTAGCTATAGACCTTAGCCACTTATTAGTTGAGCCTAGTAGAACTCTTAAACAGTATTTCACTATCAACGGTAAAAGATACGGAATAGTTAACCATATTAACGATTTAGAAGCAGGGCAGTATATGAGCTTCACAACTTACTTAAAAGGGTTTGCAGACAACCCTAATGTACATATTGAGCAGATGCCTGACATATTAGCTAGTGTTATATTTCCAGTAGATAAGAATAATAAGGTTATGGCAATAGAGCCTAGCTACTTTCGGAATCTAGCAGAGGATATACGTAATACAGTGACAATAGATGAAATTTACGGAGTAGCTGTTTTTTTTTGCAATCTGTCAGCGAGCTTAACGAAATGTACTCAGGACTATTTGAGTCAGAAAATAGAGAACATGACGGAGCAGAGCAAGAACGCAATATTGGAAGTAGCGAAGGATTTGCAGAAAGATGGGGATGGATTGCCACACTCGATAATCTCT
>Ga0315315_10002150_pt1 | contig 18040 bp, 22 predicted proteins | sample M140m3416metaG_FD_203699 | JGI IMG/M metagenome (GOLD analysis project Ga0315315, IMG submission 203699) | Ammonia-oxidizing marine archaeal communities from Monterey Bay, California, United States - M1 40m 3416 | ecosystem: Environmental > Aquatic > Marine > Intertidal zone | place: USA... | reverse complement strand
CGACGCAGCAAGGAACCATCTTCATTTTTACATCGAATCACAGAGATCGTCTCGACGCGGCATTGCGTCGAAAGGGACGCATCGACATGGAACTGGCGTTCGATGTTTGCACCGTGAGACAGACAAAGCGAATGTTTCAACGATTTTACCCCGACGCCACGGCCGAGGAGCTGGAGACGTTTGTGACCAACGTTCGACGCGCACACTCCTCCACGTTGCCAACACCGGCAGAGTTGCAAGAGTTTTTTGTGCGACACCGCAAAACACCCTCCACGCTGGCGTGTCGCGACGTGTCCTTTGACGCTAATCCGTCGCAGTGTCTGGGGATGTGGATGTGAGGGCAGCGTTCGCGGCATCACACACACGTTTGGCCATACCTGCGTCGGCGGTAGTCTCCTCCGCAACGACACGTGCGTGGGGGTGGACGCCCGGAACGTGCTTCATCTTGACGCGTTTCTGGATCGAGGTACACGGTGATCCCCGTGGAATTGAGCGCACGCATGTTGCGCACATCGGAACGCTTCAGAAGCGTGCGTTGCACCTTTCCGAATGTTTTCGCTACCGCTTCCTTGATGCCATCCTCATTGAGGTTGGATGCGTCAAAGGCGAATCGCACACCCGTCTCGTCCATCTCGACGTTGACACTCACCATTTTTAGAGCGTACACGAGCGTCCTCGTTCTTTTAGTTAGTACCACCATCGGTACTAAAATACGTGTGTGCAATCTTCCATCGCGGGTGGAGCGTGTGTCCTAACACCAGTACATTGGGAGGTTGTCGGGACATGGCGCGCACCAAACGAGTTCCAGAGTCGAAATCGTTGCACGAAATGTCCCACACGAAGACACGTTCGTCGATGCGTTCCAAGAGAGCGATCGCGGACACGTCGTGTGTCCCTGGATCGACGAGACCGATGCATGCAATGTTGCGCGAGGGACACATGCTGTACAGTCGGGTGTCGATTCCCCACGACTTGCACAGGATTGCCCCCCACCACAACGTAAGAGGTACGATCATGACCGTTGCGTTTTACCTTTTTTGGAACGTTTTTTAGGTTTCGCATCCTGAAAAACATTGAACTTCATCATCTGTTTGGTAGTGAGCATCGGAAGTTGCGTACCCGTCGTAGGCATGGGACCGAGAGCGCGAAATCTTTCAAGAAGTTGACGCTGTCTATATTTTTTCAGCTCCGCAGCATCCGCGGGTGTCATGGCGCGCCGCCGGGAGCGACGAGAGGAGGAGGAACGAAAACGTCCGGATGATCTCATGCGTTGTCAGGGTGACGGTGTAAAAAAAGTGACATGCGTTACATGTGTGACGTTTGGGAAAGTACATGTGCGATCTCCTCCTTGGTGGCGACGCGCGGTCCACCCATCCCCGAGGGAAGAAAGGGAAAAAGTCCACAGGACGTGTAAACTTGCGTGGGACCCGTGACCGCGACACACTTGTGCGTGGGTGCACAACACCCACCGTCTGCGTTTTCCACAAGAGTCTCTCCGGGTTGGCACGTCGGAGGAGCGTCGGGGCGGGCGCAACGCACGTTTGCGCACGAGTTCGACTGCATGCCGAAGTCGCGTTGTGACTGCATGCCGAAGTCGCGTTGTTGGTACATGTTGTGCAAAAAAAGTTTGGTACCAACGTAAAGAAAACACAAAAAATGTCAACGCTGCTGTCGTCGCGCTCCCACATCGCTCCCGCAACGCAGGAGGATGCGCGAGTCTTTCTCAGTGGAATCTGCCTTGCGATCGGTCTCACACAAGGCTATGAGAGCACGCTTGGGAAACGCGTTCTATGGATGATTTTCATCGGTTTGGTTTCGGAGTGCAGTGAGTTTTACGAACGGTCCCTCGACCAACACTTTTTGAATTACTCGATCAAGGTGTTCAACTGTGCGCATGGAATCGTTCTCGCGACCATGCGAGACTATCAGGTGAACATCAACCTGTTCATACCCTGTTCCGACGATACCGCCGAGGCACTCTACAACTGGATGACGAACCGACTCAAGAAGGACTTTTACGATTACGCCATCGACATGCGCCCAATATTTCGTTTCATTCGTTTTCCGTCACCGCACATCTGGCGCAGAAACATGATCCCGTCCGCTCGACGGTTGGATGATCTCACGTACGATGCAGAGCGTCGCGTCATCCTGTTTGAGGAATACGTGTTGCCCATCACGGAGGTCATCACGGATGTGAAGAATCTGTCCAAGTATCGCCCGTTTCGTCGTATGGAGATGACGGACGACGACGAGACTGTCTACTGGCACCGTTTCACGTGCGGGACGATTGTCGGCTTTCACAATCCATTTGTGGAGTTGCATGCGGCCTGTCGCGTACCACGCGCCACCTTTCCAGTCATGTCCCATCTTACTCCAATCTGCAAGAAGGTGGTACGAGCACTGGAACCCACGTGCGGTGCCGAATGCATCGACATCATCGAGACCGAATGCATCACGGTGGAGGCGCGACGCGTGTTTGTCGGCATTCACCGTTCTCACTTCGGGATCACGGACGAACTTGTCGTTGCGGTGGGTGTATATCTGGGGCATACGCTGAGCGAGAAGTCCAAAAACCTGATGCTCGCCGAGTTGTCCATCGTCTACGATGCAATGCGCAAATTCGCTGCAGAACCGGCGACGTACACACGACTTCTTGAGGGGCTCATGAATTGGTTGGACCATTTTCAGCAGGCGGAACTGTGGAGGCGCTGGCTCATCACGTCTCCCTTTATGCATGCACTGGTGGATGCAGTGCAGACCTCGTACATGCGTCGCATTTGCATTCAGCACCCTGTTCTCTACCATCTCATGGCCGCAACGCTCTGCTCCAACCATTCGACACCAACCGAGTGGTCGCGCGAGACGACGGAACGAGCCCACATGGTCTGTCACGCGACAAATGTCAAGGACGGTACCTACGTGCAAACGCTCCGAGGACTCTACGACGAGTGGACACGCGGTAATCTTCAGGCATTGGAGGAACTTTCAACAGAGACGACGGAGCGTGAGACTCTCTCCATAACGGAGAGCACAACAACGTCCGTCGAATTCGAGGAGGTGCCTCTCGACGAGCGCATATCGACACCCATTACGCTCACCACGTCCTCCTCCTCCGCTGCATGTGATGTGCAAAAGGAGAGTACTACAGACGCTACGCACGATGCATTGGTGGCACGGATCGCTGAAGACGTGTTCGAAAACGCGTACGAGTGCACCCTCATCGGTTCCGGCATTTTTTACAATGGAGGGGACGTGGACATTGTGGTGCACGTGCCGGACGTCGACAGTCTAGAATCCGCGTATGAACTTGTGGAACGCATGACAGGTTGGTGCCGGCAGTACGATCGAGTGTCGACTGAGCACATCGCCGTTCTTCGAGGGGAGTTTGAGGGACACAAGGTGGATGCACAGGTGTGGCGTGGAGTGCATTCTCTAGAGCGAACGCGTGCGGAGGAGGAAACGCATCGCGCACTGACGCTAACACGGGCGTTGCGCGAGAAGACGGACGCGCACCTGCGTCGCATGGTGCACGAATTCCACACCTTCATGGATCACATTGGCTTCAAGGGGCATTGTCATTGTCGCCTCCCAGGAGTTGCGGTCACGTGCATGGCAATCGTTGTAGCGCGCAATGGTACGGTCTCAACCCTCCCGTCCATGCTCGAACAAATGCGCACGCACTTGGAGACAGACGTGCCGTGTTTTGACTTTGACGATGACGACATCGCTGGAGTACTACAGCAGCGCCAGGATCGACCGACATGCGCCGTGCAGGTCGTCGTCAACGAAGTCAACGCCGCCTCGCGCATGACGGCCTGTGTGACACGCCATCTACTGGATACAGTCGCATGGTCGTTGCACTCTCATCGCACCATTTCTCCTCGCGCATGGCGCGCGCGCCACATGATCACGTGTTTGCGCATGCGTCCTCAACATGACCCTCGACGCACGATCGCTCTCACGCTTCACTCGTCTATGTCGAAAATGGACGGCCATCCATCGGTGGACACTGCCTACGCAGATGAGCATCCCGAAACGGGAGACGTCCTCATTCGCGTGACACTTCGCCGTGACCAACGCTATGCGTTTCGAGGCACGGAAACCATCGCTCGCATCACGGGCACCGAATCCATCGTGATGGTGTCTCGCAATGGGGGAACGCGTCAGTGGCCCCTCTGCACGCATTCGTGTGCCAATGCGTCAACGTCGCTCGCACCCAGCGTCGCGGATGTTGTGGATGAGATGTTTGTGCGTGTGGACGACGAATTGTGCGTGCCAAATGCACCGCATCTGATGAGTGATCTGCTTGGTTACTTTGACGTTCGGCATTGGATGCGTGTCGACGTGTGAGTGAGGAGAAGTAGGATGCTGAGAATGTACCACCATGCGACAAGCAACACTGCGGCGGACAATGACGTGGTGGTGGGCATGTGGAGAGGTGGTGTGTCGTCGTCCTGACGCAGTCGTTGCAGCAGTTCCTGTACGGTAGGGTGCACGAGTGCATTGCACAATGTAACGGGGTATGGAGGGGTCATGGTAGGATGTTTTTGTGAACGTGTGTAAAAAAGAATTATAGAGACGTATGATAAACACATGAGGGACACTGACCGTACGGTGGAACCCGTCCAGATATCACCCGTCGAGGCGACATCGTACACCATGCAGGAACACGCCGAACGGGCAATGTACGGGAACAAAACGTGTTCCCTTGGGAATATGAGTGCGTCATGTTTTGCAGCAGAACGGTGTGCGATGGCAGAGGACAAGGAGGTATACTTCCCATCTGGAAATGTTCTCGCGGGTGCAACGTTTACGCTCGTTGCACATTCTCTACGTTCGGAGGAGGAAATGAAAAACACTAGTGTGGATCATTTTGTTGGTTGCGTATGCGTCGGTCCAACGTCGATTTATGGATCTAGCATGTATCCCTCAACACTCGACGTGTCCAAGGCACATGTGATCTACAACCTGTGTGTGTCGAACACGTTCCAAGGGGGAGGTGTGGGACGGCAACTTGTAAACGCCGCACGATCAAGTGTAACAGGACCGCTGTACCTTTTCGTACTCAATACCGGAAAGGACTCTCCAAACACAGACATTTCGTCTGTAATGACGGCGCGAGTAAACCGTCTTGAGGCAACGTATGCCCGCATGGGCCTCAATCGTATTGCAGGTATGGGATCACACACTCTGTTCCAGGTCGCTTGACCGATACTCGCGTGCCCGTGGAGCGCATTGACTAATCAATTGCACCGGGATGCGACTTGCGTCGATCTGAAACGCCTGTAGTAGAAGGGAACGAGCGACAGTGCTCTCGTCCAGCTTGTCATACCAAAAGTGTCGAGCATCGCCGGTTCTGACGCACTGCGCGAACACAACGTACGGCGTTCCGGCAACGGAGGCGCGATCGCACACTCCGCGAAGTAGTGCGTGGAACGTCACATTCCCAACTCCCGAACCCTGGTTGTTGGCGGAAACGGCAAACGAGTCGATGCAACATGCGAGACGACCGTCGTAGGTATTGTAAGCGACGACTGCAAACGTTGAGACGCAGACCATGTGCGGGTTGTACACCGCGTAGAGTCCAGCGACATCGTCTGCGAGAGTGCGTTGCATGGCACGCCGACCGTAGGCGTCTCCAAACCGCCCCACAAGAACACTCTCGGCGTCGACACCGTGTTGTGACGTTGACGTGTGCACACGATGCGCAACGTATCCCTGATGAGTGAGCGTCTCCACCAATTGCACGCACGCGATCGACGTCAGCGTCGGAGCGTCCGCATACCGTGACTCGTAGCTCTTGTTCCACGTACGAATGACGGATCGCACGTGGCGGTCGGATGTGAGTTCGTCTACGTCGATGCTGCTGCGTTTGCGACGACCGCACGTATCCTCTCCAAGGGAGACGATGCAGGGCGACGACGAACACAGCGACGGAAACAGGGAGGGAGGAACCATGCGATTCTCCAAGAGGAACGGCGGCCACCATTCGTCGGAATCTTCCACCTCGAGTGCTACCACACCGCCGAATGTCTGACGGACGTACCGAAGTGTCACGGAGAGATGTCCCCTGTGATGCAACACGGTGCAGTCGTCCTCCACCAACATCCACTCGTGAGATGCAACGACGCATGTGAACGCCGAGCGATGCACTCGCGAGATCACTATGAGGGAGACGATATGTCCAACGCTTTTGAGAACCGCGTCTCGAAGGTCACCCCATGTACCCGATGAAACATTCCAGTCCTCAGAAGCATGGTGCACGATGAGGTCGTTAGTTCGATAGTCGTCCAGTGCATCGGAGATGATCTCCAGTGTCGCTCGTTGGCGACAAAAAATATGCGAACTCACGCATGAGGCGAGTCGTGCATGACGAGGGTCGACAAAGGTGTAGACGCCCCGGAACCATCGAGAGGGGGGATCGTCGCGCCATGAACTCTGCACCACCGTCGGACACAGATCGTGAAGAGAGCTTCCGAGCACTCGATGGTCGGCATACATCTCAGGGGGGGTGGCCGTCTCTGGTGGGGTGGTAATGGGAAGCAGAGAGGCGACATCCATCCACTCCTCGTTGCAAATCATACGATGCAAATCTTCCGGAGAAACGGTGCAGGTCGTGTTGTACACACAGGAGGCAAGGTGGCGCACACGTGCATCGCGTATGCACGGCATGATCTCTCCTATGCATACGCGTGTGATGTCGTCGCCGGCATCGCCGGAGATGCCCAGACGCTTCTCCAACACCTCCATGTCTTTTCTTTTGGTACCAACTCAGTGTGCACGATACTTTCCGTTACGTCGTGTACCAAAACCCAGAGGTCTCATTTGTAACGGATGAAACGTTGTACGTATTCCGACTATTCCATTCACGAAGTCGTTGTTTTAGAAAACATTCTTCGTGAACGCGTACTGCGCGGAGTGTTTGCGGAGATGACGGTCGTACTTCACCACATCCTCCCCACCGACGTCATACGTCACATATGCATGATTGCATACCCGTTGGCGCGAACCGCGCACAGAGACGACAACGGGGGTCGGGGATCCTTTTGGATCGAGTACGCCGACGACCCGGTGACAACATTTTACCGTGTATAGTCGTAAGGAAACCATGCCGACTGCTTCCGGATTGGGATTCGTGGATCGCGAGCACCCTCCTCCACGAATGATCGTGCGCGACTCCCCCTTGCCCCCACCGACGTCCATCAAATACGTACCAACGCATTTGGAACGCCTCTCCTGTTGTCTCCTCATCACAACCGTCGTTCTAGGAGCACTTGGGACGCTCTCGTGGTTTGTTGCCACGTTTGAACACTCATGAAACGAATCAGTGTCGCACATTGGCCTGTCAATCCCACCTGAAAACACTCATGATGGGATCCGAACACGATTCGTGGACGTCACATGCCGTGCACGCATGTGACGCACCCGCACGGTGGGGAGACATTCAAGATGGATACATTCGTTTGCGTGACGATGGAGTGGATGCATGGCCACACGCTCTCGTGTCACCCAACACCTTTTGGTTTTTTTTTCCACGCGTTCCGTGCCCGGAGCGTCCGTGGGAACATGCACTCGTTCGGCATATTCAGGAGGAATGTTACGAATCCACACTGGAGGTTCACCTCTTCGTCGCCCGTTCTCATGTGGAATCCTATGGTGTTTGGACGGCGACGTCGATTCAGGACATCGACGACGTGCGGTCCCTTCTGACGCTGCACAGGCAGTCCAGGCAGCCCACGTCCATGACCCCTCCTCTGAAGCAGGCACCCTTCCATGTGCGTGTTCATGAACACTATATTCGACTCAATGTTCCCTATGGATGGTCGCTGTGTCACGAGGAGCGCAATGGACCCAGTGTCATCAACGGCAAACGCTACCATGTGGACACCTACAAGTGTGACCTGATACTGGCGCGTGGATGTCAACGTATTTGCATAGTTTCCATTCCCACCGAGAATTACATCTCCCCTCACCAACTAGCACGTTGCATACACCTGCGAGATCGGATGTTGTGTCGTGTAGTTCTCGTCGCTGGCACGCCTCCTGAACTACAATGGTTGGATTTTGGATCTCCCGATGAGGCGTGCGAACCCGTACGACACTGGTCTATGAGCTGGCTCCGTAACGTGAACGACGAGTAAACCGTCACGTCGAATGCTGTGACAACCACACCACGAATGCAATCAAAACCGAACCGATGTCGTCAAACGTTTGAAGGGAACGCAATAGAAGAGGAACCAATGCATGAGGAAGATGATGGTCGTAGACGAAGTGGACTGCATGCGACACGTCCTCCGTCACGCGATTTGCTACCGTGTAATCGACTGTCGCGAGTCGATCGACGGCCCACGACACGAGGACGGGAGGAGCTCGTGGGGGAATGAGAAACATTCGAGTAGTATTTGCTGACAGTTCGATAGTTTTTGAAAGTGCGTCTATACGTGCGCGGCACTTATCCTTCGTATGTAACAACAGGGGACAAATGTCGGAAGTGTTTCGTTTTGCAGTAAAACGTAGGCGCACGCATCGTACGTCGTGGTGGCGTCTTACGAACATGGACCTTGCTCTGTGTGAGGCACTGGTCTCGGACCGCGCGTCCTCACGTGGAGTGACACTAAAACGTCAGGACTGTAGTGAGTCGATACAACAAATTGCCCGGATTCGTGATGACGTCTTCTGGATCGAGTGTGAACTTGAGGACGATCCTCGTCTGAGTCGATGTCTTGGCATGCGTCTATGCGTCGACGCGCAAGTTCTTGAGACACGTCTGACTACCAACGGAGTTGCTAGTGAGGAGTTCGTCGTCCAGTTGTCTCGCACGGTGTGGAGAGAGTCTCTGGTTCCGACAACGATGTGGTCGGAGGAGGTGACTGGCACGGCGACCCATCCCCCACAGTGGAATTCGTCGCTCCCGTTACGCCCTCACCAACTGGACACCCTTCGGTGGATGATGTCCAGAGAGGCAGAGTTTCCACTGACATTTCGGTACAACGGGAACATACGCGTGAGTGATCGCTGGTACATTGATACGGAACACGAATGCATCACGGACGATCCGTCGCAACGCGAGGCGGAGTTGCGAGGCGGGATATGTGCGGACGCTCCGGGTTCTGGTAAGACGGCCACCACTCTGGCGTTGATGTTGTGCGGAGGCGCACAACCGTCATCCCCGCGCCTGTACACCTCACGAGCATCTCTCGTCATAGTACCTCTCAATCTGACATCTCAATGGACGAATGAGATCGAAAAGTTTACATCTGGTACACGTGTTTTGACAATGTTGAGTGCTCGTGATTTACGCTCTGTCGACATGTCGGCTATATGCCACGACTATGACATAGTGCTAACGACGTTCAACTTTCTTCGGTCGTGTAAGGCGTACCTGGACCTCGTCGATGCCGCCATGGGAGGCAGACCTCGGTCTCGCGCGTCCCTGTCGGCGTGGTGTCGACAGCGCAATCATCAGGAACCCATTCTGGAAGCGGTGCAATGGAGACGCATTGTCGTGGATGAGATACACCAGACCTTTGACGCGTCGCGTGACCTACGCTCACTACAACTCTTCGATGCACACTGCGTTTGGGGTTTGTCCGGGACGCTGTCTACGGACACAGACGGCGCGCAGCACCTGTATGTACTTCTCGCGCGCGAGAAGGCACACCATCCCAACATGTTGGCGTCGCTCATCCGGACGGCGGTCAGGGCTCATGCACAGTCACCCCATCCGTCGACCACGGTGCACGAGGTGCGACGTGTGCACGTCTCCGAACGCGAACGACTATTCGTCGACGATTCCAGCCACGACTTCATGGAGGTGGAGAACGAGGTGCGACGTCTATCCTTTGTGGATGCAATGGAGGGTGACGAGAGCATAGAGGATGCACATGCGCGAAAGCAACACCGGGAGCAGGAGACTCTTACGTCACAGTTGGAATCCTTGAACCACAGCATGTGTGTGCTGGAACGCATGTGTTCAGAGTTGGAACGGGAGATTGATGGTAGTGGAGGCGCAGTGGAGGGTATACGTGAGACGCTTCAACAAACTGCTCGCGAACTTCACAATGTGCAGCAGCGCCGGAATGAGATCGCGCGACGTTTGGGGGTGTGTGATCATCAACAAAAAAATGTCACAAAGGATACGACGTCCTCCAACATAGGCACGAAGATGCGAGAAATTGGGCGTCTGGTGTCATCGTTTTCGGCGACCGAACCCATCGTACTCTTTGTCCAGTGGAAGACAATGCTGCGCGGTACGCGTACCTTTCTTAGAAACGAAGACATTCGCGTCTTCACGCTTGACGGAAACTCGCATCAGCGATCGGCGACCCTTCAGGAACACTTGAACGGAGGCGTCCTTCTGTTGTGCATGGAGGATTCCTTTGCGGGTCTGCACCTGCCACACGCACGAAACATCGTCTTTGCACACGCGATCGTTGCGGACGTAGGAACGGTAAATATGCTGGAGCAGCAGGCGATCGCGCGGTGTGTGCGCGAGGGACAGACCAGTCAGGTGACGGTGCACTCGTTCATGGTTGCGGACAGCGCCGAAGAACGGCATTGGGCGGGCACTCACTAGCGATTCATTCTCTGCTGGTTTTGCTGCATCATCTGCATACCCATGCGTGCAAGTTCGGGATTCTTTTCCGCAAGGTCCATGGCGCGGTTTGCGAGTTGGACCTGAGAGCCGGAGAGCTGCGGCGTGGGTGCGGGAGTGAGAGCGGGAGTGGGAGTGGGAGTGAGAGCGGGTGCGGGTGCGGGTGCGGGTGCGGGTGCGGGTGTGGGTGTAGAATTATTCAATGAAATTTCGACACGCCCTCCACCACTAGAAGACATTTTGTTCGCCTTCCACAGACCCAGTATTTGTCCGACCTTGTAAATGACCAGGGCACCCACCAGAAACACCGCAATGCGAATTCCCCACATGAACCCACCTCCGATATCCGTGAGGGGTAGGCCGATTACGTCCTCCGCAAAGGGTACGATAACATCGTCCATCATTTCCCCTGCTCCCTCAATCGCCGCGCCCATTAGGGTGGTAGGATATTCCGCCTTGCACGCGGCGATGCAGTACGGTTCGCAATCCGTACCGTCTTTGCACTGGGGTTGTTTGTGCTCATTTTCCTTCTTTTTTTGTGAACCAATGGACAACTTGTTGCCATTTTCATCTGTGGGTTCCTCCTCCGTCGGTTTGGGGTCGTGCAGAAAGTACTCGGGTGCAACCTCTCCACTCGACTCTACCACAGCGGGCCAGTTGGGTGGAAGACACTTGGCGATGCATTCCTGCTGCGCCTGTGAATTTTCCGCGAGATTGACGGCGGTGTATCCTGCCAACGCCATTCCAGCGGTACATTTGACGGGATTTTTGCGACACATTTTTCCCATGCGTTTCATCCCACTCTTACTCGATTTTGAGATCCACCCTCCTGCGTCACGCGCCTGACGTTTGGCTCCCTTCGTCAGTGAGTCCGCACCCTTGGAGACGGTTTTTTTGGCACTCTTCCCTGCTCGTTTCGCAGCGTCTACCGCCTTGTCCGCACCGCGTCGTGCAGCGTTGCCCGCGGATGAGGCGGCGGCGGCAGTACCGCGTCGTGCAGCATCCCCTGCGCGACGACCACCCATGGAGAGGCGACCTCCAAGTCGTTTGAAGGACGACGCGTCCGGGGAGAAGCGTTTGAACCCCCGAGCGAGCGCCGAGGCGGACGATCCAGCGGCACGACCCGCACCCCGACCAACGCTTTTTGCGATTCGACTTACTCGCACCATCCAGTTGTAGTGTTACCTATAAACACAAACATTATTTTGTTGGACACTACATGCCTCACTTGGGACGATCACCGGTCTGCTCGTACAGGGTTCCTCTGGAAACAAAAAGCGTCTCGTGCAGTACAGGCACCAATCTCGGACATTTTGCCGATTGTGATTGCAAACGTAGGGATAAAACTGGCAGATTGTGAGAGGTTGGCATGTCGCGGCGGGTGTGCACTGTACGGCAGTACTGTACTGCACTGCAACAGGCGCCATGTGACAATGCGTCGTGGATGGTACTAGCACTACGTGCGACGATGCGACCTCGCATGTCGTGGGTGCGGGCATACGAAGAGCACGCATTTCGTCGAGCGTTCGGCAGTGTGGGCGACGTGACATCCACAGGCGTTGTTCATACGCGCTGCGAAAAAAAAAGAGTCCACATTAGAATCCACAAGACCCTGACCTGGAAACTCCGACGACGAAACCATGGCCGATGCGAAACGAACAAAACGCGTTCGTGATAATGAGACACTGACTCTCGACGAACACATACAGAAGCGCCGTGCGCGTCTCGTTTCGGAACGCCTGGAGGTCCCCCGTATTCGTCGCCAGGTTCAGGAAATGAGGGACGAGGCGGATACAATGACGTCTCGATGGCAAATGCGCATGCGTCAGGACCTCTTGCGAAACGCGGATGCTCAGGAAGAGGAGTGCAACCTTCGTGAAAACATGTCGCGCGAGCATCACTTCGAAACTATGGTGGTACAGTACCTGCAGAGGTACCACAAAAGTCATGGACCGACATGGCAGGCGCGCCGCAAGAGTGACAGCATACAGGCGTACGTCGAACAGAGCGGCGCCAGTGCACAGCATAAGACGTCCATAGTGGACGAATACCTGACAGACATCGATCAAGCACCCGCAAAGGTGGCAATGAGTACAAGAGACGAGTGTCCAAGATGCACCGATTCCTCCACGCCGCTGCTGGTGTGCCCGACACGCTCCATCATGACATGTTCGAAGTGCGGATACAGTGTGGCGTACCTGGATGCCACGTCGTCGTCAACGGCATTCGACGAGATGGTTGAGTTTTCACAATACTCGTACAAAAGAGTGAATCATTACATGATGTGGTTGACCCTTGTACAGGGAAAGGAAACGCATCGCGTGTCGGACGATGTCCTCGAGGCGGTAATGACTGACCTTTTCGAACGGTTGAATGTGAGATCAACGGCAGACATCACACAAAAACGCGTACGGGACTCGCTCCGACATTTGAGACTGCGTAAGGCGTACGATCACGTCGCACAGATCACATCGCGACTGAGTGGTCGACGCCCACCTCGCATCTCTGCGCATGTGGAAGAACAATTGCGCAACATGTTTCTTCAGATGCAACCGGCTTTTCACAGACACGCACCGAAGTCACGGACAAACTTTCTGTCGTACAGCTATGTTCTGTATCGTTGCTTCCAAATATTGGGTCTTCACGACATGTTGGAGGGTATCACCCTCCTCAAGGGACGTGACAAGTTGGAGGCAAACGATGCCATTTTTCGTAGAATGTGCGTGGATCTCGGGTGGCCCCAATTCGACCTTCCCCCTGCCTCGGAAACCGTTGGATAATTTCTGTGCCATAGTGAAAACCACGCTCATGAACAACACCACGACAGCCACACACGAAATCGACGATGCCTCCTGGGTCATCGTCCCCATCGTTCTCAGCATCCTCATCTACATGTCCATCGCTCTGTTCGTGTGGCCATACGCGCGACCCGTATTCTCGTTGTGGGTGCTGTTCTTCTGTATCCTCTTTCCACCTGCATTCTTCTTCCTTGCCACATACATCTTTATTCTGTTTTGTTTCGGTACCCTTGCAGCTCCGGAAGCATCGGTTATAGTGGTGCAACGCACACCCACGACCGCGATCGTGGAACGTCAGGGACGCGTTCGGGCTGCTGAGGTCGTCATGACTCGTTCTTCACGCGTGTAAGAGGACTGCTTGCATAGAAATTTTTTTGACCCGGTGACAAATCAGTTTCCCGTTATCACTCTCTCTCTCTCTCACGACGTTTTGGCGGATGGTGGCGGACGTCCAACGTTTTCTCATTCCAGGACACGTGGGTCTCTGTAATGCATTTCGCCGTACTCTCCTCTCAGACATTCAAACGGAGGCTCCCTCAACTGCGCGTGTGATCACGAATGTGACCTGCCATACCGACGAGTTCCTTGCACATCGTGTGGGGCTCATTCCATTTCGTAGGGTCGGAAACGGCAACGTCATGTCATTGTGCGTGACTGGACCGTGCGACGTCACTACCGCACACTTCACAGGACCCTCATTCGAACCCATCCACACCAACATCATGATCCTGCATCTGGATGCTGGACACGAACTGAACATGGAGATCACGTTCGACACACAACACGCCGGACGACACGCACGTTACTCTCCCTGTTACGCCGTCGGCATGATCCCAGCCACGAGAGACGACACCCACATACTCTCATTTGGCTCCAACGATAAACGCACACCCGAACAACTGCTCAACGAATCCCTGGATCATGTGACGAAGCGCATCGACAACGCCCTTCGTCTCCTTGGCGATGACAAACTGTGTGAGTCGTTCATTTAGAGGCGCGCACCCCAACGGTCGTCGTACGAGTCGAGCGTAATCTTGTAAATGGCACCCCGGTGGCAACCGTTTGTGACGTACACAAACGGTTGCGGCGTCTCGCGTTCGAGCGTAAACGTCCATGTACCGCAGTATCGAATGGAGCCGTTTCCACTTCCCTTTAGGAAACACGGTATGGGTCGGATGTCCAACTCGACCACGTACTTGCGAGCACAGAAGTAGTGTCCGAATCGAGGCTCGTACTCCTCATTGATGATAATGGCGCAAACATACCGTTGGTCGGTAGTCCTATCCCGTGCGAACCACAGTGCCTTTATCTTATCGTATCCCCATGCCGCTGCATCGTTGTTGTGTATCTTCTGTAAACCGTGTTCATGGAGTTGCGTGCGATTCTTGAACGCAATCGTGGAGAGGGGGTAGGACTCGGGATTCGAAGTATGCAGAAAGGAGTAGAAGGAGGCCGCACGAGATGTACGAATGACAAATTCTGGCATGTTTTCTGAGAAGTTCACGTCCCGAAAGGATTCTGCTGCGTCGGCGGACACAACGACTGCAGGGACCGACACTGTGGTAGCATCGGTTGTGTTTTCCACAGTAGCGACGGATGCGACAAGTCGGACCGTGGATTTGGCAGTCTTCCCCTTGCGTCGCTTCCGAGGAGGGAGGACGGGTGCTACCTCCGTCGCCACAGGAGGAGGGAGTGTGATGGGTGCTACCTCCGTCGTCACGGGAGGAGGAGGAGGTGGTGCAGGGGAGAGTGCCTCGGACGTCTCCTCACCATTGGAACATTCGGGGTGCTTATTCTCCAGGAAACGTTGGTAGTCGAGACCCAACTGTCGAATCTGTGTCCCGTTTTGAGTCACGTTCCGTCGAAGCACGGAAAAGGTATCTCGGACCGTCTGACGCACGGTGTCATCCGATGCGTCACACGGCATTCCCCATCGACAGTGCCAGCACACGCCACCCATTTTTCTTCTTTCGTTGGTACACACAACAACGTTATCCTTGGTACCAAACGAAAAGAATGTTGCACACGCTGGCGAGAACAGATCGTCAGCGTCGTGCATTGGAGGACACGCACATACGGACGCTAGAGGATCTTGTTCGGGCGGCATGCGACGACTCTACCTCCTCTACCATTACGATCGGGATGGACAAGATTTTTCATGTTTGCAATCATCGTCTCTACCATCTCATAGTGCGTGGTGAGGATCTCAAAAAGGATCCACGTATCACGATACACGGCAAACGTCCCGATACGATGGTCACGTTCACCGACAACGAGACGCCGTCGACAGTGGTTGTGGACGATGACGATGCGGAGGATCTCATCCCTCCGGAATGGTACTGTCCACTGACACACGAGCCGTTCCACAAGCCAGTTTTTCTCGCGGACGGGTACACCTATGAGGAAACTGCGATTCGTGATTGGTTGGCGCGCAAGAACACGTCGCCCATGACCGGAGAGGACCTAGGTCCGAACGCACTCATCGTACCCAACCGCTCCATGAAGGATTGGATCGTGCGCCTCTCCTAGGCACAGCGACAGCTCTGACACGTGACGACGAGACATTGTTGAGCAAAGGGATTTCCTACATGAGCGTATCCGTGCGATCCGAAGGGGTCAGACACTGCGTTGCGACATACTATGCACAACCAATCCCTGGTGTCTCTCACATTGGCAAGAGAGCGAGCGACGACGTCGTCGCAACCAGTGTTCGTGTGGTGGATTGGGTCTGAGGTAGGGGTATCTAGCATGATGCTGGTGTTCGCGTCCGGTTCCGCAACAATCCATGCGGTACAGGCATCGAGATACGTTCCACGCTGTAGAGGGGTCACGGGTGCTGGAAGGTCGGACCATAGTTCGATACGCTTTGGCATGGTCGTGTGTTGTGCCGTGCTATGAATACCACCGTAAAAACTGATGAAAAAAATGGTTTCGCGCTGCGTCGTGTTTACGGTACCATGGAGAATTGCGATACGTACCGAGTGTCTGTGTTCGGGTCATAGACGTCGACCCAACGCATCTCCAGTTGACCCGTGGTGGCATCGACCGTCTTTACCTTCATGGATACGATCCCAGTGTCGGGGTCGGCTACCATTGGATACAGCAGCATCACACGCGAGTCCTTGACGCACACGACGTCGGCATCGTCCGTGGCGCGAAGATGATCCTTACCGACGGTCGCGTACACCCAATGAGTCTCCTCCGCCGCAGGAGGCACAGGTGGTGGTGGTGCGGGAGTGGTGGTGGATAGTACGGTCTCCGAGACCATGGAGGGCACTGTCCTCTGAGTCGGCGCTGGAGGAGAGGTTCTCCGTGGAAGGATGACAGCAACCTCCTTGGGTGCCTGTGTACGGCGTTGACCCGGAACGCGGGAGCGTACGACCATCGTGTTAATCGCACCAGGTAGATTGTTGCCACGGTGACGGCGGTTGGGATTGAAACCAAGAGACCCTGTACCCGACATGCTGTGTGTGTTTGAGGTCATGCAACGAAAAAAAAGGGTTGAGATTCCAACGCGTCTTACGGTGTTACGCCGTTTTGTGACGCTACTATCCGCTCTGCGAGATCCATTTTCTTCCCCGCCGTGGTCAAACCAAGCTCCAGACAACGATCCTTGAGCTGTTTCAAACTCATGGTGTTATTGAGCAGCTCTGGTGTGAGTGGAGCGGCGTCGATTTCGTCATCCTCAGCGACGACCACACCATCACCGTCTACGAGATCCACTGTCGTCCCCTCCGTCACCGTCTCGTCCGTCCCACTGCTCTCTACAACCATTTCGTCCAAATTAGCTGTCCTCTCCGTGGAGACGGGCGAAGTGGGACTGAGTGGCCACCGCCGTGTCGTTGACGGTGGAGGTGCCACTTCCGACGGGATGAGCGACGTGGGGAGGGTGGGAATGCCACGATCAAGCATGGTGTTTTGAAACAGTGTGTGCATTTACTGTCCTCCGAAATCAACGCACATGTGGAACCTCCTCGTCGTCGGATGTCTCCGGGGACGGAACGGTTCTAGCACTCCGACCCGACGAGCGTGGCGGGCGAGTCGTACGCGAGTCTCCGCGACGCAGCATACCTCGAGTCATCGTCCGCTTCATGTGATACGCACCCATGGATCCCACAATGGACATGACAATGTCCATCTCAGGACTATTTGAGGTCGAACGACGCCAGTATTTTCGGTAAATTTTGGCTAAATTTTGATCGTGTCGTTCCAGTTCTGAACACGCCTGTGACGACCAACCCTCTAGGTCCAATAGATTAAATCGAGTGTTGATGACCTCGATTCCCGAGAGAGCGATTCGAAGACCATTCTTCATCATAGAAACATTAGAGCGTTCGTCCAGAACAAGTAATTGACGCTTGAGTTCCACCGTCATGTCGTCGACAGAATCCTCCATGGTGAACGTTCTGGAAAGACGCACACCCTTGGCCTCCAATTGGTGAAGATCAAACAGAACACTCTGTTTCTCGTGCTGCGAATCTATGGACTGTTGGTGTGAGGGCCGTTCGTGTTCGACGACCGCACGTTCGCGTTCCGCCGCACGTTCGCGTTCCGCCTCGCGTTCGCGTTCCGCCTCGCGTTCGCGCTCCATCTCGCGCTCCGCATCGCGTTCGCGTTCCGTCTCTCGTTCGCGCTCCGCCTCGCG
>Ga0315315_10002148_pt1 | contig 18054 bp, 15 predicted proteins | sample M140m3416metaG_FD_203699 | JGI IMG/M metagenome (GOLD analysis project Ga0315315, IMG submission 203699) | Ammonia-oxidizing marine archaeal communities from Monterey Bay, California, United States - M1 40m 3416 | ecosystem: Environmental > Aquatic > Marine > Intertidal zone | place: USA... | reverse complement strand
AACCAATGGTCGGTTTCATTGCAGGGCTTACAGCTCCTCCAGGAAGAAGAATGGGTCATGCAGGAGCTATTATCTCAGGAGGCAAAGGTGGAGCAGAGAGTAAAATCGAAATAATGAAATCAGCAGGAATTACTATCTCAAAATCGCCAGCTGATATTGGAAAAACACTTTACTTAAAACTTAATGGTTGAATTTATATAATATATGTTAGAATAATCTTTGAAATGTCATCACCAAAAAACAACAATATTTATAAAAAAACATCTTTTTTAGTCGGCAATAACTCTGAATTTATTAATAAGTTTTATGCTGACTTTTTAGAAGATCCAAAATCTTTACCTAAGAGCTGGAGATTATTTTTCGAGGGCCTGGATGACGAGCAAAAATTAGTTCTAAGCGACTTACAAGGACCTAGCTGGTCTCCAAATAAAAAAATAAATATAAATCAGTTAATTAATAGAGAAGTTGATAAAAATGAAACTTCAAGTTTAAATAATGATGATATTAAGCAAGCCACAAAGGATTCTGTAAGAGCTATAATGTTAATAAGAGCTTACAGAATAAGAGGTCATTTAATAGCTGATCTTGACCCACTCTCATTACAAAAAAAAGAGGAACATTCAGAACTTAAGCCAGAAACTTATGGTTTTACTGCTAAAGATTTTGGAAGAGAGATATTTCTAGACGGAGTTTTAGGACTCAAATATGCAAATTTAAGAGACATTTTAAAAATACTAAAAAAAACATATTGTTCAAAAATTGGATATGAGTTTATGCATATGGGTGATCCAGAAGAAAAAGCATGGATAAGAGATAGAATTGAAGGGCCTGAGAAAAATATTAGTTTTACCACTAATGGAAAAAAAGCAATTTTGAAAAAAATTATCGACGCAGAGGGATTTGAAAAGTTTTTACATGTTAAATTTGTTGGTACGAAAAGATTTGGATTAGATGGCGGTGAAGCTTTAATTCCTGCTTTAGAGCAAATTATTAAAAAAGGAGGAAATTTAGGTGCAAAAGAAATAAAGATTGGAATGCCCCATAGAGGTAGACTAAATGTTTTAGCAAACGTATTAGGAAAACCATTTCAAGCAATCTTTAGTGAATTTTTTGGTAAAGGTATTTCAGCAAAAGAAGATTTTGAAGGAGATGTTAAATATCATTTAGGAGCATCTTCTGATAGAGAATTCGATGGAAATTCAGTCCATATCAGTTTAACAGATAACCCGTCTCATCTCGAAGCCGTCAATCCTGTAGTTCTCGGTCAAGTAAGAGCAAAACAATTTTTTCACAAAGATCCTCTAAGAAAAAAAGTAATACCAGTCTTGATGCATGGAGATGCGGCTTTTGCTGGACAAGGAATAGTAGGAGAATGTTTTGCAATGTCTGGTCTACCAGGACATAATATAGGAGGAACTATTCACATAATCGTAAATAACCAAATTGGTTTTACCACCGCACCTAGATTTGCAAGATCTTCACCTTATCCTTCGGATGTGGCTAAAATAGCTCAGGCACCTATTTTTCATGTTAATGGCGATGATCCAGAAGCCGTAGTTCATTGTGCAAAAATTGCAACAGAATATAGACAGAAGTTTAATAGAGATGTTGTGATAGATATGGTTTGTTATAGAAGATTTGGTCATAATGAGGGAGACGAACCTTCATTTACCCAACCGTTAATGTACCAAAAAATAAAAACTCATCCTTCAACTTTACAAATATATGCAAAAAAATTAAGCGAAGAGGGACTGACCTCCGAAGCTGATATAACAAGTCAAAAAAAGGATTTTAAAAATTTTTTAGAAGATGAGTTAAAATCTTCAAAAAATTACAAATCAGAACTAAAGTGGTTTGAAGGAGCTTGGTCAAGATTTAAACCTGGCCTTGGAAAAGATAAGAGAGGTGTAAGCGGATTTGATAAAAAAAAATTAATAGAAATAGGAAAAAAAATTTCTTCTATTCCAGAAAATTTCAACGTTCATAAAACTTTAAAGAAAATATTTGATCAGAGGCATCAAATTTTCGAAAAAAATAATTTCGTAGACTGGTCGACTGCTGAAAGTCTTGCATTTGGAACACTCTTGACAGAAGGATTTTCTGTGAGATTGTCTGGCCAAGACTCAGCTAGAGGAACATTTAGCCAGAGACACGCAGTGTTAAGGCACCAAGATAATCATGAAAGATATATCCCATTAAATAACATTAATGGTTCACAAAAAAAATTTGAAGTAATAGATAGTTTATTATCTGAGTTAGCTGTACTAGGATTTGAGTTCGGGTATTCATTATCCGAGCCTGAAACTTTAGTAATTTGGGAAGCACAATTTGGTGATTTTGCAAATGGCGCTCAAGTAATTATTGATCAGTTTATCACCTCAGGAGAATCAAAATGGGGTAGAGCTAGTGGACTTGTGATGCTATTACCTCATGGCTATGAAGGCCAAGGCCCAGAACATTCATCTGCAAGACTTGAAAGATTTTTACAAATGTGTGCTGGAGAAAACATCCAGGTAGTAAATTGCACAACACCTTCAAATTATTTTCATGCTTTAAGAAGACAAATGCACAGAGACTTTAGAAAACCTTTAATAGTTATGACACCAAAATCATTACTAAGGCACAAGAGATGCATTTCAAGCATTAATGAATTCACAACTAAAAACTCATTTCATAGGATTCTAAATGACGATGCTTATTTGAAAGAAAAAAAATTAATTACTTTAAAAAAAAATGAACACATAGAAAAAGTTGTCATGTGTTCTGGAAAGATTTATTATGATTTAGTTGAAGCGAGAGAAAAAATTAAAAATGACAAAGTTGTTTTTATAAGATTAGAACAACTTTATCCGTTTCCGGCAAAAACCTTAGCAAATATTCTTAAAAATTATGAAAATGCTAATTTTTTTTGGTGTCAGGAGGAACCAAAAAATATGGGAGCATGGAACACCGTGAGAAATTACATTGATAGAACGTTGGAAATAATACATTTTACCAAAGACAAGGTTAAATATGTGGGTAGACAAGCTTCTTCCACTACTGCGACTGGAAATTTAAATAAACATCTTGCAGAACAAAACGAAATATTAGAAAAGATACTTAGGAAAAAATGAGTGAAAAAATTTTAGTACCAACCCTTGGTGAGTCTGTTTCAGAGGCGACCGTTTCGAAATGGTTAAAAGGCCCAGGTGAAAAAGTTTCAGCCGATGAACCAATAGTGGAATTAGAAACAGATAAAGTAAATGTGGAAGTTCCATCCCCATCCGATGGAATACTTGAAAAGATATCAGTTGAAGAAGGTCAAACAGTAAACGTTGGAGCAGTACTTGGACAAATTAATGGATCTGAAAATAAAACTAGCAAACCACAAGCTGAAATTAAAAAATATTCACCACCTAAAAAGAAATCTCCTACTGAAAAAATCAAAAAACAAGAGCCAATGATTTTAACAGACGAACATGATGAAGATATTAAAATTAAAGAAGAGCCTTTAATATTAGAAGAAATTCATACAGAAAAAATAACTAAAGCAAATAAAGAGAAAAAAACTGAACCTAATATCACAACAACCTTTTCACCTGCAGCAAGAAAATTAGCCGCTGAAAACAATATTAATTTGAATGAGATTAAAGGAACTGGAAAGAATGGGGTCGTATTAAAAGAAGACCTTATGAAACTTATGGGAACAAAACCCTCCCCCTCTGAAAGAAAAATTAAGCATGGACCAGAGGAGAGAATAAAAATGACAAGGTTAAGACAAACTATAGCTAAACGCTTAAAAGAAGCACAAGAGAATGCTGCTATGTTAACAACATTTAATGAAGTAGATATGAGCGAAGTAATTAAAATGAAGAATAAATATAAAGATGAGTTTCAAAAAAATTATGGTGTAAAACTTGGATTTATGTCTTTTTTTGTAAAATCTTGTATAATAGGTCTCAAGAACTTTCCTGCGATCAACGCAGAAATTCAGAATGAAGAAATAGTTTATAAAAATTATTACAACATTAGTATTGCTGTGGGAACAGACAGGGGATTAGTTGTCCCAGTCATTAGAGAAACAGACGAAATGTCATTTGCAGATATTGAAAAAAGTATCGGTCAATTAAGCCAAAAAGCAAGAGATGGAAAAATAACAATTGAAGACTTGCAAGGCGGTACTTTTACAATAACTAACGGAGGCATATATGGGTCAATGTTGTCTACACCAATATTGAATCCTCCTCAATCGGCAGTATTAGGAATGCATAATATTGTTAAGAGACCAGTGGTTGTGAATGAAAGCATAGAGGTTAGACCTATAATGTATCTAGCATTATCTTATGATCACAGGATAATTGATGGCAAAGAGGCTGTTTCATTCTTAAAAATAGTAAAAGAGTCGCTCGAGCAACCCGAGAGACTTTTTTTAGATATTTGAAGATGCAAAATAATTTTGACGTAATAGTAATTGGTGGAGGTCCAGGAGGATATGTTTGTGCTATAAGAGCGGCTCAATTAGGTCTAAAAGTAGCTTGTATTGAGTCTAGAGGGACATTAGGAGGGACTTGTCTAAATATTGGGTGTATTCCTTCAAAAAGTTTATTAAATTTATCGGAAAATTTTCACAAGGCAAAAAAAGAATTTAAAGATCAAGGCATTGAAATAAAAGATTTAAAACTTAACATTGAAAAAATGATGTTTAATAAAAATAAATCTGTGCAAGTTTTAACAAAAGGTGTCGAATTCCTTTTTAAAAAAAATAAAGTCACATATATAAAAGGAAAAGGAAGCCTTATATCCAAAAATGAAGTCGTAGTTAATAACAACGGAACGAAAGAAAATTTTAAAGCTAAAAATATAGTGATTGCTACTGGTTCGGGCGTTTCATCTCTGCCTGGTATCAAAATAGATGAAAAAAATATAATCTCCTCTACCGGCGCTCTGTCTTTAAATAAAGTTCCAAAGAAATTAATTATTATAGGAGGTGGATACATAGGTTTAGAAATGGGATCAGTTTGGTCAAGACTTGGCACGGAAGTAACAGTGGTTGAATACTTAGATCACATTATTCCAGGCATGGATGGAGAGGTTTCAAAAGAGTTTCAAAAAATTTTAATTAAGCAAGGGATTAAATTTAAACTTAATTCAAAAGTCAAATCTGTGGTAAATAATGAAAATTCCGTTCTGGTCAAATTCGTCGACAATAAAAGTTTAAAAGAAGAAAATTTAGAAGCTGATAAAGTTCTTGTTTCAGTAGGTAGAAAACCTTACACCGAAGGATTAAATCTTTCCAACATCGGAGTGACAATAGGTGATAAAGGCATAATAGAAGTTAATGACAAACTTCAAACTTCTGTAAAAAATATTTATGCAATAGGAGATGTGATAAAAGGACCTATGCTTGCACACAAAGCCGAAGAGGAAGGCATAGCTGTTGCCGAAATATTGGCAGGTCAAGCTGGACATGTAAATTATAATGTTATACCTGGAGTTATTTATACTTCTCCAGAAGTTGCTACTGTTGGAAAAACTGAAGAGGAATTAAAGAAAGAAAAGAAATCTTATAAAGTTGGGAAATTTCCTTTTTTAGCAAATTCAAGAGCTAAAGTTAATAATGAGACCGATGGATTCGTTAAAATTCTAGCAGATAGCGCAACAGACAAAGTCTTAGGCGTTCATATAATTGGGCCTCATTGCGGAGATATGATAGCCGAAATGGCTTTGGCAATGGAATTTGGTGCTAGTTCAGAGGATATAGCTAGAACTTGTCATGCTCATCCAACTCACACAGAAGCCATTAAAGAAGCGGCTTTAGCTGTTGATAAAAGACCAATTCATTTTTAAATAAAAAAAATTCTAATACTATTCGGCTATGAAAGTACAAGTTTTATTGCCAAAGGTATTTAATTTTCCTTTCACATATATATCAAACTTTGAGAGCAAAATAGGAGATGTGGTGGAGGTACCTTTTGGGTCGAAAAAGGAATTTGGAGTAATCTGGAATAATAATCGGGCAGAGCCTAAAAACATTAAGATTAAACATATTTATAAAAAATTGAATTATTCAATTGATAAAAAACTAATCGATTTTATAGAATGGTTTTCCCTTTATAATATTGTACCTATTGGTTTAGTTTTAAAGATGGTTATAGGCAACAATCAAAAATTATTTTTAACTGAAGATAGCCCAGCAAAACAAAATAAAATTAAAATAAAAAAATATTTTTTAAATAATGAACAAATTAATGCTTTAAAATACTTAAATATAGAAAATAATAAATTTAAAGTTTCAGTTTTACAAGGAACTACGGGATCAGGAAAGACACTAGTTTATTTTGAGAGAATTAAAAAGATAGTAGCTAAAAAAAAACAAGCGTTAGTTTTACTTCCTGAAATATTTTTAACAAATGAATTTAAAAAAAGGTTTGAAGATTTTTTTGGATATGAACCTGCGATTTGGCATTCCAAAGTAACTCCTAAACAGAAAAGAATAATTTGGAAAGGTATTGTAGCCAACAAAATAAAAATAGTTTTAGGTGCCAGGTCATCGTTGCTTCTTCCTTTTAAAAAATTAGGAATTATTATTGTTGATGAAGAGCATGACAATTCCTATAAGCAAGATGAAGGCGTGATATATAATGCAAGAGATATGGCTATTTCTAGAGCAAATTTTGAGAGGATTCCAATACATCTTGTAACTTCAGTTCCTTCAGTTGAAACTTACAACAATATACAAACTAAAAAATTTAGACACGTAAAAATTAAAAAGAGATATAAAGATTATCCTTTACCAAAAACAAAAATTATAAATTTAAATATTAATAAATTAAAAAATAAATTTTTAGCTAATGAGACTATTGAATTAGTAAAAAAATATATAGAAAATAATGATCAAGTTTTATTTTTTTTAAATAGAAGAGGATATGCACCATACTTAATATGTAAAAGGTGTGGATTTAAATATATCTGCTCCGACTGTTCAATGTATTTAACTTTTCATAAAATAAAAGGTAAAGCAATTTGTCATCACTGCTTATCTGAAAAAAAAATTAAAATAAAATGCAAGAACGGTAATTTCTGTGAATTTGTCATGTATGGTCTTGTAATTGAAAAAGTATTTGAGGAAGTAAAAAAAATATTTCCAACGAAAAATATTCATATTTTTTCCAGTGATTATTTGAAAAAAAAAAACGAAACGAACGTTCTATTTAAAAAAATTAATGAAAATAAAATAAATATTTTAGTCGGGACTCAAATGATTTCCAAAGGATTTAATTTTCCAAAATTAAATTGTGTAGTAGTTATCGATGCTGATTTTTCCGGCAGAGGTTTTGATTTAAGAACAACTGAAAAGAATATACAATTATACCATCAATTAAGCGGTAGGGCTGGAAGGTTCAGTTCAAAATCATTAATTATTTATCAAACATTAACACCGGAAGACTCAACACTTAATGAATTAATCAAAGATAGATCTGAAGAGTTATTAAAAAAGGAATTAATTTTAAGAAAAAAAAATAATTTACCACCATTTGCAAGACTAATTGCAATTATAGTATCTTCAAAAAAATATGACCTCAGTTTACAAGGAGCCAAGGAAGTGAAACTCAAATTACTTCAAATAAATGACTTAGAAGTTTTTGGTCCAGTTGATGCACCAATTTTAAAAATTAGAAAGTATTTCCGAACAAGACTTTTGCTTAAATTCAACAATAAGACAATTATGCAAAGAAAAATTACAAATTTATTAAATAATCTAAAAATATCATCAAAAATTAAACTTACGGTTGATGTAGATCCAATTAATTTTGCTTAAATTCATAATTGGCAACTTGATCAACTTATACTCATGTGATACGAAATCTGCATAATTTCACTTTAATTTCAAACAATAAAAATGAGCAAAAACAAATCTTTCTCTACTGAAACTTCAGAAAGGTATGCTCGCGCTTTGTTTGAGGTATCAAACGAAAGTAGTGAATTAAATAAAATCGAGAACGATATTATAAATTTTAAACTAATTCTAAATAATAGTTCTGATTTAAAGAATTTTTTAAAAAACCCAACTCAAACTTCCGACACTCAAAATAAAGCTATAAAACTAATATCTGAAAAATTAAATTTTTCAAAAAACCTTAATAATTTTTTTTTATTGCTTGTTGAAAAGAAAAGAATTTTTTTTATTGAAAAGATTTTAACCAGTTTTTTAAAGTTATGTACTAAGAAAAGAGGTGAAATAAAGGCATCACTCATTTCATCAAAAAAACTTTCTGAAGCTGAACTTGATCAAATAAGTAAAGATTTATCAAAATCTATGGGATCAACTATTAAATTTGATTATATTGTTGACGAAACTTTAATAGGGGGATTAAAGTTACAACTAGGAAGTTTCATGGTTGACACTTCAATTAAAAATAAATTAAAAAAGTTTGAACAAAAAATGTTAGATAAATAAAATGACTATTAATCCATCAGAAGTAACAAAACTACTTAAAGATCAAATCAAAAATTTTGGAGAGAAAGCAGAAGTTTCAGAAATAGGGAAAGTTTTATCAGTAGGTGATGGTATTGCTAGAGTTTATGGATTAGATAATGTTCAAGCTGGTGAGATGGTTGAGTTCGATGATGGCTCTAAAGGAATGGCTTTAAATTTAGAGAACGATAACGTTGGGATAGTTATTTTCGGTGATGATAGAAACATTAAAGAGGGGGATACAGTTAAAAGAACGAATGCGATAGTTGATGTGCCAGTTGGAAAAGAATTACTTGGAAGAGTAGTTGATGGTTTAGGAAATCCTATCGATGGAAAAGGGACACTTTCAGTTAAAAGCAGAATGCGAGTCGAGGTAAAAGCGCCTGGTATTATTCCTAGAAAATCTGTAAACGAGCCGATGCAAACAGGTCTAAAATCAATAGACTCTTTAATTCCTATTGGAAGAGGACAAAGGGAATTAATTATCGGAGATAGACAAACTGGGAAGACAGCATTAGCTATTGATACAATAATTAATCAAAAAAACATTAATAAATCTGCTGAAGAAAATAAAAAATTATATTGCGTTTATGTAGCCATTGGTCAAAAACGTTCAACAGTTGCACAAATAGCAAAAACTTTAGAAGAAGCAGGCGCATTAGAATATACAACAATTGTTGCTGCTACAGCCTCTGATTCTGCTCCCTTACAATTCTTAGCACCATACACAGGATGCACAATTGGAGAATATTTCAGAGATAATGGAATGCATGCATTAATAGTTTACGATGATTTATCAAAACAAGCTGTAGCTTACAGACAAATGTCCTTATTGTTAAGAAGACCACCTGGCAGAGAAGCCTATCCTGGTGATGTCTTTTATTTACATAGTAGGCTTTTAGAAAGAGCAGCAAAATTAAACGATAAAAATGGTGGTGGGTCTCTAACTGCCTTACCTATAATCGAAACTCAAGCCGGAGATGTTTCAGCATACATCCCTACAAATGTTATTTCTATTACCGATGGCCAAATATTTTTAGAAACAGAATTATTTAATCAAGGGATAAGACCGGCAGTAAATGTTGGCTTATCGGTTTCGAGAGTGGGATCTGCAGCGCAAACAAAGGCGATGAAAAAAGTTGCTGGTTCAATTAAATTAGAACTAGCTCAATATAGAGAAATGGCAGCGTTCGCGCAATTTGGTTCTGATTTAGATGCAGCAACTCAACAATTATTAAATCGTGGAGCGAAGCTTACTGAACTTCTGAAACAAGATCAGTATTCTCCAATGACCGTTGCTGAACAAGTAATATCTGTATTTACTGGCGTAAAAGGCTATTTAGATGATGTAAAATTAAATGATATTAAATCATTTGAAAAAACTATTATTGAAAAGATTAAATCTGAGAAACCTGAAATAATAGATGCTATCCAGGCTTCAGGAAAACTTGAGGAAACAACAGAAAAACTTTTATCTCAAATTATTGAAGAATATAAAAAAGGTAACAAATAATGCCAAGCCTAGATGATTTAAAAAAAAGAATTAAGAGTGTTAAATCTACTCAAAAAATAACAAAAGCCATGAAAATGGTTGCAGCCGCAAAATTAAGAAAAGCACAAGAAAATGCAGAAAAAGGTCGGCCGTATAGTGAGAAAATGCAAAATATAATTTTAAATTTAAGTAAAACTATAAATGACCCTCAAAATTCTCCAAAACTTCTCGTGGGGACAGGAAAAGAAGAAATTTTTTTATGCGTACTTCTCACCGCAGACAGGGGATTATGTGGAGGATTTAATTCAAATATTTGCAGGCTAGCAAAAAATAATTTTAAAAAAATTTTGAAGGAAGGTAAAGAACTTAAAATTATCACAGCTGGATCAAAAGGTTTAGATCAAATAAAAAAAGATTATGGTCAATATATAATTAAAAATTTTAGCTTTAAAAATAAGAAACAAATTTCTTTTAAGGAGGCAGAAATAATTGGAAATGAAATCATTAAATTGTTTAAGGAGAGTAAATTTGACAACTGTATTTTATTTTATAATAACTTTAAAAACGTGATTACTCAAATTCCTCAAGCTCAACAAATCATACCAACAAAAAGTATGACTTCTAATAATAGTGCTAACTTAACATCTTATGAGTTTGAACCGGAAGAGAGTGAAATATTGGAGGATTTATTGCCAAAAAATATATCTACTCAAATTTATAAAGCATTTTTGGAAAATGCAGCGAGTGAACAAGGATCAAGAATGACAGCAATGGATAATGCAACGAGAAATGCGGGAGAATTAGTGGATAAACTTACAATTAATTACAATAGAAGCAGACAAGCCTCAATAACAAAAGAATTAATAGAAATTATTTCTGGAGCTGAAAGTTTATAAATGAGCAAAAATGGAAAAATAACACAAATTATTGGAGCTGTAGTTGATGTTAATTTTGAAAATAACTTACCAGAAATTTTTACTGCATTAGAAGTGAGTAATTCAGGCAATAAATTAATATTAGAAGTTGCACAACATTTAGGTGAAAATGATGTCAGAACAATTGCAATGGACTCTACCGAGGGACTGAAAAGGGGCGACAGTGTGATTAATACTGGTTCTCCTATAAGTGTGCCAGTTGGTCCAGAAACTTTAGGAAGAATTATAAATGTTGTCGGAGAGTCAATAGATGAAAAAGGTGAAGTTAAAACCAAGGAAAAATGGCCAATACATAGACCTGCTCCAAAATTTACAGATCAAGCAACAGAAACAGAACAATTAGTGACAGGTATTAAAGTAATAGATTTATTGGCTCCGTATGCAAAGGGTGGAAAAATTGGATTGTTTGGTGGCGCAGGGGTTGGAAAAACTGTAACAATAATGGAATTGATCAATAATATTGCAAAAGCTCACGGAGGATTTTCAGTTTTTGCAGGTGTGGGAGAGAGAACAAGAGAAGGTAACGATTTATATCATGAGATGATAGAGTCCGGAGTAATAAAAACTGAAGGCAAGGGATCCAAAGCAGCCTTAGTTTACGGACAAATGAACGAACCACCAGGAGCAAGAGCTCGTGTTGCTTTAACAGGATTAACAGTTGCTGAGTATTTTAGAGATAAAGAGGGTCAAGATGTACTTTTTTTCGTAGATAATATCTTCAGATTTACTCAGGCGGGTTCAGAGGTTTCAGCTTTATTAGGTAGGATACCTTCAGCAGTAGGATACCAACCAACATTGGCTACCGATATGGGTAATCTACAAGAAAGAATAACCTCCACTGACAAAGGTTCGATCACATCTGTTCAAGCGATATATGTGCCAGCCGATGATTTAACTGATCCTGCGCCAGCTACTTCTTTTTCACATTTAGATGCAACAACTGTGTTATCTAGACAAATAGCAGAAATCGGAATCTATCCAGCGGTGGACCCTTTAGACTCTACCTCAAGAATTTTAGATCCAAGAATAGTAGGTGAAGAACATTATAGAGTAGCAAGAGATGTTCAAAGAATATTACAGGCTTACAAATCTTTACAAGATATTATTGCAATTTTAGGAATGGATGAACTTTCCGAGGAAGATAAACTGACTGTAGCTAGAGCAAGAAAAATTCAAAGATTTTTATCGCAACCTTTTTTTGTTGCAGAAGTATTTACTGGCTCTCCAGGAAAATTAGTTGATTTAGACTCAACGATAAAAGGATTTGATGCAATTTGTAAAGGTGAATATGATCATTTGCCAGAATCAGCCTTTTACATGGTAGGTGGTATCGAAGAAGTGGTTGAAAAAGCTCAAAAAATGTCTGCGGAGACTAAAAAATAATGTCTGAAAATTTTACAATAGAGATTATTAGTCCAAGTCAAACAATTCTAAAATCTGAAGTAGCAGAAGTTAGCATTCCAGCTTTTGAAGGTGAAATGGGTATTTTAAGAGATCATATACCTTTTATTACATTTTTAAGACCGGGTTTAATAACAACAAAAAGCAGTAATACTAAGTCCAATAATTTTTTTATTGAGGATGGTATTGTCGAATTTTTTAATAATAATCTTTTAATTTTATCAGCAAATATAAAAAAAAGAGATGAACTAAACCAAAGTTTAATAAATGATAAAATTAAAAATTCTCAAGCTAGATTAAATGAGGAAGATATTGACGATAAAGAGAAGTATTTTTTATCACACAAAATAGCAGTTTTAAAAGAGCTTAATCAATAAATTTTTTCAGCTCTACCAATAATTCTTTATAAACTTGTTTTTTAAAATTTACGATTACATTAGGTAAATCCTCCATTTGGATCCATTTCCAATCAATAAATTCTGGGTGCTCAGTTTTAATATTTATCTCGCTGTCGTCCCCGAGAAATCTAACGATAAACCACTTTTGTTTTTGACCTCTAAATTTTCCTTTCCAAATTATTCCGAGAAGGTTTTTTGGCAAATCATATTGTAACCAGTTGTCAATTTCTTTTAAAACCTCAATACTTTTAATACTTGTTTCTTCCTGTAGTTCTCGATGCATAGCACTTATCAATTCTTCATTTTTATTTACTCCTCCTTGCGGCATTTGCCATTTATCAATTGGGTTATCTTTTCTTTTACCTACGAATACGAGATTATTTTTATTTAAAACAATAATTCCCACTCCAAGCCTAAGAGGAAGTTGTTTCTTACTCATATTTAAGAATTAAATAGTTTGACAGCGTAATTAAGCTGATTATCTGTTTCGGAATTTATTTCAAAATTATCTCCGACTTCTTCTACATAAATATCAGGAGTTACACCTACTTCAGAAATAGAATTTCCAGAGGGCAGGTAGTATTTAGAAATTGTGAGTCTTATACCACCCCCGCCTTGAAGAGGAATTATTGACTGTACCGAACCTTTTCCGTAAGAATTTTCTCCTAGAATGATTGCTCTTTTATGATCTTTCAGAGCCCCAGCAAATATTTCAGATGCTGAAGCTGAACCATTATTAATTAAAATAATTAAAGGTTTCCCTTTTACCTCGTCACCTTTTCTTGCAAAAAATTTTCGTGTTTCAGACCTTTGTCTACCTTTAGTAGAAACTATCTCGCCCTCGTTTAAAAAATAATCAGTTATATTTATTGCTTGGGTAAGCAAACCCCCAGGGTTATTTCTTAAATCTAAAATATATCCTTTAATATTTAAATTTTTTTCGAATTTTTTGACTATTTTTAAAAATTGATTATCACTGTTTTCATTAAATGATTTAAGCCTTATATATCCAAGGTCTTTGTCTTTTCCTAAAAATTTTGAACTCACAGATTTCACTTCTATAATTTGTCTTGTAATTTTAAACACAATTGGTTTTTTTTCATTTTTTCGTCTTATAGTTAATTCAATTGATGTACCTACTGGTCCCCTCATTAATTTGACAGCTTCCATTAATGACTTCCCTTGAACTTGATCACTATTAATTTTTACAATGTAATCACCAGCTTTAATCCCAGCTTTTGCTGCAGGTGTATCATCAATTGGAGCGATAACTTTTACAAGGCCGGCTTCCATTCCAATCTCTATCCCTAAGCCCCCAAACTCACCCCTGGTATCAGTTTGCATTTCTTTATATAATTCTGGGCTCATATAAGCTGAATATGGATCAAGTGATTGAAGAACCCCATTAATAGCAGAGTCAATCATTTGAGAATCATCAACTTCATCTACATAATCGTTTTTAATTCTTTCTAGAACTTCTCCGAATAAATCTATTTTATAATAAAGATCATTTTTTGAAACCGCTGAAGAAAAATGAAAATTAATAGAAAATATAACTATTAAAATAAATTTTTTCATAAAACAGCGTTTACCTTTGGTATTTCTTCAGACCACATTTTTTCCAAGTCATAGAACTCCCTTTTTTCAGGATGAAATATATGAATTATAATGTCATTTGCATCAACTAACTTCCAATCGTTGCTTTCTCTACCTTCAATTCTACAATTATCGATACCAATTTTTTTTAACTCCGAAACCAAATTTTCAGCTAATGATTGTAAATGTCTTGATGAAGTTCCAGATGCAATAATCATATAATCAGCTATAAATGACTTATTTTTTAAATTTATAGAAATTATATCCCTAGCTTTGTTTTCATCCAAAATCTTTTCTATATTTTTTTTTATATCTAAAACACTCATTATTTTGATTTCAATTTTTTTCTAATACTTGAGGAAGAAATATTAAAGTGCTTATTTTTAATATAGGTTATATTTGATTTTTTTAGATATTTTACCACAATAGATTTATTACTTTTTATATCATATCCTTTTCTAGAAAAAACTGCAATTTTCGCAAGTTTAGCTATCTTTTTCCAACTTGTCCACTTGTGAAATGTTATCAAGTTATCAGATCCTAAAATTAAATATAAATTTGCCTCCTTCTTAACCTTCAAAAAGTAATAAATTGCTTTTATCATACGCGAGGATCCTATTTTATCATCAATATAAACAACTTTTACATTTTTTAATTTTTTGGTTGCTTTTTTTGCTTCAAGAACTCTTTTTTGAATAGAGAAAAAAGTTTTCTTTTTAAATGGATTTTTTTTTGTAACTAACCAATAAATTTTTTTAAGTTTCAATTTTTTAAGAGCAATTTTAGTAATTTTTACGTGTCCAATATGTGGTGGATCAAAACTTCCACCAAAAATACCAATTGATTTATTTTGTGACTTTAACATTAATTATTTTCTGATAATTCCTGATCCAGTTACAACGTACTTGTATGAAGTCAACTGATCTATCCCAACAGGTCCTCTAGGAGGCAACTTATTCGTTGAAATTCCTATTTCTCCTCCGAAACCAAATTCTCCTCCATCAGCAAATTGAGTTGATACATTATGCATTGCAATTGAGCTATTTACCTTATCTAAAAAAATTTTTGCGTTTTTGGTATTATTGGTAATTATACTATCTGTGTGCATAGTCCCATATTTCAAAATGTGATCTATACCTTCTTGTATATTTTTCACCGATTTAATTGAAATAATGGAATCTAAATATTCAGTTTTCCAATCATTTTCTTTTGCTAGCTTTAACTTATTTTTAAAAATGTTGTTTATTTTACTATCAACTCTTACTTCACACCCAACTTTTATGAGTGAGTTTATAATTTCTATTGCATGCGACTTTAAAGCTTTTTCATTTACTAATAATGTTTCAACAGCACCACATATACTTGTTCTTCTCATTTTAGCATTTAAGATAATTTTTTTTGCCATTTTGAGACTTGCATCTTTATCAACGTAAATATGGCACAGGCCTTCAAGGTGACCAATAACGTGTACATTGGAAAATTTTTGAACTTTAGCTACCAATCCTTTTCCACCTCTTGGAACTATAACGTCAATGTATCTATTCATTCTTGAAAGAAGATTGTCTACGATTTTTCTGTTTTTCTTATCGATAAACTGGACACAATTTTTATTAATATTATTATTTTGTAGCACTTCTCTAAATAGTTTAGCTAAAATTCTGTTGGAATTCATTGCCTCTGACCCTCCTCTTAAAATTGAACAGTTCCCAGACTTTAGACATAGAGCTGCAACATCAGCTGTAACATTGGGCCTACTTTCATAAATAACCCCAATTACTCCAATAGGCGTTGATATTTTTTTTATTTTTAGTTTGTTCGGCCTTCTCCAGCTCGCTAAAATCTTTCCTACTGGATTATTGAATTTTGAAATCTCATTTATGGAGTGTCTTATACTTTCTATGCGGTTTTCATTTAAAATCAATCTATCTACAAGATGTTTACGTTTAACATTCCTTACATCTTTGATATTTTCTTTTATAATCTTTTTTTTATTTTTAAGAAGCTCTTTACAATAATTATCTAGAACTTTCTTAATTTTTTCATGTTTAGTTGATTTCAAATCTTCAAAGGCTTTTTTTGCATTTTTTCCTATTTTAAATAAATATTCCATTTATAATTTTACCATATTGTCTTTATGAATAATTTCAGACTTACTCAAATAACCCAATATCCTCTCTATATCTTTGCTTTGTTTTCCTTTAATCTTATTTATCTCTGAAGAATTAAATGAAGCTAAGCCTCTTGCAAGCTGATTTTCATTTTGATCAACTATTAATACATTTTCACCTTTGTCAAAAGAACCTTGGATATTTATAATGCCAGCAGCTAATAAACTTTTTCCATTAGCAAGAGCTTTTGCAGCCCCCTGATCAACACAAATAATACCTGAAGAATTTAGAGAGCCGATAATCCATTTTTTTCTAGCGTCTAAACTAGAAATTTTAGGTATAAAATGAGTAAAAATTTTTTCTTTGATCATCCTTTTAATAGGATTATTTTTTTTTCCATTAGCAATAAACATATTGCATCCTGAATTTATACAAATTTTAGCTGCATCTAGTTTTGTGCTTATTCCACCTGATCCATATAAATTCATTTTATTATTTACTAGTTTATAAATTTTTTCATCAATTTTTTTTACAGTTTTTACAATTTTTTTAGATTTATCATAAAGACCATCAACATCAGATAAAATTATAAGAGTATCCGCACCAATTATTTGAGCAACTCTTGCAGCGAGTCTATCGTTATCTCCATATTTTATCTCAGCAGTGGCAGTAGTATCGTTTTCATTGACGATTGGTATAGCATTTAATTTAAACAAATTATCAAATGTGCTTCTTACATTTAACGCTCTCCTTCTTTGTTCAGTATCGTCAGGACTTATTAATATTTGTCCTGTTTTTACTTTAAATTTATCAAAAAGTTTTTGGAATTCACCAGCTAAATGAATTTGACCTACAGCAGCGATAGCTTGACTCATTTCAAGTTTAATTTTCTTTTTTTTAATTTTAAGATATTTTTGGCCTAGAGCTATTGCACCAGAAGAAACAATTACAAAGTTTTTTTTTCCTCTATATTTTTTTATATCTTTTATTAAAGATGTAACCCATTTTTTTTTAAATTTACCTTTCCGATCGACTACCGTCGATGAACCAAGTTTCAAAACAATTTTTTTAGAGTTATTAATCAGCATATTTTATTAACAGTTGTTTGATTTTTTTTACATCTTTATCAGAAAATACAGAAATGATCTCATATTTTGATTTAACCCTTTTTTTAAACTGAATTAGTTTTTTATGTATTTCTTCATTATCTAATAGGTCAGACTTGTTAAAAAATAAAATTTCTTTTTTATTACTTAGTTTTTTATCATAGGATAATAATTCCTCTTTAATATTTTTATATGCAAATACCAAATCATTCTCAGTTAAATCTATTAAATGAAGTAAAATTTTACATCTTTCAACATGTCGTAAAAATTTATCTCCTAAGCCCACACCTCTATGTGCTCCTTCTACTAATCCAGGTATGTCAGCTAAGGTTAACTCCTTACCATCATAATATGTAACACCTAAATTAGGATTTATCGTAGTAAAAGGGTAATTCGCTATTTTTGGTTTAGCTCTAGTTAAGGCAGCTAACAAACTAGATTTTCCTGCATTTGGTTTTCCAATAATACCGATATCTGCTATTACTTTTAATTGTAACCATATCCAAAACTCTTCTCCAATTTTTCCCAAAGTTTTTTTTTTAGGAGCTCTATTTACTGAACTT
>Ga0315315_10002145_pt1 | contig 18067 bp, 14 predicted proteins | sample M140m3416metaG_FD_203699 | JGI IMG/M metagenome (GOLD analysis project Ga0315315, IMG submission 203699) | Ammonia-oxidizing marine archaeal communities from Monterey Bay, California, United States - M1 40m 3416 | ecosystem: Environmental > Aquatic > Marine > Intertidal zone | place: USA... | reverse complement strand
CGGCCCATTCGTCAGCGATGGTTTTTGGAACCCAGTAACCATCAATGGAAATAAGTTGGATGTCTCGCGAGCCGCCATCTTGTTCCACACTGATGACCGCGACTTCGTCTGTTTCTGACTTGACGGTGACTTGTCGACCGACGCTCAAACCAATTTGGTCAACCAGTTGAGCCAAGTACGGAGCAATCACTTCGTCCTGTTCGGTTAACCACTGACCGAATCTGACTGTTTGCAGCCGCTCCAGGTTTGTAGCTTCTGGTGACAGTCCGACTCGCAGCAGATCAGCAAGTGGCAGAATCTGTTCCTCAACTGCATCGAAGTCTTTCGGTGGCAAAGCTTGAATTCGAGGGCTTGAGAGGAACCACGTTTGGTGATTAACGATGACATCACCCAGTCGCTGGGCCGTACCCACCAAACCCTGCCAAGAAGCTTGGTTCAGTTGAGATGCTGTCAGCTTTACCACATCATCAACATCTTTCCGGTAGCTGGGGGGCAATGCATCGTAAACAGCTATCAGATGGCCGTCAGTGATTGCGTCGTCGATTTGGTTAATGAAGTCGGCGACACTGGCATTGGCTTGAGGAGCTTGGTAAGCAGGTGCATCAGCCGGCTCAGGAAGTGGTTGGGGGGCTGCAGCGGAAGCTGCTGCTGCGTTTCCCTGTAACTCTGAGACGCGGTCGGCGCGGGATGCTTTGAGTTGAACTGCAAGTTTCTGTGCTTGGATACGACTTTCGCTGCGTAGATCCTCCATTTTGACAGCAACTCGTTTGCCGCCTACCAGTTCCAGGATCACCGAGTCGCCCCACAATCCGACCATCCGAGCTTCTACTGTTCGAGTGCCCTGCAGGTCAGTCCAGAGTTCCGCTTGTGCAGCAGACATCCCGACCAGTGCGACCGCGGCGACGAATGCGAATCGCGACGCTGTTGCGACGCTTCGACGCCATTGGTGCTGAAAGAGGGAGTTGCGGTTACAGCCTTTGGATGTATCCATCGCTATTTGTGCCTTAAAATCGTTGAGAATGCCCATTTCGGCAGTGGGGCGGAGTTGATTGTGGTTCACCCGCATGGGGACTTGCGAATCCATTATATTGAGATCGGGTTTCAAATGCGGCCCCGAAAACCGAGCATATTTTGTCGAGTTTTGAGGTTTTGAGCCGTTTGTTACGCTTGGAAGGAAATGGATTCAGCGATCAATCCTGCGGAGAGCCACATTGAGTGACATGATCGGTTCGGCACCCCTGGAAGCCGCCGAGGCAATTCAGCTTCGGGAAAAATTTTATAATGCAACGATCATTGAGCGAATCGATGCCAATAATGAGTTGGCTCGCTTTAGGATTCGTCCAGATAATCCCATCCCGGCGTTTGAGCCAGGCCAGTACGTGGCGCTCGGAATCGGAAATTGGGAGCCGAGGCTTCACGGCACCCAACCCGAGGAGATTCCTGAGAAAAAGCTCCGAAAGCTGACCCGTCGGGCATATTCGATTTCCTGCCCCATGCTGGATGCTGATGGTCGGGTCGCTCCAGTAGCTTCGTTGGACCATTTTGAGTTCTATATCACGCTGGTGCGACAAGCGAGTTCACCTGATAACAAGCCGCCCGTGTTGACCCCGAGGCTGTTCGAGTTTGCTGTTGGCGACCGCTTGGAAGTTCAGAAGAAAATCACCGGGCATTACACCCTCCGAGAGGTGGGGGTCAACGATACGGTGTTGATGCTTGGAACAGGAACTGGTGAAGCTCCTCATAACGCAATGACTGCCAAACTGCTTGCTGAAGGACACCAAGGTAAAATCGTCAATGTTACCAGCGTCCGCCGCCGTGTGGATCTCGCGTATGCCGTAGAGCATGCAGAGTTGATGCGGCAGTATTCGCAGTATCGCTATTTGCCATTCACGACCAGAGACCCTGAAAATCTTGATGAGTCTCATCCCAACTTTGTGGGTAAGCAATATCTGCAGCAACTCTTTACATCAGGGCAGCTCGCGGAAGCTGCCGGTGATCCGCTTTCTGCCGAGAATACGCATGTCTTCTTGTGCGGAAATCCAGCCATGATTGGCTACGTGCCACCTGGAGCGGATCCACCTTCCAGCCCCGGAATGTTACCTCTGTTGAGGGCTGCTGGGTTTAGCGACGACGGTGACTCACAAGGGCCGGGAACCATTCGTTTTGAGAAGTACTGGTGAAGATTGAAAACGGAGCCTATCGGAGTTTTGGATTGCCGGTTAAAAACTGTGGATAAGACAATATTCAAAGTATCACCAGCAGAGTCTCTCTCATGGATCTCTCCAAAACCATCGCTCTGATCCTCGGGGGTGGCCGCGGAACACGTCTCTTTCCGCTGACGAAAATTCGGGCCAAGCCAGCCGTTCCATTAGCTGCGAAATACAGACTGATCGATATTCCGATCAGTAATTGCATCAATAGTGGATTGAATCGGGCATACGTTCTCACGCAGTTCCTGTCCGAAAGCCTGCATCGACATCTGCGACAAACTTACACGTTTGATCATTTTAATGGTGGTTTTGTCGAGTTGCTCGCTGCTCAACAAACCGTCAATCAGGGAACTGACTGGTATCAGGGTACTGCTGATGCTGTGCGAAAAAATCTGGTGCACTTGGAAGAAGACTGGATTGAGCATGTGCTGATTCTTTCGGGTGACCAGCTGTATCGCATGGATTTTCGAGAGATGATGCGGACGCACATCGAATCCGGGGCTGATGCTACCATTGCGGGAATTCCTGTCTCTCGGAAAGACGCGTCGGCACTTGGCATCATGCAAGTTGACGATAGTGGGCAGGTTCGTGGCTTTGTCGAAAAGCCGCAGACCGACCAGGAAATCGAGAGCGTGCGAATGGAGCCCAGTTGGATCGACGCGCACGGCATTCCCAGTCGGGGTCGCGATTGTCTGGCAAGCATGGGCCTGTATATCTTCAACAAAGAAACCATGGTTGATCTGCTTAATAGCAATGATCATCAAGACTTCGGCAAAGAAGTATTTCCAGAAGCGATCAATTCCCACAAGGTCCAAGTCCACCTCTTTGATGGCTACTGGGAGGACATCGGAACGATTCGTGCCTTTTATGAGGCAAATCTGAATTTGGCGGGCAACGCGCCACCATTCGATATTCGTAATGCTGATGCGCCGATCTACAGTCGTCCCAGGTTCTTACCGCCAACCATCATGGGCGATACCAAAATTACCGGCAGCTTGATTGCTGACGGTTGCCGTATCGGTCAAAACGTCACCATTTCAAACAGTGTGATTGGATTGCGAACTGTGGTTGGTGATAACGTTGTTATTAAAGACAGCGTTGTGATGGGTGCCGACTTCATTGACGATCCCGCGAAATTGGCCGACGGTGTGCTGCCCGTCGGAATCGGTTCGGGAACCACGATTGCAGGAACCATTCTCGATAAGAATTGCAGGATTGGTTCCAACGTGCACATCGTCAACGAGGCAGGCGTTGAAAACCAAGGCGAAGATGATGTGCTGCAGGTTCGGGAGGGAATCCCCATCGTCATCAAGAACGGTCAAGTCGAAGATGGATTCCGTTTTTGAAATTGGCTTGACGGATAGGGAACGCAAGAGTTCACGACGTTGCCAAACTGAGCGTGATGGGAGTCGTCAACGTCAATCGTGAACGTTAATCGCTGGCTGAACATCGTCATTGATTGCGGTGCCAGCCATGCTGGTTGCAGATCGCTAGTCTGATCTGATCACACTTCTGTGAAATCGAATTCACGGCAGTGCTAACAGTCTTTTGGATTCTTTCAGCAGGAACTCTGCATCACTGAACGGTTCGTAGCTGATGTCTTGCCACCGCACTTTGCCGCGGTGGTCAATCAGAAAGGTTCCGTGAAGAGGCTGGTCTTCAAAGTCATCCCAGCAGCGGAATTGCTTGAAGATATGCTTGTCGCCATCACTCAGCAACGGAATGTTGATCTCTTCACCAAAGTTTTCCAAGCCTTCCCTAAGTTCTTTGACTGTTTCAGTACTAATCGCAACCACATCGATTCCAGCCTTTTTGTATTCATCATAAAGTGGTGAGAATTCGTGGATCTGTTCGATGCAGTGCAAACAACCAAAGCCAAGATAGAAAATGATGATGCGCGGCTTGCCATCAAATTCTTCACCAGCGACCAGTTTTCCATCCGGTGCTTTCGCGCCCCAAGTAGGCGCTTGGTACGGCTGCCATCGAAAGGGGCCAAGTTCGTTCAGCGGTGGACGCTCACCCAGGTCTTCTTTTGGTGCATCTGGTAATCGCCAGTCCGTTTTTGCTCCAGCAGCTTTTGCAACGGGAGCAAGTTTGGCCAGCATCGGGGTGTTGAGGTCAGCAGTGCTTGCCGTTTTTTGCAGGGTGACAAAGTGCTTTTTCGCCTCGTCTTTTTTTCCTTTCTTCCAAAGCAAATCGACCAGTACGGCGAGCGGCCGAACCTGACTGGAACCATCCTTGACAGCCTTTTCAGCCAGTTTGATTCCTTCATCGAGTTGACCGATTTCTGCTTGCCACTGTGCCTGAATCAAGGGATTCAAGCGTCCTTTGGGTAGCTGTTCCTTGAATACCTTCAGGTCTTTCTTTTTGACCGCTTCGGCAGATCGGACTCGGGCAAGGATTTGATCAAGTTGCGTGATGTGCCGTTTTACTTCATCAAGTGTTGGGGCTGGTTTCTCTGCTTCCTCAGGTTTTTCCGCGCTCTTGGATTTTTCAGCATCTTTCGGCTTCTCACCTGTTTCGGCTTTGTCCTCCGATTTCTTTTCTGACTCGTCTGCCTGCTTGTCCTCGAGATCCAGAACAGTTGTTTGAAGTACCAAACTACGACGTTGCAGTGATCGTAGGGTGCGTGAAGCTTCCTTTGTGTCACCAGTCATGAATTGTGCGACTGCAAGCCAGCCGAGCCATTCTTCCTGCTGCGTATCGTCCTTGGTGGGCGGCAGGTAGTTGCCACCAGCTTCTTTAATCAATTCGTCCCAAAGCGCATACTCAGTCAATGTCTGGATCAATCGTTGGCGACCATATTTGTAACTGCCGCGTTTGTTCCATGTGTTGTAACGAGGGTGCTGGGGCAGCGAGATCAGATTGCGGGACAGATTCAAAGCATCCTGTACACGGCCAACATGAATCAAGTTGCGAACCAACCATTCGTTGTTATGTGCAAAGTTGTGAATCTGGTCAGGCATCAATCGTGTTCGGATCATGTGAGCATGATCGACTCTTGCTGATGCTTCTTGTTGCCACGCCGCATCGTTGTATCGTTTCAACTTGGAATAGATGTGCCCGGGCATGTGCCACATGTGGGCAATTCCAGGGCTAGCAGGTCCGCACATTGCTGCTGATTGGACAGCGTTATCTGGGCGTGCTGAATCCCACAAATGAATTCGGTAGTGGTGGGCCGGGTGCATCGGGTTTGCTGTGAATACTTCGCCTAGCAAAGCATTGACAGCGTAGCGACTGGTTATCTTCACGCCGCTGCGTTCTGCAAGCCAAAGTTGAAGGGCGAGTAAGGCCCGGGCTTCAATGTCATCAGGGAAATCATGCAACAGTCGTTCCATGTCACTGAGGTAGCGTTCCGTCCGTTTCTTTTTCTCTTCACGTTCTGCTTCGCGGTCCGGTTTTTTGTCGTCTTTCTTTGGCTTGGGAATCAAACGATCCAGTGCTTCGATGTAGAGCGTTTCTCTTCGAGTGGTATTCGCTTTACGCAATTCCATGGCTTTATCAATGAAGCCTCGGGCGCGACTTGTATTGTTGGCGTTTGCCATCGTCATGCCCCAATAGGCAATGGCGAGTTCAGGATCTTCCTTGGCTGCTTGTCGAAACGATCGTTCCGCTTCCAAATACCAAAATCCATGCAGCTGCGCGATTCCCTGTTCAATGAACTTCTGAGCGGCGGGTGTCTTGGCTGAGGTCTCAAATTTGATGGGTGACATCCCTTCAATCAAAACAGCAGCTTGGCGTGGTCCTTCATTGAAGGCTTCGCCATGATAACTGTGGCCGGCCGCGGGGCCGTCGCTACTGGACTCAGCTTCGGCTTTGGCTGGTTCGGCAGCAAACAGTGCTGCGTTTGGAGCCAGGAAAGCAATTAACAAAAGAACGTTTCTTACAGTCATGAGTAGAGAAGCTTCAGATGGGAATTGAGAGGCGTTGAACGCCCCCATTGTAACTTGCTTAAGAATTCCCGCTCGGTCTCCGTGCTTGTTCGGCGTGTAACAACGCATTTGCAGCCGAGAATTTATAGGAACTTGGCTGAATTGACGTGCTTTGTGCCAAAAACAGGGCAGGCGAGCACTCCTTTACTCCCCTGCCTGTTGGACATTTGTGCCGCTCGTACCTGTAATTTGCGTCGGTTGGCTGATGATCAGAAGCGATGCTGCACGATTTTGACTGCTCCCGTGAGCGGAATACCAAACTCGTCTGCATACGCCTCTGCCGTCGCTCTTTCGGGGAAAAGGGTCGCATACTCCGCCGCACACCATTGTCCGGTGCCAATTTGGAGGAATCTCGGGATCAGGGTGAAACGTTGATCGGCTGCTGGCAGTTTCCACTCAATCAGCCATCCTGCTATCGGGCGGCCAAGATGCCCGGTTTCAGCCTGTTGCTCATCCCAGCTCTCTTCGTCGAATTCGTACATCGTGTACCTCACTCTGTTATCACTTGGAAATTTGATGACATTCCAAGGATGACACGATGGTGTGACACGTTTGGTCACAGATTCAATTTTTTGTAACCGAAGCACGATTTGCTACAATTCAGTTATCCCGTATGTGCCCCGCCTGTGTTTCTTCCCGCAACACTGACTTCTATCCCCCATCCATTGAACGAGTTTTTTCTCTCAATGGATCATTATTAGGGTGGCTGATGTTTCCCAAGACTCCACGCTGCCAAGTGGTACCTTTGCCACAAAAACAGGTTGCGTTTGTCGTTGATGGTCAAGAGCGATTGCGATGGCACGCTGCGGATGATGCTCCGAGACCATTCTTCTTTCCGTTGACGGGACCCTCCGGCTTGCCATTAACGCGGATGGGGCACCCAGGGGCACCGAATCATGATCATCACCGATCGATCTGGTTCGCTCATTACAAAGTTCTTGGGATCGATTTTTGGTCTGACACGACTGACGCGGTCATTCGACAAGAACAATGGCTCGCCTATCAAGATGGCCCAGACGAGGCGAGCATGGCGGTGGAACTCGGCTGGTACGATGGTCATGATCCCGCCCCATTGCTAAAGCAAAAATTAGTGACAGCCATAATGCCAGCGGACGACGGCGGTGTTTTAGTCGAAATCCAGACAACATTGAATTCCATCTCAGAATCTCTGGAATTGGAACAAACTAACTTTGGTTTGCTGGCAGTGCGGGTGGCTGGATCGATTTCGGCCGTTTTTGGTGACGGAATTTTGACTGGCAGCAATGGTTTGCAAACAGAAAAAAAACTGTTTGAAAAAGCTTCGGCCTGGATGGATTACAGTGGGTCAGTTGATGCAGGAGTCACCGAAGGCCTGACATACTTTGACCATCCGGAAAATGCAACTTACCCCAGCAAGTGGCATGTGCGAGATGATGGCTGGATGGGAGCATCTGTTTGCGGCGACGCCCCGATCATGTTGTACCGAGATAGACCGACGACATGGCGTTATATGATTCATGCTCACGCTGGGCCTGCAAATGTCGAACTCGCCGATCGGCTTGCAGAGGACTTTGGACATCGGCAACCCTTCGTGATTCAACCCGCCAAGAAATCCCATCATAAATATCAGATAAAGAGAGCATCCAATGAGTGATTTTATCCACAAGCCAGTCTCGACAACGGATTCGGTGGCTGCGATTCGTAGCAAACAGCATGAAAGAGATCGCCGACTGTTTTTGAAGTCGGGTGTGGCGTTGGCTGCAGCGGGAGCAATGACATCATCGGCTCATGCAGATGATCCCGAGAATCAAACGCAAGATTCACCTGGTGATCGTGTTGTCATGGGCATCATGGGCGTGAATGGTCGTGGTAGTGCAATCGCAAGAGGAATGATGGCAGCGGGCAATACTGAGGTTGCCTATGTCTGTGATGTTGATACTCGAGCAGCTGGTCGAGTCAGTGAGTTGGTAGGTGAAGTTCAGAAGAAAGAGCCCAAGGTCGTCGGTGATTTTCGCCGTATTCTTGATGACACTGGTGTCGATGTGCTGGTGGTGGCGGCGCCAAATCATTGGCACGCGCCGGCTACCATTCTGGGTTGCTCTGCTGGTAAGCATGTCTACGTTGAAAAGCCATGCAGTCACACTCCCGAGGAAGGCGAGATGGCAGTCGCTGCGGCTCGGAAAAATAAACGTATCGTTCAAATGGGAACGCAGCGACGTTCATGGCCTGGTATCGTTGAAGCCATTCAGCGTATCCACGACGGGGCGATCGGTAAGGTGCTTTATTCACGTACTTGGTACAACAATCGCCGACCTTCCATCGGGGTAGGCAAGACCGTGGATATTCCGGATTGGCTGGATTGGCGTTTGTGGCAGGGACCAGCACCTGACCGACCCTATAAAGACAATGTCGTGCACTACAACTGGCATTGGCACTGGGATTGGGGTAACGGTGAACTAGGCAACAATGGGGTGCATGGTATCGATGTGGCACGCTGGGGGCTGGAAGTAGACTACCCCAGTCGTGTGACTGCTGGGGGGGGTAAGTATCGGCATGATGATGATCAGGAAACGCCCGATACTTTGATGGTCACGATGGATTTTCCAGAAGGAAAATCCATTACCTGGGAAGGACTGAGCTGGTCACCTTTGGGAGCACATGACTCTGGATTTGGAATCAGCTTTCATGGCTCCGAGGGTTCACTTGTGCAACAGGGAACAGGTTATGTCATGTACGACATGAAGGGTAAAGAAATAGCAACCGGTAATGGTGCTGGTGGTGATAAAGATCACTTTGCTGATTTTCTCAACGGTGTTCGTACCGGGCAATTAACCAACGCTGATATCGAAATCGCTCACAAGAGCACCTTGCTATGTCATCTCGGCAATATCGCGTATCGCACCGGTAGTGTTGTCAACACAGATCCGGCGAATGGCCATATCAAGGACAACCCCGCAGCTCAGGCGTTATGGGGACGGGACTATGCACCCGGATGGCAACCTACGGTTTGAGCCAGTAGCCGGTGCTGATTTCATTATCCATTTTCAAGATGAGACGCATGGCTGGAGGTGTCATTCTGGTTATGCGTCACACCCCTGCGAACGTTATCTTTCTGAATGCACGCCTCTTCCGTGTGCGACGGGTTCGATTTTGATCGTTGCGGCACGCATTGACGTTGTCGGATTAAGTGGCAGAATGCCGGCACAATACGCTAAAATTCAGCGAGCATGCGGTGGTTCCAGATAACGAACGACATATTGGACTTGGATCGGCAACGGGTATAGGCGTTGGTGCGATCGTGGGCGGCGGGATCTTGGCTCTCGCTGGTGTTGCTTTTGCAACGACTGGACCAGCTGCCCTGTTGGCATTTGCGTTGAATGGCGTCATTGCTTTGTTGACGGCATTGAGCCTTGGGGAGATGGCTTCGAAGTTTCCTGAGTCCGGTGGTACTTACGCATTCAGTCGTAAGGTCCTGTCGATCGAGGCTGCTTTTGCGGTTGGCTGGATTGTTTGGTTTGCCTCGATCGTTGCTGCGATGCTTTACGCGGTTGGCTTTGGATACTTTTCCGTGTTACTGCTCCGCGAGTGTATCGACACGTTGGGGTATGTCGTGCCTGTGTGGGTAATGGGCCAGCGGTTGGTGCCATGGATTGCAATTTCGGCTGTGCTGACACTGGCAGTTGGGCTGGTGTTGAAGTCCGGGGGAGGTGGTAGCTGGGCAAACGCGGGGAAGGTTCTTGTCTTCGGTATTCTGATTCTGGGTGGTTTATGGTCCGTTGCCTGGCAACCACTATCCCAAACACAGGCTTCACTTCAGCCATTCTTTTCGTCTGGAACGGTGGGGCTTTTTGAAGCGATGGGATTCAGTTTCATTGCTTTGCAAGGTTTTGATTTGATTGCAGCCGTCGGCGGAGAAGTCCGGAATCCTGCTCGTAATATTCCCCGGGCAATGGTGTATTCGCTCATCATCGCGCTGTTGATTTATCTGCCCTTGTTGTTTGTGATTACAACCGTGGGGGTTTCTGCGGGCCAGGGTATTGCGGATGCTGCGGCTGAGAACCCAGAGGGGATCGTCGCTATTGCCGCCCGGAACTATCTTGGGCCGGCTGGTTATGGATTCGTACTCGTAGCTGCTGTGCTATCGATGTTTACGGCGCTGCAGGCGAATCTCTTCGCAGCATCGCGGATTGCATTGGCGATGTCACGTGATCATACGTTGCCATCGGTGATGAGCCGGTTGTCGCCTCGTCGGCACACGCCCGTTCATGCCATTGCGGTAACGGCTGTGCTGATTTCAATTCTTGTGATTGCGCTGCCAGATGTCGCGGCGGCTGGGGCTGCCGCCAGCTTGATCTTCTTGATTACTTTTGCCATGGCTCATTGGCTGGCTGTATTAGTGAGGCGTCGCAGCGTTATTCAGCCACCTTTTCAAACCCCGTGGTACCCTGCTGTGCCGGTGATAGGAGGCACGGCCTGCGTGGCTTTGGCTGTGTTTCAGGGACTGGTTGTGCCTTCAGCTGGAACGATCGCTGTGGTTTGGCTCAGTGTTGGTGGCATCCTGTTCTTGACGCTATTTGCTCGGCGGGCACGGCTGAAAGATGTTTCCAGCATGGCTGCCAATCCGGAGCTACTCAGATTGCGGGGCAATTCACCATTGGTGTTGGTGCCGATCGCCAATCCTCGCAATGCCGAAGCAATGATTTCACTCGCCAACACTCTGGTACCTGCCGCTGCTGGCCGCGTATTGTTGCAGACGGTTGTGGTCGCCCCTATTTCTTGGGATCCCGATGCAGATCCCGCGCCCGTTGATAAGTCTCAGACGTTACTAAGTGAGTTGATCCGAGCATCGTCGAAGCTTAAGGTTGCCGTGGAGACCCTGACAACGGTATCCCCAGATCCGATGCCCGAGATTGCGCGTGTTGCCAAGCTGCATCGTTGTGAATCTGTGCTCTTGGGGCTCAGTAAAATCGATAGCGATCAGGCCGATTCACCACTGGAGACATTGTTGGGGCAACTTGAGAGTGACGTTGTTGTTCTCAGGGCTTCTGGGTCATGGAGTTTGTCAGAGACTCAACGAATTCTTGTGCCGGTCGCAGGACGTGGAGGGCACGATCATTTACTCGCTCGACTCTTGGCAAGCTTTTCGCGGCAACAAAAATGCAGGGTGACTTTCATGCGTGTTCTGCCTGCTGCTGTAGATGCGACTGAATTCAGGCGTGCCAAACGTGATCTGGATAGAATGGCTCATGACAATGTTTTTGGCAGTTCCGAGCAGGTCGTTATCAAGAGTGATGATCCTGTTGATGTGATCTCTGCCGCTGCTGAAGGACAGCTCGTGATATTGGGCGTCCAACGAATCGGGCCTCGACGCAAGCTTTTCGGCCAGTTCACTCGGAAGATTGCCAACCAAACTGACAGTCCGCTGATTGTGATCAGCCGACGGGGTTAACCAAACCATTCGTCTTCTTTGTGCAAAGCTTGTCGCTGTCTCTGATTCGGCAGGTGAATTGACAGAATCCGATGTCGTTAAACATCGATCGCAAATAGATTATGGGCTTGGTGCCCATAATCTATGAACGATGAAGGCGGTTTGGAAAGTGAATCTTGGCAGCGCTGGTGAATCTGAATGGCGGAGTTGTGGGCCATGGTCTCAGCCGAAGACGCCTTAGTTTGGGTCAGATGTCGAGTCCACATCAGTGGACAGTTGCTTCAGTTTTGGACGGCGTTTTCTACGAGTTTTTTCAGGAACCATTCCACGCATGGCTTCCAGTTTTCCAAAGCAGAGTAGTCGATCGTTTGGTTCCAATGTTCGCTTCAGACGAGGATTCGGGATTACCGTTTGCCCTCGGTAAAGGGTTAACACATTGATGTCCTGCTCGGGGAGGCCAGACGCATCGATTGATTTTCCGATGAATTCAGAACCTTCCGGAATATGGATCTCGGTGACGCCGTACCCTCGGCTAACGGAAAGTCGTTGGCGAACATCCACTTCTGGAAAGTCGATTTGGGCGGCAATGTAATCAACAATTGCGCCCGCGATATCCAGTTGAGTGCAGGTCTCGATTCCCTCAAGCCCTGGCGAGGAATTGACTTCCATGACTTGTGGGCCTTCGTCACTTTCAAGCATGTCAACGCCAGCGACACGGAGTCCCATGATTTGTGTGCATCGTACGGCTGTTTGGCAGTAAGTTTCGTCCAGAATGACTCGTTCGGTTCGGCCACCACGGTGAACATTACTGCGAAACTCTTGTCCCTGAGCAACACGCCTGATTGCAGCAACCACACGATCACCGACGACAAAGGCACGAATGTCTTTCCCTTTACTTTCAGAAACAAATTTTTGAATCAAGACATTTTGTCGAGTGCTTTGCAGTGTTTCTATAATGGCCTCGGCAATCTTGACGCTTTCAGCAAGGATCACGCCAACGCCCTGCGTTCCCTCAAGCAGTTTGATGATGATGGGGACACCACCTACCCTTTCGATCGCTGGCAGTACATCCCGTTTCTCTCGGACAAACGTTGTCTCTGGAATGCCGATTGCATGTCGGCTAAGAATTTGTAAACAGCGTAGCTTGTCTCGGGAGTTGGCAATGCCTGCCGAGGATGCAGCCGAGAAGACATCCATTTGTTCAAACTGGCGCACGACGGCAGTGCCAAAGTAGGTAATCGAGGCACCAATGCGGGGCACAATGGCGTCGTAGTCGCTCAGTGGCTTCGAGCGATAATACAGGTCAGGTTCGCCTTTCTCCAGGTCGATGGAGAATCGTAGGGTATCAAGTACCTTGACCTTATGACCACGTTTGCTGGCAGCTTCTTTCAGACGACGCGTGCTATAGCAGTTAGAGGCACGCGAAAGAATGGCAAGCTTCATCTCAAAATCTCGGTAGAGTGATTGTTTACTGCTTCAGGTGTTGTCGGGTTTCTTTCTTCGCTTTGGGCGACCACCGAAATAGGATCTTCCTGGGTCGACCAGCATGCGTCCACGCATGGCCTCACGTCCAACCAGCATGCGAAATCCCATTTGTGACCGATCTGCCAGCGTTAGTTCAATCGTCCACTCCTGATTCAACCATGAGGCTGTTGTTTGAATCACAATCCGGTCGGTCGCTTCGCCACTGGAACTGCGAACGCTGCGGATGTCATGCACCTCAGCAACGCAGCAGACTTCCATTTGTTCTCGGCGCTGGATTGGGTGTACCTTGAATCGAACTAACGAACACCCTTCCTGCTGGAATTGTTCGATGTCATACGCATGCAGGCTTGAGGAGCGGGCACCCGTATCAATTTTTGCCTTGATCCGTGGTACGCCGAGGTCGGGTAGTGACAACCATTCCCGCCATCCGATGATTATCAACGGCGAATCGGTATTCGGATTTTGCTCGGCTTTGGACAAGAGTTTGCTCTTACGATGCTTAATTGCAGATTGTCTCACCACGTTACCCTCAGTTGAACCCTCACATCGTGGATTGTCCAGATGGGAATTTGACGTGGTAAATGAACCTCAGGTCCCCCAATGGGATTGGTGCACCTTGGGCGTGTGGTTTAGAATCCGAGTCCCTGATCCCGGAGCTATTGTGGTGAAACGTCGACAATCCCAGTCCCAACCGAAGCAAGGAAAGGATGCTGAAAAACCACGCGTGCGCCGCATTGGGTCGATTGTGGGGCAGCTGATTTCTCGACGTGGGTATGCGCAGGTGTCAGCCAATGAGGCGATCCACCAATTGCTGGTTTTGGAAGTCGGACCTGAACTCGGTGGAGGTCTGCAGGTAGGCAACTTGAGGCAAGGCGTGCTTCATATTTATGCCTCGGATTCAGTCACTCTTCAGGAATTGAATTTCAGAAAACGTGGCATTCTGAAAAGGATTCAGCGTGAACTACCCGAGAATAAAGTCAAGGATTTGAGGTTTCGCATCCAGACATGAGCCCGAGGAAAGAATTGCCAGACTACACTGCTGGGCCTGATGGTCTGCAACGTTGTTGGTGGTGCGGAGATGATCAACAATACATCGAGTACCATGACCTCGAATGGGGTAAGCCTGTTGCAGATGACCAGCAGTTATATGAGAAGATGTGTCTTGAGGGATTTCAGGCAGGTCTGAGCTGGATCACGATTTTGCGCAAACGTGCTGCATTTCGATCTGCTTTTCGCGATTTCAAAATTGAAAGCGTCGCCAAATTCTCGTCGGCAAGAGTCGAGAAAATGCTACTCGATGCAAAAATTGTTCGGCACCGCGGCAAACTCGAGTCGGCGATCAATAATGCCCAAAGGGCCCTTGAGTTGCGGGATGAATTTGGATCACTGGCACACTTTTTCTGGCAGTTTGAACCAGCGGAACCCCAATATCTTGATCACCGCAAGGAAATGAAGGCTCATCGTTCTGAGTCAACAGCTCTCAGCAAAGAACTGAAAAGGCGTGGTTGGTCATTTGTGGGGCCGACGACTTGCTATTCTCTGATGCAAGCCATGGGAATGGTGAATGATCACCTTCGTGAGTGTCATCGGTGGAAAGTGATCGAGCAATTGCGTTCTGAATTTATCCGGCCCTGATTGATGTTTCGTTGTGACTTCAACGGCTGATCACTTGGGCTTGTTCTGTTTTCTGAGGTTCCGTTTACGCTGTATGGGATCAGTGAACGGGGAAAATTCGAATGGCACTTTGGCCCAAGTACGCGGATCACCTGTTCGCTTAAGTTCGCTTCTCAAACGCTGGTGCAGGTCTTCCCGAATTTGTTTAGCCGTTTCTAAAGGGGCAAGATTCTTGATGCAGTGTGGATCTTTTTTGATGTCATACAATTCAAATCTTGGGACTCGGCCAACCGCATATTCAAAGAACTCAGGAGATTCATCACGGTGTGTGATGACCCATGCTTTGGTCGGACTTGCATCAAGGTCACCAAATGCCGCGAAGGTATTTTCTCGAAGAGTTTCGTAGTCTGGCATAGCAGATTTAGCTGCACCAAATCCGGGGCCCGTACCCATCGGCCAACGCTGGGGTTCGAAATTGATGATGTAAAGATATTGGTCTGTGCGAATTGCTCGTTGGGGATACGGGAGATTGTCTGTGCGGGCATGTGCGACATGTCGTTCCCGACCTGTGAAGACAGAATCTCGGCTCGGATCGATGAGTCCGGCTGCGTTGCTTTTGAAAATCGAAGAAAGAGACTTTCCCGTCATTTCGTTGGGGACGTTTACACCTGCAGCTTCTAAGAAGGTTGGAGCCAGGTCAGGCAAACTAACGAAGTCGTCCACGACTCTACCCTTGGCTGCAATCCCCTTGGGCCAACGAATCGCCAGCGGTACTTGGGTGCCCAGATCGTAAAGGCTACATTTTCCCCGTGTGATACCCGGAATGCCATGGTCTCCACTGACGACAAGGATGGTGTTCTCAAATGCATTGATCCGCTTCAGTTCTTCAATCAGAACTCCAAGGCCTGCATCAAATGCTTGTGCCTCGCCAAGGTAGTCCGCGAAGTCTTCTCGGACGACTGGAACATCTGGCAAAAAGGGCGGCAACTTTCCTTTCAATGAATCAGGGTCGATGCCCCACAATTCTTTTCCGCTACCGGCAATCCATTTGCGATGACAGTTGGTCGGGCCGAACCAATAGCAAAACGGCTGATCACTATCAGCCTTTCCATCATTGTCAGCGTCGAGAAACGATCGAACATTGTTGCGGACTTCTTCGAGCAAAATTCGTTTTCCGGCATCACGGTCCGGATTTTTCATAGCTGATTGTGAGAACTGATTGAATTTGGATCCATGATGGTTGTGGGCGCGTTGTTTTCCACCGTGGGGAGCATTTGCTGGGGTTCCTGGGCTCCATACTTTATATGTATGTCCGATGCGGTATCCAGAATCCTCTAGCAATAAGGGGTATGCGGGTATCGACATGTCCCAGATTGCGCCCTGCAAAATCGCCGCACGGTTGCATCGCCAGAAATGCTGACCTGAAAGTAATGAGCTTCGGCATGGTGTGCAGGATGGAGCACTAACAAATGCTCGTGTGAATAAAAGCCCGTCTTCAGCAACGGCATCAAAGTTAGGAGTTGAAACGTGGTCGTTAATTCCACCGGGTGATAACTTGCCGTAGGCACTCGCGTACTTGCCCCAGTCATCGGCAAACGCCATCACAATATTGGGTCTGTCAGCAGCCAGCACTGACGCGGGCCCGATGGCTGTGGCTAGAGTTAGCAATAACGTGGCTAAGAACGGGCTCTGGAAAAATTTGCTGATTGGCTGGTTTCGGTTCATCGATTCATGCCCATGAAATTAGCGGATGCTGTCTGATTTGATTTTAGTCGAATTTCTCTCGAGAGTGTGTGGAACACCTGCCATATTGAGCGACGATACTCGTGTGACATGAGCTGAGTGAATCTTGTAGTAGCGTTGATGCGGAGAGGGGCGTTGCCATGGTGATAGATGTGTGATGACAATGATACTGGCGTCCGATGATTGCCACCTCTGGCCCTGTGACCTGATGATAACGTCGAGAGATTTTATGAACGATGAATCTGCTGATGAGACGAAAGTGAGTCCTGTTCCTCTTTCCGCTTCGGCCCGGCGAGTATTGGGGGTCTTGGTCGAAAAAGCCAAGACCACTCCCGATAATTACCCTCTCACATTGTCTGGAATCGTGACTGGTAGTAATCAGAAGTCGAATCGTGATCCCAAAATGGATCTTGATGATGAAGATGCGTTGCTGGCGTTAGATGAGCTACGCAGGCTTGGTGCAGCGCGGGAGGTTCAGGGCTCGGGACGCGCGATTAAATATCGGCATTCAGCTTACGATTGGCTGGACGTCGATGGAGCAGGTTCTGCTGTGATGACAGAGTTGTTGTTGAGAGGTCCCCAAACTTTGGGCGAACTGCGCACACGAGCGTCTCGAATGCACCCATTCCCTGATCTGAACACGATGAAATCAGTGGTGAGTGGTTTGGCTGAAAAGGGATTGGTAGAGTCGCTTACTCCACCAGGTCGAGGCCAAACATTTTCACACACCCTGTACCCGCCGCAGGAACGTCAATTCTTAAACGCGAAGCTTGAAAAACAGAATGCGGCAAAAGCTCCGGTTGTTGCAACGGAGTCTACCGATACAAATCGAACAGCAGTGGACCAACTGTTGGACCGATTGGAGACGGTCAATAATCGCATCGATACGTTGGAGAAACGATTGGCAGATTTAGAGAATTCTAATTCGTCAGATTGAGTCGCTGCGGCCGCGTACACTCACTTCCATTGGCAAAGGGACTCGACATAGTCCGCGCTGCCATCGCGTTTCCATGGATCCAGTTGTGCCTGTGTCTTCAGTTGCTGTCCACGCTGCAGCGGTGTTGCAAAGAAGGAGCAATCAATTTCTGGCAAGGCACTCATGTCACCCCAAAGTTTTTCGAATTGGGCGACGGGAAAGACGTCTTCTTGGGCGTGTCCCCATCGCTTTTTGACATCTTTCAGAGTGATGTAGGTGGGAAGCCGTGAGGCCATTTGTCTAACTGCAGAGCTGACACGCGGCTCGTTGTCGAGATCTTTTCGCTCGAGCCCGAATGACGCAAGTAGTTGATCGATGCTTATCCACGTCGTCATCGAATTGTAGAAAGTCAGATTGAATTCGGCCTCATCATCAGGCATGGCGAGTCCTTCTACCAATCTTGGTCGACCATTGACTGACGCGAGGCCTCCGCCTCGATCGTCAATGCGTCGCCCAATGACTTCAAAGCTGAGTGCGTTTTTCTGCTTGATGTGCATGCCAAGCAAGCCGGGGTCGACATTGGCGCCCAATGTGTCAATGTTGTGGAGCATCAGATATTCGAGCTCAGGCTGATCGCTGAGCATTTGATTCAGTACCCCATTGAGCAACATATTGGGCACTTCGTACCAGTGCCCGACGGGGTGGATGCATTGGTGTGGCAGATTATCAACGTAATCAGTTCCCTCTCCCATCTGTTTGG
>Ga0315315_10002141_pt1 | contig 18092 bp, 18 predicted proteins | sample M140m3416metaG_FD_203699 | JGI IMG/M metagenome (GOLD analysis project Ga0315315, IMG submission 203699) | Ammonia-oxidizing marine archaeal communities from Monterey Bay, California, United States - M1 40m 3416 | ecosystem: Environmental > Aquatic > Marine > Intertidal zone | place: USA... | reverse complement strand
GATTTGTCCTGACAAGTAAATGTTTAACATCACCAATCAAAGTTATAAACGTTGCAAGACGTTGGCTCAGTTTCTCTAACACTATTCAAAACAATATCTTCTAGTTCAGTTGCAGAATCTTCGCTATAAAAATTTATAGGATTTACTTTTCTAGAAAATGCACTTCTACTTCCTGCGTCAAACAGTCTAGGATTGTACCAAGATGTTTCTCTTGCAATATTAAGTAGAGGCACTCTATATAATTCATCAAACTCGTCAAAGTTTCCTGTTTGTGATGCAAGATAAAATTTTAAGTTTTCAAAACCTGTACGTTTTGCAAGTGGGAATACATATTCAAAATCTTCAAAAGACTTATAATAGTTTTGCTTGTATATTTCTCCATTACGTTTTTGTCCATTTGCTGTTTGTAGGCATTGTCCAAAAGACTCTATTGCGTATTTGTTTTGATAGTAACCTGCATACAATATTTCAGGTGTAAGCAAAAACGGATCTTTTATAATATGTAAGCCGTGCTCCTGTTCTAAATTAATAAACGGTGCATTGAAAATAAAATAGAAAGATGACGATACACCACTTGGAGTTATAGGTTTGCCCTCATCATCGAAATAGTTTTTACGTTCTAAATATACTGAGTTTTGATCTTTGCTTACAACACACTTAGGTGCTTCTCCGCCTAGCATTAGTATTCTGTCATTGAACTTAGAATTTTTAATTGCCGCTAACTGTAAAGATATTTGAGGACTCAATGTTGCATACTTTCTAGTGTACTCAACTAAATTGTTTTCTAAATGATCTTTTGCATCTATATCTTCATAATGCAATTCTAAATCTATTTTATTTGCAAATTCTTGTGCTGTTACAACATCATCTGCATTCATTACAATATCGTTCCACATAAATCTAAAACATACTGCATTTACGTCTTTGCAAAACTTTTTAGCCAAGTTTGCTGAAAACTGACTGTCAAGACCTCCACTCAAACAAACAGTGACACCCTCTAACTTTCCTAACTGTTCCTCAAACAAGTTCATTAGGTTAGGTTGGCTAGGTTTTTCTAAATAGATATCAGTTGTACCTGTTTCAAAGTCTAGTTCTACAGTTTTAGTGTTGCCAATTGTAACAGTTGTATTTTCCATTAAAGGTTTGATTCCTCGACGTTTATGATAAATACTTAGTATAAATTAGTTTCAACAAAGAACTTTATTGGAGATAAAAACATGGCAAGATACTTAGTGAGCATGAATAGTGCCGATGATACGGCGGCCCAAAGTGCGATTACTACAGCAGGTGCCAGTGTAGTTAGTACATTAGGCTTTAACTTAACGTACGAAATAGAGGCTACAGAGGCACAGAAAGATGCTATAGTTGGTGTAACTGCCAGCCAAGATGCATCTGAATCAGTAACACTTACAGTACAAGCAGGTGCTACATTTTCTACGTCACACTTAGACAGATGTATTCACTCATCAGGTGAGAGACCTTGGAATCCTGCAAGAACTGGTAGTGGTAAATTCGTATATTTAGTTGATACAGGCATCAACACTTCCCACGCAGAATTCGACGGAAGACAAATTCAAAACTTATGGACAAACTTTGGCGACAATGATGCAATAAGTGACTACGGTGATGAAGCCGGTCATGGAACAGCAGTTGCCTCAATGATTGTTGGTAAGAACATTGGTTCTGCAAAAGACTGTATTTTACAGAACGTAAAACTGTTTAACGCAAACGGTGGTACTGTAACAATCGGTGATATTATTAATTCATTAAGTGCTGTACTTGTACACCACAAGGCTAATACACAATCAAATGTTAAATCAGTATGTCTGCCATGGACAATACCTACTAATGCATTTGTTGATGCAAAGGTTTTAGAAATGAATGCAAGTAACCTAGTTGTTGTAGCGGCGGCAGGTAACGATGGTGTCAACGTTAATACTAAATCTCCAGCAGGTGTTGACCAAATCGTAACAGTAGGTTCTTATAACTCAGATGAACAAGTAACATCATTTACTAACGCACCTTACAGTTCAAGCAATAGTTTTATTAACTATGGTGCTGAACTTGATATTTTTGCATACGGTGTAGGCATAGATGTTGCAGATTTTTCAAACGTATCAAATTATGTTGGTAGTACAGGAACAAGTCTATCAGCAGGATTAGTTGCAGGTATCACAACACACTATGTTGAAAGAGATACAGCGGCATCCTCAAGTGAGATTAAAGAAGAAATGCTAATGGCAGGTCACGCCACAGGTATTTTCAACTTAACTTTTGATAACTCAGATCCAAACGTTGACTATGCAGGTGTTTATAAATCTGCTATTACAACTAAGAACGTAGATTCAAGAGTACTAACAACTGTACCATCAGGAAGAATTGCAAACGTAAAACACGGTGCTACAGCAAGTACAGTAGACTTAGGATTAAATTCAAATGCTACTAACAAGAAGATACTTGACTTTGCTCCATGTCCACCTTGGATAAGTGTTGATCTAAACACAGGTGTTGTTACTATTGATTCAACATCTAATTGCCCGGCAGATAGAGCACCAGGTATATACTTGTTTGCTATTAGAGGTAGTGTTCCAGGAACAGGATCAGATACTACAGCGGCAACAATGGTAGAAGAATACTCAGTAGGACTTTACACAACAAATGTTTCAGAACTTGACATAGATCAAAATCCTAAAACATTCTATTATGATTCAGATGATACGTCATATGATGAAGTTGTAAACTACGAGTCTGCTTACAACCAGAAACCGTAATAAGTTTTAATTAATAAAAAACCGTGCTAAATACTAGTACGGTTTTTTTATGAATATAGATCCTACAACACACAGCACAGTTTATAATCCATTAAGTTCGCAAGGACAATGGGCACAACATCGCTTCGGCAAAAGAGACTACCCAGAACTTAACTTAGACTTAGAAACTGTACTACACAGTTTAGACAGTATCTCAGAGGGCTTCTTTGTGTTTGACGAGCCTATATATTTAAAAAGTACATACGGCGATGCAGGACTTTGGAAAGACGCAACTCGTATATCTAAACTAGTAGGTGGTATGCTTACAATATCTACATATGGTATGATACCATCAAAGACAGTACAAACATTAAAACAACACCAAGCAATGATACATGTATTTTGCGATGGCTTTGAACAAGAGTGTGGTAAAATATTTTTAGGACAAACCTGGGAATCAGTTGCTAATGTGCTTAGTTTAGCAAACTCTAACGCAATGGTAGAGTTCTTTGTGTATGAACATAACAAACATCAAATACCTTTTATAACAACGTTCTGTGCTCAGAGAAGTGTTAAAATAAAATTTACACCAGGCATAAAGAATGATAATGTAGGTTCTGTAGTAATTGATCAAGAAGGTAATTGGTTATATGATGTAGTGCCTGTTGATTTAGAAACAGAAATGTTAGATGACGATCACGACCATGTGCAACTCAGAGAAATTAAAGACAAGTTTGCAAATTTAAAACCTGTACCTTTACAAAGACATTTAGCAAACTATAACAGTTTAAGAACTTTTGTTGCTGAAAGGGAAGGAAGAGGTTTATTAGATTCTCCTATGGTAAGTCATTTAATTAAACATCAACAACTACAAAAGTTTGACAATCCTAACAAAGAAGATATACATATTACACCGTCTGGACATGTTGCAGAAAATGGTGAAGAATTTTATATGTTTGTAAACATGCTAAGTCCGGATTGGAAAATGACAAACAAAACTGTGTCTAAAATAGGTATCACAGATGAATATGCCTTAAAGACATTATACTACGCACAAAAGTTTGATCAAGAGTTTTTAGAAAAAAGAAAAGTACAATCGTACTTTAGTTAGATACCAACTTTAACAGTAACAGCACCTAATGTCAGTGGATCACCACATGTGGCTGTAGTTTGTTTTTGCATTGCAACTGGTTTACCCATTGCAAATACAGTTTTACTACATGTTGGTGGAAGAATAGTTGGTTTGGCATGCATATTCTCACCGTGTGGTTTAACACCATCTGCGGCTACACTTACAGGCATACCTTCGGCAAGTACCATAGGAGCACCTGGACCTGTTACAATACCACCTGGCCCGCACATTGACATACCTACTTTACCTATTCCGAACATACTATTATTTATCTAATAAAAATACTGCCATGTAAAAATACAGCAACATAACTGCTATACCCAAATGAGTACCGTTAATCTTCTTCAGTAGATGCCTCAGCATCTTCTTCTTCTAGAATAGATTCCAAGTAATCTTTTTCCGCGTCTGCTAATGTTTCAACAACACATAAAATGTTGTTTAACTGCATGGGAACAATATTTGCTTTAGCAGTTAAAACAAATGGTCCTAAAATAACATCTGGCCCATTAATTAAAACTGATCTTGGGTTTTGGATAACAATGTACTTGTCGTCTATTGATATTAGTTTACCAATAAACTCATCATTATTAATACTTCTTACTGTGACTGTTTTTGTTATTAAGTCATTTAACATTTCTTTAAACATTACTTAGTCGCATCCACTATTGCTTTAAATTCTGTAAAGCCACCTATTTTCTCTCCATCAACTATAATTTGTGGGAAAGTTCTTGCACCTGGAAATGTTTCCATTAGTGTTTCTCTATCAAAATCTTCATCTAACATTTTATATGTTAGTTCGTATCCTTCTCTTTCTGCTAATGCTTTTGCTTGTACACAAAAGGGACAAGCAGGTTTGCTATAAATTTCTACTATCATTATAAACTCAATCCTTTAAATGTGTCTTCTGTTACGTCTTGTTTAGTACCACCAATAACATAACTACTAATTTCTGTCTCTTGTGGTGCTACTTGTACCTCGCCACCACTAATCCATTTTTGTGTCCATGGTAAAGGATTACTTGCACTAACTGTATAAGGGCATGTTAATCCAACTGCTCTCATACGTTTAGCACCTATCCACTCAATGTAATTTTTGAGTAGTTCGGCATTTAGTCCTATCATACTGCCACCTTCAAACAAGTAATCAGCCCAAGCCTTTTCTTGTTGTACGGCTTCCATAAACATTTCTAAGCAGGCACCTTCAGTTTCTTTTGCAATCTTGGCAAAATCTTTGTCATCTGTTTTTAACAGTTTTAACATTTGCTGAGTACTTGCTAAGTGAACGTTCTCATCTCTAGCAATAAGTTTAATAATCTTTGCATTACCTTCCATCTTTTTAAGTTCTGCAAAGGCCCAACTACATGCAAATGATACATAAAAACGTACACCTTCAAGTATATTTACACTCATTAAGCATAACCACAGTTTCTTTTTGATATCATATAAGTCAACTGTAACTTTCTTGCCGTTTACTGTATGAGTACCTATGCCTAATAAGTTTAAATAACTTACACCTTCTATGAGTTCATCATAGTGTTTGCTAATAGTGTCTGAGCAATCTGTTATTTCTTTGATGTTTAACATTTCATCAAATACACTACTTGGGTCTGAGTACACATTTCTAATAATATGTGTATAACTTCTGCTATGGATTGTTTCTGAGAATGCCCATGTTTCAATCCATGTTTCTAATTCAGGAATACTAACAATAGGCAACAATGCTAAGTTAGGTGAACGTCCTTGAACACTATCTAAAATAATTTGTCTTTTTAAATTACTAGTAAAAATGTGCTGTTCGTGATTAGTTAAATCTCTAAAATCTTTTGTATCTTTAGTTATATCTACTTCTTCTGGCCGCCAAAAGAATCCTAACTGCTTATCAGTTAGTTTATCAAACTGCCTATATTTTAAAGTATCATATCGCTGTACATTTACTCCACCACTCTGGTCGAGAAACATAGTAGCCTTAGTATGATCCTTAGGCTTGGAATTAAATACTGACATTAACTTTTTCCTTAAATCTTACAACTGTCACAGTCATCATCTTCAACAACAGAAGTCACAAAGTTTGCTTGAACGTTTTTGACATTTTCTTCTTTATCAATATCAATCTCGCCTTGCCCATCGTAAGTGTTGTTATAGTATAACTGTTTGCCACCATATTTATAAAACATGATGATATGCTGTAGTAGAACACTCATTGGGATTTTTTCATCTTCAAAGTGTTCAGGGTTATAACTTGTGTTCACAGAAATACCTTGGTCGATGTATTTTTGTAGAACTGCCATAATTTTTAAGTATCCTTCTGGGGAAGTCTGATCCCAAAGTAAGTCATACTTATTTTTTAATTTAGCATACTGCGGAACTACCTGTTTGAGTACACCATGTTTACTTTGTTTAACACTAACAAAACTACGAGGTGGCTCGATTCCGTTCGTGCTATTACTTATCTGAGCAGACGTTTCTGCAGGCATTAATGCCATCAAAGTAGAGTTTCTAATACCGGTATTTTTGAGTTGTTTACGCAATCCTTTCCAGTCCATTCTCTCTTTGTGTTTTACTAATTCGTTAACATCTTCTTTATAAGTTTGGTTGGGTGTTATTCCATCTCCGTACTTAGTTTCACTAGTACCTGGACATGCACCTTTTTCAACTGCCAAGTCGGCACTTGCTTTAATTAAGTAGTAACTCCATGCTTCTGCATATTCGTCTACTAATTCTAAATTAGGATCTTGATAATTACTATCGTTCTTTGCTAACCAAAATGCAAAGTTAATAATACCAACCCCTAAAGGTCTACGTTTTTCTGTTGCCAACTGTGCCGCAATAACAGGGTATTTCTGGTAGTCTAAGAGTGCGTCTAAGCCTCTTACAGCAAGTTCACAAGGCTTCTGGAACTCTTGTGGGCTCTTAATTCTTCCCCAGTTAATTGCTGACAATGTACACAATGCTATTTCGCCATCTTCATCATTACTGCTCATTAATGGCTTTGTGGGCAGGTTAATTTCACAGCATAAGTTACTCATTCTAACTGGTGCTATTTCTTCTTTAAATGAACCATGTGTATTAGCATGGTCAACATTCATTAAATAAATTCTACCTGTGTCTTTTCTTTCAGTAACAAATGCACTGAATAGATCAATTGCTTTAATAGTTTTCTTTTTAATTCTTGTATTACGTTCTGCTGTTTCATACAGTTCTTGGAATTTATCTTGGTCTGCATAAAAAGCCTCATATAAACCCGGAACATCATGTGGTGAAAACAATGTGATGTCGCCACCTTGTATTAGACGTTCATACATTAGTTTATTAAACTGTACACCATAATCCATGTGTCTAACACGATTCTCTTCTGTACCTTTATTATTTTTTAGTACAAGCATATCTTCTATTTCTGAATGCCAAATAGGATAGTATAGTGTAGCCGCTCCACCTCTTACTCCACCTTGTGAGCATGACTTAACTGCTGATTGAAATAATTTATAGAAGGGGATAACTCCTGTATGAGTTGCGTCTCCACTCCTAATAGGCGAACCAATTGCTCTAATTTTTCCTGCGCCAATACCAATACCTGCTTTCTGACTTACATACTTAACTATGCTTGTTGTAGTTGCATTAATGCTGTCTAAACTATCGTCTGTTTCAATTAGTACACAACTACTAAATTGTCTTTGCGGTGTGCGTACACCAGCCATTACAGGTGTAGGCAAACTAATATAGTGCATACTAACTGCGTCATAGTATTCTTTAACAGTCTGCAATCTAGTTTCTTCTGGATATGCACTAAACAATGTAGCAGAAATCAACATGTAAGCAACCTGAGGAGTTTCAAATATCTCCCCTGTTGTACGATTTTGCACCAAATATTTTCCTCTAAACTGTTCCATCGCGGCATACGTTAAACTTTCGTCACGTTCGTGTACGATGTAGTTGCTTAGTTCGTCGATTTCATCTTTTGTGTAAAGTTCTAAGATTTCAGGATCATAAAAACCTCTGTCTATATTATCTTGAATAATATCGCACAGACAAGGAGGTGTAAATGTTCCATATACTTGTTTACGCAAATGGTAGTTAATTAGTCTACCTGCTACAAATTGATAGTTAGGAGTTTCTTCTGTGATTAGATCTGCCGCACTTTTGATAAGTGTCTCTTGGATTTCTGCACTGGTGATTCCAGTGTAAAACTGTATGTGTGATTTTATCTCAACTTCTGATTCACTAACTCCTGTAATGTTCTCACAGGCATGGAAGACTACTTTGTGTAACTTGTCTAACTCTAATGGTTCTTTTCTTCCGTCCCGTTTAGTGATTAAAATTTCTTTTGACATGCATGTTCCTGTGTGTTAGATGTTGTAGTTCTATACTTTATTATACATGCTATTATTTAGTTTGTCAAGCATATAATTTATCTAGTGTTATTATACTGGAATGAAACGTTACTGAGTTGTCTCTAACAAATTTTTCACTAGCAATTTCGCCTGGACTGAAGTTAAAAAATGAGCCGTCTACTTCAAATATTGCTCCTTCCATTCCTGTTATATGATTACTTATCATCTCAAATTTAACAGATTCTGAGTTTATGAAGTTGAAATAATGTAAGGTAGAAGCCATTACAATTGACAGGCCTGTCTGACATAAATAGCCTTCTTTGACTATCTCAAATACATTAGGCCAACTTTTGGGAGTGTAGTAATCTATATAACGTTGCTTGGGTTTGACACCCTTGAAACCTTGAGCAACATCAAGCATACTACCATCTTGTGGGAAGTTATCTCTGAAGTGCCGCCATGCACGAAGTCGGGCGTCACCGTCCTGTGTGTTTGTGAACATCTATCTCTAACTTGTTGCTGACCAACGGTCTTGAACGTATTTTACTTTTAACTGTACACCTAAATTATGCGTAATATTTGTATTTGATTCTGCTTCTAATTGATCGTTTACTAAGAACAATTTAATTAGACCTGTATTATCCATTTGAGCTCTAAACTTAGGCTCAACTAACTGGTTAGTATGTGTTGTAATTTCTGAGTGACTTGAGAATGAGTCATTAAAAATAACAGCATTTGCTTGATCAGTAAAATCTTTTCTACCAGCAATAGTCCATACACCTGTTCTGATATACTTGTTAGCAGAAGAACCTGAGCTTTCTGCAATACTATATTCAACCTTATAAACATTATATGAAGAGCCAGCATCAAATGAAGCAACTAGTTTTGCCGCACCTAATTGTGATTGTGTTACTGCACCTACGCCTGGAATACCATTGTCACCTGGTATAAGTACAACCTGTTCCATACTGTTGAAACTTGTAACTTTGTTACCAAATGTTGCGGCTTCTCTAGTAGAGATCTCAATGTTGTTTTTAAGATTTACAAGTCCTCTAGAACCTTTGTTTGTATCAAGTAACTTATCATATAAACTTGTACCATAAATTCTGTTTACAATGTTGTTAAATATTCCTGCTTCTTCTCTGCTACCGAATGTAATCTCATTAAATGTATTGTCGATTGCTAAACTGTACTGAGTAGATATGTTTGTACTCTTAGGACTTAGTGTTGCGTATGTGGCACTATCACCTGGGAATACATTGCTGAATAAGTTTACATCTCTGCTGTTTACTGTGGAGTTTAACCATTGTTCAAATTTTGCTTTTACAGTATTATTTGCTCTATCGTATAGTTTAGGAGTTAATCCTAGTACAGATAATGTTGGTTGTGTTTTATCTTCAAACAATGTAAATTCTAAACCACCTGTTGCTACTGATGAATATGCAGGTCTTTGATAAATGTAAACAGCATTTTTGGCTTCATCATCTTGTGGTATCCAATTCATTTGTGGAAATATTTGTACATTAGCACCTGATATTGGTACTAAGTTTTTATTAACTGTAACTATAGCACTCTCTACTGTTGAGTTAGCAGATAATTTAATGTTTAGTACTGGCACAGCACTGAATACAGTTGAAGCAAATGTTAATGCTGACTGTGGTCTAATACCTTGTGCATTAGCAGAAATTAATCCACCAGCACCTGATTCTGTTAATAACGTTGCCGCTGTTGACATATTAAATGGATAATTCTCAACATAAAAAGTATCTTCTGTGATATCACTTGCAACACTCTTTATATCATATGCTGTTGGAGGTGATCCTATAGGAAATACTGCTGGTCCATTAATTCTAACATTAGAAGTTCCTGTACCTATTCCATGGCCTTTACTTATAACCTGAATAGTTTTATTCACATCACTTGCTGAACTACCATGGTTAACATACTTAATACCACCTGCGGCAATATTTGCTGTAAACGTAACATTACTGTTACCTGCTAAAATATCGTTTGAGTTTACTCTGATATTAAAATGACTGCCAACTTTTGTAGAAACAACTTTAAATACTGTATCGTGTAATTGACAAGCACTTACATTGCCTAAGTTATCAATAATTCTAACATGGTCACCTGCTTTGACTTCGTCTGCTCTTAATGTGTTATCATAAATTCTAATAACACATGTTGTAGGTTGAGCATTTGTAAATCCGTTTCCTGGGAATACAGGGTCTACTTCAACGTTAGCACTTGCTGATCTAGAAATTGTATATGGTAGAGATGGCATTGCTATTGTTACTGCTGAGCCACTTGTGCCTGCTACAGCAAATCTGGCTCTGTGTAAATATTCATCATCGTTACCAGTACTACCAATAAACATCATTGAATCATATTTGTAATCACCTGCGGCGGCTTCTGTTTGAAACTTGCCTGCGTCTGTTGATGAACTAAATGTTACTACATAAGTTTCACCATCGTTTGATGAAATTACATTTGCTAATCCTAATTGTTCATCTTCTCTAGCAATATATAAATTACCTAGTGTAAGTCCTGTTGTTGCTGTGATATTAGAACCATCTGCTGTTGCTGAAATATGGATTAGATCCATACCAACGTAACCAACTCCAGTTGACTTACTTATTTGAATATTTTCTTTCTTGAAATGCTTGTATGATGGTAATGTTTTACCGGCACCCCATAATGCATCATTGTCATAAAAACTTGGCATAGGAACATGTGCAGAAATATTTCCTTTATGTGTTCCTGATTGTACACCTTCGATTGCTGAAATAACATTTGCATTTGAATAATATGTTAATGCTACTGAATCATAAACTGTTGGTGCTGTTCTAAGTGTTAAACTATGTGAACCTGTACTAGCAACATTACTACCGTCTATAGCAAAGTCTACGTTTGCAGATGGTGTGTAAGTTGTTTTATCTGACTCTCCTGATAATTGGATAGAGTTTTTAACAACTGTAACATCTTTAGAATTGAATGCTTCGTTAGTAAAAATATTTTTTTGATGCTTAGGAATAAACTGTATTGCTGTTCCATTTGATATTTCTGAAATAGACTGGTCTATGGTTATAATATAATAATTACCACTCGAATGTCTACTTACTGTATTAACTTTTGGTCTCGTACCATTGTATCCTGAAATAATAATTTCATCATTTACTCTGATATTACCTGTAGCATCTGTACCTGATACTATTGAAATTTGCATTTCAAAACTACCAGCAACTTTAGTTGCATGTAATGTACTTGAAATTGATGCTGTGGATACTGGAGAGAAAACAGGGTATGTGGAATCTGAAAAAGCACTAGCGGCCGAGCCTGCTAATATGCTTCTAGCATCAGTTGGTTGCCAGCTCTTAACTTTGCTGGTACCATTAAATTCACCTTCAACATATCTAATTGAAGGAACGTTAAATGCAACAATGTTATTGTTGGCAATACTTGCCACATGGTCTTTTGCACTTAAAGTATTTTCATAGTAACTTACACTATGATAGTCTGCTGTTGCAGGGTTAGTTGGGTCACCACCGATATAGAGTTGTCTACTGTCTGTAGCCAGTCCTATTTCACCTGGTCGTAAAGGCTGAGGAAGATCCTGCTTTAAGCCTCTTCGGTGTTGAATTCTTGATACTATTGTTTTATCGTTTTCTGCCACTGTTAATGTCTCCTGACTTAACAGTATTTATCACATTTAGCAGTTAAACTTTATTATAGTAGTCGGCCAGCCTCTGTGCCCACTTATGACAGTACTCTTCAAACTCGTCGCCTTCAATAACAAAATCAGCATATTTGCCTTCTCTGTCAATCATTAAAATAGCAACTTGTTTAATGTTTGTACCAAACATTTCATTGTGTGCTAATGCATAAGCACAACCTTGCATGAAATAATCTTCAATCCATTCACGTTTTTTAATTTTTTTAGCAGTCTTGAAGTCAATAATACTCTCAACACCGTTAAACATGCCCACAGCATCGCTTGTACCTGCGTATAAGCCTTTTGCAATTAAGGCTACTTCAACACCCCATATTTCATCAACTTGACTTAAACCTTTGTCTATCATTTCGTCTAGCATAGTTTTAGCCATTATGCTTATATGATTGTTGCCTTTGATATCGTATTCTTCGTTTAATACATATTTTTCTAATGCATTATGTACTTTAGTACCAAGGCCTGCGGCTTCTTTGCTTATGCGAGTTGCTTCTGCATCTCCTACACGTTTACGCCAGGCTATTAAGGCTGATTTATCACCTGTTTCCGAAAGTACTGTTGTTACACTTGGAACACCTGCTTCACCGTCTTCGCTGTATTGTCTCTGACCGTTTTTGGCTGTTACCCTCTTTAATGCTGGGTACTCATATTTTTCTACTAACATAAATTAGATCTTTTATCCGAGTTTGTTAATTATATATTCCGCTATACGTTGTTGTCCGCCTTTATTTGGATGACAATCATTGGGTGCTATATAATCATATTGTTGTATTTGTTTTATAATATCCTCATTTTCCATATCAGTAGTATCTATACCACCATCTGGAAAAACGTTTTCGCCGAATATATTTCTTAACATATTTGTATTGTGATGTTCAAAAAATTTACCTTCTGGTACTATATTAACTTCTGGTAACAAATTAATACCAGTCCATAACGGAAGTATTTTAAGTTTAATATAGTTTGCTTTACAAAAAGTCCATATTGCATTAAGCATCATGTTTGCATCGAAATCTACAAATTCTGGTGAACCTTTTGCTCTCTGAAAATCTAATAACTCACCACGAGAAAACTGTCTAATACCTTGAAAATGATGTCTTTTGAAATTATAGTCTATGCCAAATCCCCTAGATGATGCTGTGGTTTGAAGCCAAAAAGTGTATTCATTCTCTCCGTTGAAGTGCCCATTATTGTACCAATTACACATTTGAAAGTACATAAATTCGTAACTACCACCTGCTATAGCAAAGTTTTCGTATTTTGTACCTCTGTGTTGTGATACTAGGTAAGGATATGATAAGAAAGGATTTTGTGTGTTGTCTCTTAAATTTGGTATGTTAGTTTTGCTAAATGATCTTACTTCTGCTGAACTTAACTTGCTTTGCAATTCACTGCCAATAGTCCAACTGTCACCAAACCATATGTCGACTCTTTCCATACACTTATTTATGTGTACGTTAGATTACCAACTAATATTCCAGGTTATTGTATCTGTGGTTGTTAAGTTTTGTGCTATTTTGATACCATATCCTAAGTCTTTAAAATACTTAGCAACATAGTCTACTTGGTCTTTTTTAGTGGAGTCTGTGGTTACTCCGAAATATGCTTTATAGTATGCATTACTGTCTGTCATTGTTGTACCTGAAGATACATTTGCATATAGTACGCCAGCATCAATATTACCTAAAACTGCTGTCTCAATACTGCGAACTTCAGAATGAATCACTGAATTGTTCCTAGTATCTTTACGAGCCGTTGCCGCATTAGAAAATATACTTGCCATTATAAATCTGCCTTAATATCCTTCATGGCTTGATTACCAGCCATCTTACTAACATCTACTGTTGGCTCTGCTTCTGTATCTACGTCTTGATCTAGATCACCTTTTGCTCTTAGCCTACTTTTATTAATACTTACAGCAAATTCACTATCTCTAACTGCTTTCATTAGAGTATCTATATTTACAGGTCTGTTAATTTCCATTTCAACATCTTGCTGGAACTGATCTGTAGGAATATCTACTTCATCATCTGGGTCTGCAATATGAAAACTTAATACGTTTTTAACAGCCGCCAATAATTCATCTGCCGTATCTTCTCTTTCAGAACTTATGACTTCTGAAATTAGCATTTACTAGACCTCTGCTCGACCTAGTGGCTCATCTTCTGGTCCTGCCATTGCAGGTACGTTGTCTGCTACTGGCTCGTCCATGCCTAAATCATCTAATGCTGGTTCTTCTGCAGGAACATCCATAGCAGTATCACCTAAACCACTTGGCATTTGTCCACCTGCTAGTGAATCAATCTGCTGATCCATTCCCATCTTAACACCTCTAACTGCTTCTAAGTGTGCTGATAGTAATTGTGAAACACTATCAGAGAATGATTGTGCAACATCGGCACCCATTTCATTTCTCATTGAATCTGCTATTGCAGGTAGGTCTTCGTTCATCATTCTACCAATTCTTTCAACTTGGTCTTGAATGTCATCTGCTAATGCTCTAACAGCCATAACAACTTCTGCTTCTTCGACGTTTACTTCTTCTGCAAGTATTTCATTTATTAATTCATCAAACATTGTACTTTCCTCTACTGCTTCCTCTTCATCGGAAGTATCACCAGTTACTTTATATGTTTTACCATCTACTTCAAAAGAATCTTTGCCTTGTGCAATAGCATCTTTTCTAGCACCAGTAAATTTATTTTGCTCAGCAATCTTTCTGCCAAACATTTGAATACCGCCAGCAACTGAGTCTTCTTCTAAACCATTTAGGAAACCAACAACTGCATCTCTGCTTTTGCCACTAACTTCAGCAAATCCATTTAGTTTTTCTTCAATAGCACTATAGTCTTCCATAGTTGCAAGTTCCATTCCCATTTCTTTGGAAAGTTCTCTTAACAATGCTGGACTTAAATCTGTAACTGGTCCTTCTTCAATTGATTCATGCTTTGAACCACATGATTCTTCAAACTTATTAATTGCCGCCATTACCATACCTTCTGTGCAAGAATCTTCATAGCAATGAGATGGGTCTTGTCTGACTTCATTCATGCATTGACTTCTAGCCTCTTCGGCAGTATAGCCTGAATTACAAAGTTCCATAATTCTTTCATAGATTTTAGCCTCCAGTGCCTTGTAGCCTGGACTTGACTCATAGTATCCTTCAACAATCATTGTTTCTGAAATATCCTTTAGACCTAGATATTTTGCATATTCTGGTTCTAACTGGAACTTCTTCTTACTACCTCGAATCTTATATAAAGCCATTTTGGCTGTTTCGTTAATTTTCATTAACTTTTCTAGGTTGACTGTTCCTGGATTGATTTTTATACCAAATTCTTTAGAGAGCATTTCATTTAAAGATGCTACTCTTCCAATTTGTGTTTGATTAAATTCATTCAAAAACATAGTGATTTCCTGTTATAAGTTAGTTATTACACTTATTTATCATTTAAGTGAAATTTATAAAAAGTTTTATAACTGATGTTTTAGTTGCTGGGAAATATACTTTAGTTTTAATATGGTTTCGTGTAATCTCACAAATGCTACGTTTCTCATAAACTCTCTTTTTGTAGTTTTGATTGTGTATTTGTGAAATACAGATTCTGTGTACAGATCAGCATATCTATCTAAGTAACTTTGGCATTTACTTAATTGAGATTCTGTTACTGGTTCATAGCCGTTACTGGGCTTATTTCGGTGGTTTAGACGTACACAGAGCGCCTTAGCAACACTTTTTTGGAATATATGTGTCAATACCACCTTTTGTTTATGCAATGCGTCTACAATGGTGTAAAAGTCTCCACCCGGTGATTGCATAACCACATAGGCACCACGTTTAGACACATTCAGGGCAAGTTTATCTAGTTTTACTGCTAGTACTTGCTTCTGTGCTTTATTAAACTTTGGTTTTTTGCGGGTATGTCTTGTAGCCAACTTTTCCTTCCTTTGTAGTTATTTTACGAATGACGTTTTGCTTATACATCTCTTCGCATTGATGTAAAGTTGTTTCGTCTAATGTATTTATATCTAAAAATTTGTCAAAGTCTATTTTGTTGAAGAGTCTTGCGTCATGCGAACTGATAAAACTTAGGTGTCCATCTTTGCATTTAACTGCTTTCATTGTTACTGCTTCGGTGGCAGATAGTCATACATGTTCTGCCCGAACCTCTTTTCATAGCCTGCCATTATCATTGCATCATGTGAACTGATGCCATTTGCCTTTGCCCAATCATATATTGCTTTTGGTCTATTTGCATCTAATACATTAGCAAATTTGGCATGTACTTCTGGATTGAATTGTGCTTCTTCTTTTACTTTTTTCTTTTTGCCTGTTGGGAAAATACTAGGGTTTGGCCTTTTATGCATAGGGCCACCACTCATTGCACCAACGGATATTGCACCACTGGTTGTTGTTTCTTTTATAATATCGTTTATAAGCATAATACTATTTATCCATTTTGCTTCGCTTTATCAATAAAATAATTTGGCTTACCCTGTTTCATTCTAAATATCATTGCTCTTGCTTTGTCTTCGCCATGTATTTTTGCAAACTTTTCGAATGTACGTTTCTCTAATTCTTCTGGTGAAATTTTACTACGTTCTTTTCTACGTTGTCTGTAGTATTCTAAATCTGCTAAACTTTCTTTTGCTTTTTTCTTTTTCTTTCCGCCCTTCATGTTAGCACACCAGTGATACATTTTTGCTTTTTCACCACTGCTGTTTTTAGCACGTTTGCGTAATGCTGTAACACTACCATTGCAACTTGCTCCACTACGTTTTACTCTACCTGGTCTGCTTTTGCCTTTCTTCTTACCGTCGGCAAAATTTTCTTCTACATAATGCCCTGTTGGACTATGATAGTATAACAGTTCTGCGGCATCTGGATAGCCGTTTGTGTCTAAATATTCAGGGTCAGTAACACCGTCTAAATAAACTTCGCCATCTTCAAAGTGTTGGTTACCATAACTGGTCATTATACGATACTGTTTACCGTCTGTGCTTTTTACAATAACACCATCTTCCTGATCCACCTGTGCTTGATTTACCCATTCATCATTGGCTCTGTCTGCTTCTTCTGGTGAGAAGTATGGTTTCACAGCCTGTGGATTCATACCCACAACATCTTCTGGTATAGGTGCTTCATATACACTTGCCTTTAACTTTTTCTTTAAATCTTTTTTACGTTGTGCTAAGTCCGAATCAATACCTTTCATTAATGCTCGGATATCTTGTGCCGCTTCTATGCTTTCATTTAATGTTGCTAATCTAATAACACCACAACCTACTCTGTCACCAGCATTGCCTGTTTTAAGACTTTCTGCATCTCCGCCTTTGCCTAAATCATCTTCGTCTGCATGTACTACTAATGCTCTACCTATAACGTTTCTTTCTCCATGTAAGTCTGGACGTTTACATACTAAATTAATCTGTGCTACACCATTCTCATCAGCAATAATATTACCTAAGTCGCCTACATGAGCATCTTGCATGTCTCCCTCAAGGCCTCCATGGTCTACTCCGTAAGGATCAAAATGTCCACCTGCACTAGCACACCCATCACTTAAATCTCCAAACTCATGTATGTGGAAGCCGTGTTTGCCTGGTGTTAATCCTGTTACAGTACCTACTAGTAATAGAGGCTTACCAGGATCTTGTCTAAACAAGAACTGTCCTTTTTCACAGCCATCTTCTATGTGTTCTAGTTCACACTTTGCAAATATAGTTTTTGTTTGTGCTTCATATACACCTTTGCCAAACTTAGTGTTAGATGTTTTCTTTTTCTTTTTCTTCTTTTTCTTAGACTTACTATATGCTGGCATTGAGCCTATGTACATATATCCTCTTGCTGGTGATGGTGAAGTATCACCACTGTCTGTACTTGCGCCTGAATCACTACTGCCTGATGAACCGCTGTCGCCTCCTGAGGCTCCGCCCCCATCGCCACCGCCTGAACTCGCTCCTGCTCCAGCACCTGCTCCAGCACCTGCTCCAGCACCGCCACCTCCGGCTCCGCCGCCACCGCCGCCACCGCCACCGCCTCCGCCACCTTCGGCGTCAAGACGTTGTCGTTTTTCTAGTGCGAGTTTAACTTTCTTTTTGAATTCTGTTATTTCTTCATCTTCTACTTCAACATCATTCATTTGGACGGTTGGT
>Ga0315315_10002140_pt1 | contig 18095 bp, 17 predicted proteins | sample M140m3416metaG_FD_203699 | JGI IMG/M metagenome (GOLD analysis project Ga0315315, IMG submission 203699) | Ammonia-oxidizing marine archaeal communities from Monterey Bay, California, United States - M1 40m 3416 | ecosystem: Environmental > Aquatic > Marine > Intertidal zone | place: USA... | reverse complement strand
GTGTTGTATCCTTGTTAGTGTCGTTGTTTGTTATGTTCTTATTATATACTAAGTATCGGTATTTGTCAATAGCAATCTTAACTTTATTTGTATTTTTTTAGTAAATAATTCTTATCGTTACTATTGGCTATTGGGCTAATACAGTTCATTGTGTCGCCTATATTGAGCTTAACATATGATGCGTGAATAGAATACTTAATGCCATTGGTTCGCTCTACTAAGTATCTATGGTTAACGTGGTTGTATCGTAGTTCTTTTTTAACTGTGTACATTGTATTTCCTCTGTTGTTAACTTCTTATACTGCCATTATATACTATATATCGACATTTGTCAAGGGCAAACTTAACTTATTATTACTTTTTTCTGATCTTTTTTTAGCATCATTTTAGTAGTTGCTTGGTATATATCAGGGCTACCATTTAGGTTATCCCGTTGCATCTTATCCGCGTATGCTTTACTATTCTTTGATAGTTTTCGCATATGTGTTATAGTGTAGCTCTTATCCATTTTGTTATCCTTTGCTTAACTTCTCTATTACTTATATCGACATTATAACATAGAAACTTTAATTTGTCAATACTAATATATACATATTACAGAAATAATTTAATCTTTTTCTTATTGAGAATGAATCTCATTAAGGCCGTTCGGCGCGGGCGCTTTAACCTTATTGAGACTAGTCTCATTAAGATTTCTTTAGTTATTTATGTAAGCAACTAGAATACTTTTCTTAGCCCAGAGCTTTTCTAGTTCACGCTCAACGATATCGGTATTGTGTTTACCTAATTCGTTAACGTGTTGTTCAATCTTCTTTTCGATCCGACGATCAGTCTTGAACAGTTCTAGTTTAGCTTGGCTCTTGCTTGTTACTTTAGTAATCTTCATGTTGTGTTCCTTTCAAGAACGTTGTTTGTTATGTCTCTATTATAACTTATCGGCTATAAATGTCAATAGCCTTTAATCATTTTTAGGAAATAATTCTAAATAATTCTGTAGCATAAAAGTAAATTGCATATGTAACAATTACTACTAATGAAGTCTTGCCGATTGTGTCTATTACTTTATCTATCATTCTCGTTTCCTTTTTTTGTTTATTAACTTAACTACTTAACTATAACATATATCGGCAGGAAGTCAAGCATATATTAATAAGAAAATAAAAAAATCTATAACTATTCTATAGCAATATATCTACTAGCAAATATCGTGCCAAAGGGGGTAATTTTATAGAATGGAACGGTATATAATATTTTTTATAAAAAAAGCGCAGGTGGTGCATACATTTCTAGGACAACTAATTAATAAAAGTGGTCGTTTCCCTAAAAAATCTTGGGCATCTGTTTAATAAAAGTTGCCGTTTGACTAGAGTGCAGTTAGAGACTGCTGAAGTTTACGAATTTTGCTTTTCTGCTTTTCAACTTGATAATCGTCAGCAAATTTAGATTTTTGCATTAGACTTAGTGACCTTTGAGCGCTTTTAAGCTGCTCCTCAATCTTTTTCTTTTGGTGATTGTGTAATTCCACAGATTCCCCGACCTCTTTTCTTTTTAATCCCTAATTTTTGCCGTACTTTACGAACAGCGTCAAGAGTGACTGTCCTACCAGCCAACTCACTTATTTTTTCTGCCAAATCCTTGTCTTTCATAGTGGCAGCATTGTCTATGATATACTGACGCTCTTTGTCAGTCCATTTTATATTCATTTTATAGTCTTTATTGTTCCTAAAAGTGGTCTTTCGTGTATATAATATTATATGACATAAAACCGGAAAGGGGTTGAAAAAAACATGAATGATCCAAAATTTGTAGAAAGTGAAATCAAGGTCACTGCTTCTGATGAACTACAGGAGCAAGTAGATAAGGAATTAGATGAAGAAAAGCCCGAGATTGCTATTTCATCTGTACTTGAGAACCAGAAGAAGAAATGCTGTGGAGGAGGTAAGTGCAGTAACAGTGAAAATACCGGATAACCATAATGAACAGGAAGTCATTGATATAATTGATGGTATTGCAAATCGCCTATGTTATAAGTTTAAGTTTGGATATCACTCTCCAGAAGATATGAAGCAGCAAGCCAGACTGTTTGCATGGGAAGGCCTAGATAAATATGATGGCAAGAGACCACTAGAGAACTTCTTGTGGACCCATGTTAGGAATCGCCTCTATAACTTTAAAAGAAATAACTACTCTAGATTAGAGAAGCCTTGCGATACATGCGAATTTTTTATTAATAAGAAATGTACAGCCTTTGTAGACCAAGAGGAATGTAATCTATATAAGGGTTGGTTAGATAGGAACAATGCCAAGAAAAGTCTTATGCACAGTGTATCAGTAGAATTTGATCAAAAAGAGAAGGAGAGTCCCTCTTTCAGTACTTTATTTGCAAAGGAAGTAGTTGAGCTATTAGACGAACATCTTCATGTAAGGTTTCGCGAAGATTGGATAAGACTTCTAAATGGTTTAAAGATTTCTAAGAATCGTAAGGATTCTATCTTGCAGGAGATAGGCAATATACTAAAGGAGAATAACATTGACCAAGAAACGTGGTAAACTCTCTACCGGCGAAATGGACTATATTCGTCAGAATTGCTTTGATGTTAGTATCGAAGAGATAGCGGAAAATCTAAACAGGACGACGGGACCTGTACAGAAGTTCATTGATAAGGAAAATCTCAAGGCGCGGGATTTAACAGACCATGAATATATGTTGACGCATCTGCGCGATAGGTATTACTACAAGGAACTTGGCAAGCAGTTCTCTGATGGTGAGGTTATCTTCTTTGAGCACCAGTGGATTGATTATTTCAAACAGTTTTCAGAGGATGTTACACATACTGAGGAAATGCAGATCCTTGAGGTTATCAGGACGGAGATCTTAATTAACAGGGGAATGGAAGACAGACAGGACGTTGTTTCAAATATTGAAAGACTTAACAAGCTTATTGATGATGAAATGGACAAACCTACTGACATGCAGGACTCTCAGGCGATTGCCAGTTTCCAGACGCAACTTGGTGCATTAATGGCAAGCAAGTCTGCTTATATTAACGAACATGAGAAACTCTTGACAAAAAAGGAACGGCTCTTGAAAGATCTTAAGGGAACAAGAGAGCAGAGGAAAAGAAGATCAGAAGATGCAAAGACAAACTTCTCATCTTGGTTAAGACAACTTGATGGTGAGGAGTTTCGGAAGCGTGAAGAGGAGAGCATGGAAGTCAATCGGCTTGCAGCAGATAAAGCGCTAGAGAGATTATCGGAATATCATACATTTGAGGATGGCACAGTTGACCAACCTTTTATTAATGCGGACACAATAGATGCTGAGGAGAATACTGAATGACAATTTTCAAATTCGATTATGATGGAAGAGATGAAACAGAAGAGGATGTTAACGCAAGGAAAAGACATCTAGAACTTTCTAAGCGACAGGCTAATGAAAAGAAAAAGAAGAAGGCTCTTGTTACTGGAATAACAGGTCAGGATGGCTCTTATCTAGCAGACCTTTTACTGCGAAAGGGATATACTGTAGTTGGATTGAAAAGAAGAACTAGCACTGACAATACAGAAAGAATATCCCACCTTAGTAATAATCCTAATTTTACAATAGAAGAGTTTGATATTGCCGACTCAGGATCAGTCTATTCCGCAGTTGAAAGAAATCAACCTAATGAGATTTATAACCTTGCTGCACAATCACACGTCAAGACTTCGTTTGACCAACCTTGTTACACCACCCAAGTAAATACGATAGGTGTAGTCAATTTTCTAGAGGCTGTTAGGCGTTTTAAGCCTGATGCCAAGTTCTATCAAGCAAGCACGAGCGAGATGTTTGGTAAGAATTATGATGTCGATTACTCTAGAATCCCTATGGAATCCAAAAAAACAAATTTACAAGAAAAGTTTCAAGATGAAGACACGGCATTTGAGCCTCAAAGTCCATACGCAGCAGCTAAGCTAGCATCCCACCATATGGTGCGGATCTATAGAGAAGGATACGGATTACATGCTTCATGCGGGATTCTTTTTAATCACGAAAGTGAAAGGCGTGGAGAAAAATTTGTAACAAGAAAAATTACAAAATGGGTGGCAGGTTTTAAAAATTGGGCCGAAGCCCAAGGCTTAGAGACGAGCTCCGAAAGTTTCTCTTTCGATACGGATCACATATATAGTGACACATCTTCTTATCCCAAACTACGGCTTGGGAATATAGAGGCGTTTCGGGATTGGGGTCATGCTGAGGATTATGTAAATGCCATGTGGCTTATGCTACAACAGGCAGATCCAGATGACTATGTTATTGCGACAGGAGAAACATATAGCGTCTACAACTTCCTTGTCTATGCTTTTGAATATCTTGACATTGAAGAAAAAGAAGAGATATCTAAGTTCTTTCTTATTGACAAAGAGTTCTATAGGCCGTCAGAGGTTGAGTTTCTAAAAGGAGACCCAACAAAAGCGGAGCAAGTACTTGGTTGGGAAAGAAAAGTTTCATTTAGAGATCTAGTACACAGAATGTTAGAGAGCGATATAAATGCCGAAGAAGAGAAGACAGAGTCGTCGTTATACACGGCAGGGAGCTAGAAACTATAACGATCCTGCATACGCTAATTTTCGTAAGCAGGTGAGAAGTAGAGATGGCAACAAGTGTATGTATCCCGGATGTGATTCTAAAAAGAGTTTACATGTGCATCATATTAAAAAGTGGGCTAGTCATCCTTCTATGAGATATGATGTAAGCAATGGTATAACTCTTTGCAAAAAATGTCACGAAACTACAAAAGGTAATGAAGAAGTATATGAATCATTTTTTTATAAACTCTTAGAGCAGCAAGCTATACAAAGATTAAAAAAGAAGAAAGAAGATGACGAAAGAGAATAGGTTTCAGATAATCAAGGATACCAGAGAGAAGAAGGGTCACGGCTGGTGGTATGATGAAAATGCATATTGCTCTGGAACTACTGTAGCCAAAGTAGATATAGGTGATTATGCAATAGAAGGGATGGAACATGTTTTGTGTATTGAAAGAAAGGAAAGCGTCTCTGAGTTTGCAGGTAACTGTAGTGAAAAGAGATTCCATGCAGAGCTGAAAAAAATGGCCACATTCCCGTTCGCATTTTTGATATTCGAATTTAGTTGGTCAGATATTGAGAGATATCCAGTAGGGTCGTCTGTCCCTCAAAGCAAGTGGAATCAGATAAGAATAAAGGGTAAGTACATGAATAGAGTAATATCGACTGCAAGGCTTGAGCATGGTATACATGTTATAGCGTGTGGAGATAAAGTTAGAGCAGAAGAAACAGCATTTTATATAATGAGAAAAGTGTATGAGCTTTACAATTGATGTTAATGCATATGAGAACGCTTGGCTCGGTCTCACACAAGAAGATCTAAAAGAAGCAGGATCTCCATTATCAGGACTAACAGATGAAGAAAAGAATAACTTTCATCTACACATAATAAAAAAGATGAGAGACCCAGAATATTTTCATTGGACAGTTAAAACCCTAATGGGCATAGACCTGCTTCCAGTTCAGACATGTGTACTAAGAGAGCTATGGAGAAGACCTTTTCCTATGTATATAGCATCTCGTGGTTTTGGTAAATCTTTCCTATTGGCAGTCTATTGCATATTAAAATGCACTCTTATACCCGGAACTAAGATAGTCATTGTAGGAGCTGCTTTCCGCCAGTCGAAAGTTATTTTTGAATATATGGATACAATATGGCGCAATGCCCCAATCCTACAAAGTATATGTTCTGATGCTAGTGGGCCAAGAAGAGACGTTGACCGATGTACTATGAAAGTCAATGATAGCTGGGCAATGGCTGTGCCTCTTGGTGATGGTAACAAGATTAGAGGTCTACGCGCACATACAATTATTGCTGATGAATTCAATTCTATCCCTACTCATATTTATGAAACCGTTGTAGCAGGTTTTGCTGCGGTGTCTAGCAATCCTACACAGAATGTCAAGGAAGCCGCCAGAAGAAAGAAGATGCAGGATGAAGGCGTTTGGTCTGACTCATCAGAAGAAAGCTATAAAGATAGAAAAACAAATCAGTCGATTATAGCCGGAACCGCAGGCTATGATTTTGAACCATACGCAGAGTACTGGAAGAAATATAAATCTACCATACTTAATCGTGGTGATTTTAAAAAGGTAGCTGCTGAAAATGAAGAAGATGAAGAGGATATACCAGACTACATGAAAAGGCTTGATTGGACATCTTTTTCAATTATAAGAATGCCATATGAGCTCATACCGGAAGGCTTTATGGATGATCAACAAGTTGCTAGGTCAAGAGCTACAATGCACAATGGTATTTACCAAATGGAGTATGGAGCATGTTTTACTGCAGATAGCCAAGGCTTCTTTAGACGTAGCCTAATACATTCTTGTGTAGCAAATGATAGTAATGTGGAAAAAGATACGTGGCCTAAGTGGTGCAGTCAGCCTTTTGACGCTATAACTAAAGGAACCCCTGATAAAAAATACATAATTGGCGTTGACCCTGCTTCAGAGCAAGATAACTTTGCCATCGTTGTTTTAGAGCTTCATCCTGAGCATCAAAGAGTTGTATATAGCTGGACTACAAATAAGAAGGATTTTGCAGGCAGAAAAAAGGTAGGGCTAACAGACTCTCATGATTATTATTCTTTTTGTGCTAGAAAGATTAGAAACTTAATGAAGCTATTTCCTTGCGTAAGACTTGGTATAGATTCACAAGGAGGAGGTTTCACAATAGCCGAGGGGCTTAGAGATTTAGACAAGCTTAAAGAAGGAGAGAGGCCAATATATCCAATCATAGAGGAAGGCAAGAAAAAAGATACTGATGATTTTGCAGGAGATCATTGCTTAGAGTTGATTAATTTTGCTAGTTCTACTTGGACATCAAACGCTAATCATGGAATGAGAAAAGATCTAGAAGATAAGGTATTATTGTTTCCTAGGTTTGATACATTAACACTCAGTCTAACATCAGAAAAAGATAAGATATTATTTAAGGAAATGAGAGATAAAATAGGAAATTCTGATGCTTTAAAGCTCTATGATACATTAGAGGATGCTGCTATGGAGATAGAGGAATTAAAAGATGAACTATCTACTATTGTTATGAGCATAACAACTGCTGGTAGAGAAAGATGGAATACTCCAGAAGTAAAGCTAGGTTCTGGGAAAAAAGGAAGAATGAGGAAAGACCGCTACAGTGCTTTAGTAATAGCAAACATGATAGCTAGGACTATACAGAGAGAGCTTCCTCCTCAAAGCTATCAACACATAGGGATGGTAGTTGGTCAGCAAGGCCAGAATGCCGGAGGACAAATGTATAAAGGTCCAGAATGGAGCCAAGGCATATCTTCAGAAGCATTTTTTGTAGTTAAGAAGAATAATTAATATTGGTGTAATAGGTAATAGGTATTATTAGGAGCATCAATAGCTATTGAGGTAAATCATGGTAGATAAGAAATATCCACGCAGCAAACAAAAAGACTTAGAGTATTCCTTGGGAAATGGTGCTGCCTATGCCTCTTGGGAAGATGAAGAAGGCAAAGAAGAAGCCCTTTCTAATTATAGCAATTCAATTTCAGAGTTCGCTGCTGCTAGCAGAACTTCTTATTCTGATATAACAACATATCAAAGTGGTCGTCCCGGATTACAAAAAGGCGACTACGACTACTTCAGGTCTTCTGAGAAGGTTCCTACCAAGCCAAAAGATATAATTGCATTTGCTAGGAAATCTTATAGGCAGATAGGGTTAATCAGAAACTCTATTGACCTAATGGCAGACTTTGCTTGTCAAGGCATAAGAATGGTTCATCCTAATCCAAGAATAGAGAGATTTTATAATGATTGGTTTTCTAGGGTAAAAGGCTCTTTTGTTTCCGAAAGATTCTGCAACCTACTTTTTAGAGAAGCCAATGTAGTCTTAAGGATGAAGACAGCCAAGGTGAATAAGAGCAAAAGATTAGAGATGCAGAAGACCATTGCTCAGGTTGACATGAAGGCTGATATAAAACAGAATCTATTTAGCAAGGGAGAACTACCTTGGCAATATATATTTTTAGATCCCCTGAATCTAGAAGTTGTAGGAGGTCCTCTTGCGTCTATGTCTGGTCAGTATAGCTATAGAATGGACATCCCTAAAAGCCTAAAGAGGGATTTGCTAAAAGTAAAAAATAGCGGAAGTCCACAAGAAAGAAAGATGCTTGACAGTATACCTGAAGAACTTTTGGATACTAAGAGTGGAGCAAAGGGAGTTATTCTTCCTGCTGAAAAAACATTCACGTATTTCTACAAGAAAGATGACTGGCAAATTTGGGCAGACCCAATGACATATGCTTGTTTCGATGATCTTATTCTTTATGAAAAACTTAAGCTAGCAGATAAGGCGGCATTAGATGGAGCTGTCAATAAGATAAGAGTATGGAAACTTGGAAGCCTAGACCATAAGTTAGCCCCAACCCCTACTGCAGCTAGTGCACTAGGAAGCATACTAGGTGCGAATACTGGAGGAGGCACTATGGATATTGTTTGGGGCCCTGATCTTGAACTGTTAGAAACCGGAACTGATGTTCAGAGATTTCTAGGAGAAGAGAAGTACAGGCCTACACTTATGTCAATATACTCATGCCTAGGTATACCTCCAACCCTAACGGGAACTTTTGGTGCCAGCGGAACAACTAACAACTTTATTTCTCTCAAAACACTAACAGAGAGATTGAATTATGTTAGATCAATTTTATTGGAGTTTTGGAATGTTCAAGCAAAAGCTGTTCAAAAGTCCATGGGTTTTAGACAAGCAGCTCAGGTAGAGTTTGATTTTATGCAGCTTGATGATCCAGCATCCATGATGCAGCTCATGATCAATTTAGCTGATAGGAATATTATTAGTGATGAGTTTGTTCAGCGACAGATAAAAGCTAAGCCTAATATTGAAGAGAAGAGAATAAACAGTGAGGCCAAGAAAAGGAATCGTGGATCAATGCAAGAAAAAGTAAGTCCATACCATGCTGTTGATAAGGATTTCTCTAAACAGAAGATAGCTCTTCAAACAGGAGTTGCATCTCCTTCTCAAGTAGGCTTGAAGCTAGATCCAAAATCTCCAGATGAAAAAAGCGGGATGGAGATGAGAGGTAGACCTAAAGAAGAAACTGTTAAAGTCGAAGATGTGGATTCTCCGGGAGAAGTTGGGAGACCAAAAAATTCAACTGATACTGCTCCTAGAGAGAGAAGGACTTTCAAACCAGCTCTTAAGGCATCTACTGAAATATGGGCTCAAAAAGCACAGAAAAAAATATCAAAGCTCATAAATCCCGGACTACTAAGTACGTTCGGCAAAAAGAACATGAGGAGTCTAAGCTCAGAAGAAACCCTAAAATCAGAAAAGATAAAGTTTGAGATATTGTGCTCGTTAGAACCAAATTCTGATCTAACTCAAGAGAGCATCGGTCACGCTATCAATTCTAGCTCTGCGTCTAATAAAATCCATACTGAATGTGATCAATGGATTAATCAAGCATCTGAAGTTAATAATGGACGCCTGAGTATCGAAGAGATCAGAAGCATACGTGCTTCTTACTATACTTATTTACAAGTTAAAAATGGTAACTTGGTGTAAAAATAAATAGAGGTAAAACAAATGAATGATATTATTATTTACAATGCAGAAAAAGAAGCCGGGCTCCAAGAAAAAATTAGAGCGAATGCCTCTATAGCTTACGCTTCACCGTTGTTCCCTTCGGACGAATCAAAACCATTTGTACATGATCTGTGCAAAGCAAATGTCGCTGAGTTTTTGTCTAAAGCCGGTAGGGAAGACAACGACGTATACCACACCTATTCAGTTCTAGTAACTTCTTCTTGGAACAAAAATGATGATGTTTTTGGTAATGAGGAGATTTGGTCTGCGAGAAAAACCCCAGAACATAAACCTGCCAACCTAGAGCATGATGAGAAGAAAATAATCGGCAGCATTATATCTAGCTGGCCTGTAGACAATGAATTCAAGCTAGTTGGTGAAGATACAAGTGGAGATGATTTACCTGACCCACTTCATATATTAGTATCATCTGTTATTTATAGACAGTGGCAAGACGCTGAATATAAGGCTAGAGCAGAAGATCTAATAAGAAAAATCGAGCAAGGTAACATGTTCGTGTCAATGGAATGCATATTCCGTGGCTTTGATTATGCGGTTCAATCACCAGACGGTGATAATCATATTGTCGCAAGAAACGAAGAAACTTCATTCTTGACGAGACATTTAAGATCTTATGGAGGAACCGGGCAATATCAAGACCACAAAGTAGGCAGGATGTTGAGAAATATTACGTTTTCAGGAAAAGGTTTTGTTGAAAAGCCAGCGAATCCAGATAGTGTGATCTTTGATAGAGATCAAATATTTGATTTTGCAGGTGCTTCAGTATCAAAAAACCTGTTTTCTAAAAATAATGGTGTATCAGTTAGAATAGAACAAGACATTATTTCTAACGCAGGTTCCGAAGAGGAGATTCTTATGTCAAGCGATTTCTTAAACGAACAGGTTAAGGAACTTAAAGAGGCTCTTGCTACTTCACAAGCTGAAGTTAAAGAGTTATCCGAAAAGGTTTCCAAAGCTAACGTTGAGAAGCTTGAAGCTGAGACTGCTGAGTTAAATCAGACAGTTGAATCTTTAGGCGAAACCGTAGTACAGGCTGAAACTAAAGCTAAAGAAGACGCAGAAAAAATTGAGGCTCTAGAAGCTACAATTACTGAGTTGACTGAAGCTAAAGAAGCAGCTGAAACTGCAATCGCAAAAATGAAAGAGGAGGAGAAGCGCAACGCGAGAGCCGCATCCTTAATCGAAGCAGGTATTGCTGAAGATCAGGTTGAAGCTAAGCTAGACACTTTTGCTTCCCTTTCAGATGAACAATTTGAAGAAGTTGTTCAGACAATTGCGAGTATTAAACCAGAAGATGTTGAAGTTGAAGAAACAGAAGCATCTGAAGGAGAAGAAGATTCCGCAGAAGCAGACGAAGCAGTAGAAGATACTGAACAATCTGAAGAAGCAGAGGCAGAAGCTGAAGTATTAGCAGAGGAAGTCCTAGAGACTGCTTCCGAACAAGAAGAGGCTGACTTATCAGTAGCTTCTGAAGAAGAAGTAGACGAACTGGACACTACCCGAGCTGGTCTTCGCGACTGGGTAGATTCCTACATTTTTAACAAAGAATAATTTGAGGAGATATCTAAATGGCACTTAAACCTGATAGAGTCGAGCACTTAACAGACCTCAGCTTTTTCATGAACCAAGTTGCAGAACGTGGAACGATGACAATCATCTCTACTTCGGCTTCTGGAGCAGCAATGGACGATAGCAATGCTAAAGTCGTACTCGCTACTGGTTCTGGCAAACCTGCTGGGTTACTGTTGAATGACGTTGTAGAACTCGATCTAACACGTCAACATATCAATTTTGCTAAAGATGAAGTTCAAAAGGGCGGTAAAGTTCTTTTGCTTCGCAGAGGTACGGTTGTAACAAACAAGATCGAAACTGGTAAGTCTCCAAGCGCTGGAGATATTGCTTATTATAAGTCTGATGGCGAGCTGACAACCGATGTTGACAGTCAACCTGTTGGTCAATTCCTTTCTTCGAAGGACGCCGACGGATACGCTAAAGTAGAAATTAACATTATACCAAACGTGTAAGGAGAACTTAAATGACTAGACAGTTATTTGACCCAACTCCAGAGATGAATCAGGTGCTTCGCCAAGCTGGTTCATTGGTCAAAGATGAATCTTTGGGAGCAACAGCAGAACTTGCTAAGGCTCTTGAAATTCCTCTTCGAAAAGGAGTAATGAGCGGCGACATCCTTGATGGTATCTACGAAGCGGTTCGTCTTGCTCCCGGTGCTAGCGCAGAATTTCCTTTGGATTTTCTTGCTCCCGGAACAGAAAGCAACTTTGTAGCTTATACTATCCCTAATCATGGTAGAATTCCTGAACGACACGTTGAGGGTGACTACGTAATGGTTCCAACATATGACGTTGGCGCATCTATCGACTTTTTGTTGAAATATGCCCGTGACGCTCGTTGGGACGTTGTTGGACGTGCAATGGACGTTCTTCAAGGTCAGTTTGTTAAGAAGATGAATGATGACGGCTGGCACACTATTTTGAGTGCTGGTGTTGACAGAAACATCTTAGTATACGATGCTGATGCATCTGGTGGTTACTTCAGTAAGAGACTTGTTTCTCTTATGAAACTCATCATGAGACGTAATGGTGGCGGTAACAGTTCTTCTGTTAATCGTGGCCAAATGACCGATCTCTTCCTTAGTCCTGAAGGTCTTGAAGACATTCGTAACTGGGGCGTTGATGAAGTCGATGACATCACCCGTCGTGAGCTGATTACTAGAGAAGGCGGTCTTCTGACACGCATTTTCCAAGTAAATCTTCATGACATTGATGAGCTTGGAGAAGGCCAAGAATATCAATCTTACTACACTACTGACCTTAGCGGCACACTGCCAGCAGGTAAGAAAGAGATTGTAGTAGGTCTTGATCTTGGAAGCAATGACAGCTTTGTCATGCCGGTACGCCAAGAAGTTCAGATCTTTGAAGATGACACTCTTCATAGACAGAAACGAGCTGGTATGTACGGTTGGGCTGAACACGGCTTCGCCGTCCTTGACAACAGACGAGTACTTCTTGGAGCATTCTAAGAGTATTCGACTTAGTTTATGACGAGTCGCCTTTAGTGACCTAAGCGTTGCTGGGGGCGACTTTTTTATTGCACAAAGGAGATCCTGTGGCTATCAAAATACAAGATAGAGTAAAGCAAGGAACCAACACTACTGGTTCTGGCACAATCACATTTCATGTCTCATATGCTTCCAGCGGTTTTGATGACTTCTCTGTTTTAGGAAATGGAAGTAAAACCTACTATGCAATAGAAGAAGCCCCTTCTGGTTGGGAAGTAGGCATAGGAACCTATAACTCGAACACCCTTTCAAGAGATACTATATTTGATAGTAGTGAAGGAGGAGCAAAAATAAATCTAGGCGGTAGTGGCTTAGTATTTGTTACATTACCAGCTAGCAAAACAGTTATAGCTGATGAAAACAACAATGTGTTTGCTACAGGGCTCGATGTAGGAGCTACCGGAATAGTATTCAACGATGGAACGACACAAACAACAGCCTTTACAGGCATAGCTGGCTTCGCAACAGAAGCATATGTTACAGGCGTTTCGGGTCATTTACAGACTCAAATATCTAGCAATGACTCAGACATAGCGGCCAACCTCGCTAAGATCACGGGAGTTTCTGGGACTGCTGTTATCAATACGTCGAGTATCTCAACCAATACAACGAACATTGCAGCCAATACGATAAGACTTGCGGACGTGTCAGGTTCTGTCGATATCAACACTGCTAAGATCGGAACTGTCTCAGGGACTGCCGACACCAATACAACGAACATTGCAACCAATACCGCTAAGATCGGAACTGTCTCAGGGACTGTCGATACTAACACCACGAATATCGCATCCAATGTAACGCAGATCGTAGCTAATAGCGGAAGGCTTGCGACCGTCTCAGGTTCTGTCGATATCAACACCGCTATGATCACAGGAGTCTCGGGAGTAGCTGTATCTAAGGACAACTACCAGTACTGGACAGTGTCAGATGGAGCCACGGATAAAAATGTAACAACCACTGAAAAAATTACATTTACTGGTGCTGGAAACACCTCAGTTTCATATTCCAGTAATGTTGTAACAATTAGCGGTTCTTCCGCAGGTGGAGGCGGAGATGGGTATGACTTTAATGTCTCTGATGGAGGGTCTGCTGATACAATAGCTAGCGGACAGACCGTAATATGGACTGGACTTGGAAATAACACAGTAAGTTATAATTCAAGCTCTAATACTTTCTCGATAAGTGGAGCAGATCAAGACCTTTCTTCATATGCAACTCAGTCCTATGTAACTGGCGCATCAGGCCATTTGCAAACACAGATAACAACTAATGTTAATAATATATCTTCAAATGATACAGATATATCAAACTTATCAGGTTTGGTATCAACAAACACTTCAAACATTGCTACTGTTTCCGGAATTGCAGCAGGTAAAGACAACTATCAATATTGGACAATTACAGATGGTCCAAACTCAGAAAATATACAATCTACAAATATAGTTAAATTTAGTGGTGAAGGCAATACTACTGTAAGTTATGACACTGGAAGCAATACTGTTAGCATCAGTGGGGCTGCTGCTGGTGGAGGAGGTGGATATGATTTCACAGTATCAGATGGTTCTAATTCAGAGGTTATCTCTAGTGGAGATAGTGTTACTTGGACCGGACTTGGAAACAATACTGTAACTTACAATTCAGCTTCAAACACTTTTTCTATAAGTGGTACAGACCAAGATCTTTCGAGTTACGCTACTCAATCTTACGTAACTGGCGCATCGGGTCATTTGCAAAGTCAAATTACTTCTAATGATAATGACATTTCTATAAATCTTGCTAAGGTTACTGGGGTTTCTGGCACCGCTGCTACTAATACAACGAATATATCAACTAATATAACGAACATTTCAACTAACACGACAAGACTTGCAGATGTATCAGGGTCTGTAGACATCAACACAGCTAAGATAGGAACGGTATCTGGCACTGCAGCTGACAACGCTACTAATATAGCAAACACTTCTGGAGATTTATATGGACACTGGATAATCTCTGCCGGAGCCGTGCAAGAAAACGTTGCAAAAACGGAAAAGGTTAAGTTTACCGGAACTGGGGCAACTACTGTTTCTTATGATACGGGCACAAACACTCTAACCGTTAATACTCCTAGCTCAGAGGCCGGATACGAGTACTGGACAGCAACAGACGGGAGTGCGAATACTTCTAGTGTTGCAAATGGTCAGGCTGTCAGGATAACAGGAGCAGGCAATGTAACTGTTGATTTTGCCAGTGGCTCTCCAAATGTATTCACAGTCAGTGGCGCAGACCAAGACCTGTCAAGCTATGCAACTCAGGCTTACGTAACGGGTGCATCTGGACATTTACAGACTCAGATATCTAGTAATGACTCAGATATTGCAAGTAATGTAACAAATATCGCAGCGAATACAGCAAGACTTGCAGACGTGTCAGGTTCGGTTGACATTAACACCGCTATGATCACAGGGGTTTCTGGGACTGCTGCTACCAACACAACGAACATCGCAACCAATGTAACGAACATAGCAGCGAATACAGCAAGACTTGCAGACGTGTCAGGTTCGGTTGACATTAACACCGCTATGATCACAGGGGTTTCTGGGACTGCTGCTACCAACACAACGAACATCGCAACCAATGTAACGAACATAGCAGCGAATACAGCAAGGCTTGGGACTGTCTCAGGCTCTGTGGATATCAACACCGCTATGATCACAGGAGTGTCTGGCAACCTTAACACCGTTTCAGGATTATTGTATACTAGCTGGACTGTAACTGATGGCTCAAATTCAGAAGCTATCACTGCTGGAGGTCAAGTTAATTTTACTGGAGGTGGAAACACAACAGTAAGTTATAATACATCAAGCAACACTGTAACTATTAGTGGTAACGATGTAACAAATACTTATAATGCTGGTTCCGGATTGAATGAAGACCCATCAAAAACATTCAATGTGCAAACAGACAATTCTACCCTTGAAGTTAATTCTGACATAGTAAGAATCAAAGATAATGGAGTTACAAATGCTAAACTCGCCAATACTGGGGTTACAGTAACTGCCGGAACGGGATTGACCAATGGAGGTGTCGTAGCACTAGGAGCATCCGTGACTGTAGATGCAATCACTGCCAGTACAAGTGCTGTGGGAGTTGTTCAGTTGCAAGACACCGTTACCGACGGGACTACAAACAGGGCTGTCACGCCTAACGCTGTCTACGATATGTCTGGCGTTATCAACGGGAACATCAACACTTACACCGCCGGTTCTGGGTTGAATCTTGATGGCACTGAGTTCGATGTCAAGCTAGATAATTCTACGGTGGAATTCAACTCTGACATTATACAAATTAAGGACGACGGTGTCACAAATGCCAAGCTAGCCAATACTGGGGTTACAGTAACTGCCGGAACGGGATTGACCAATGGAGGTGTCGTAGCACTAGGGGCATCTGTAACTTTTGATGCTATCTTAGCAACGACTAGCGGCACTGGTGTTGTTCAGTTGCAAGATGCTATTACAAATGGGACGATTGACAGAGCCGTCACCCCTAATGCGGTCTATGACATGTCTGGCGTCATCAATGGTAACATCAACACTTATACCGCTGGCTCTGGGTTAAATCTTGATGGCACTGAGTTCGATGTCAAACTAGATAACTCTACGTTAGAATTCAACTCTGACATTATACAAATTAAAGACGCTGGCGTTTCTAATGGTAAATTAGCTTATGATTCTGTTACCATAACAGCCGGTAGCGGCCTATCTAATGGCGGAGAAGTTGATCTTGGAGCCACAAAGGTTATAGATATAACTCCCGGAGGCGTAACGAACGCTATGCTTGCGGGCTCTATATCTGAAAGCAAACTTGCTTCTGATGTTAACCTTGACGCGGTAACAGACAATGGGGCTACGACCACCAATGGAATTAATGTTGGCATGATTGATACTTCAGGGGTTAGATCTTCGATGCAGTCAGGAGCAGGATCTTCTCCCGGAGATACTCGTAATCTAGATCTTTCTCAAGCTTCAACATTCCACCATAGTATGAATTCAGGGCTTAACAATATAACCCTTACAAATGTAACGGCTGGACAAAAGTTTGTTTTGAGACTTACACAGAATGCAAGCGCAACGGGTATTGTTTCATTCTTTGGAGGGGTCAGATGGCCTGCAGGAACTACTCCTACACTAACAGCTACAACAAGCAAGACAGACGTGTTCGGTTTCTTATGTGTTGTATCCGGCTCTTACGATGGATTTATTATAGGACAGAATATATAAATGGATATGTTAATTCATATAGGTGATAGCCCAGACCCACTAGGCTATAAAGATGGCGATGTGATCGGCTGCTATCCTTTTTTAAACACTCTTTTACAGAGGGGGCAGAATATCTGCTTACCTAAAAAGTTTGATTATAATTCAGTTGGTTTGCGGGACTTTGGAACTCTACTAGAAAAGTACGAGAAAAAAACCCACAAATACAAGTGCGAGAGGATTAACTCAAATCAGATTTTAAAAACAAATCTTTTAACTGAAGAGCAGGAAACAATTTCGCCAACTAATCTATATGGATTTATAACTAAATTATTATCTATTCCAAATCATACTATTTTCGGCACTGAGCAGGGTCGAGAAGTTTGGTACATGGAAAAGCTACCACTTTTTGGCGACTCAGCTAAGATACACTCTATATGGGACGACATAGAGCACCACACAGGTAATCTTAGGCAAAACAATATGAGAAAGGAATTTACACCAACAGTAAAACAGACAATGCTGGCATTGGATTGCACGGGTTTTTTGAATAGTTCCTACACAGAAATTTCTAAACATACAGCGTGCGACAGGTCTTCGCCTATTGTGGTTAGGGAAGACGAGGATGATGAAACTATACAGACTACACTAATAGCAAAAAGACAATGGAAAATACCATATAAAGATATGGACTCTGAGTTAGCAATTGATATTGACGATGTTTTGGATCTTAATAAGATTGTAGACCCTAGACAGGATATCCAACAAACCGAAAAGAATAAGCTTGACGATATTATGTTTGACAAAGTAGATCTTGGGGAGTATATATTATAATGGCAGAGGTATATGCTAGTATAGGAAGTAGATCTGACATAGCTATTGCAGATGGAGATTCTAAGCTTCCATCTAGCGCTTCCGGTTCTGGAACATTTGCTAGTCCATATTCTTTGGCTTATAGTTCTTCACCCGGAGATGTAGGTGTTGGAGACAAGCTTGCTATAACTGATAACAATAATTACTCTGGTGCAACCTTTTATTATTTTGTTAAATCAGTTTCTAGCAATACTGTAGAAGTTGTATTCATGTATGAAGATAGCGGTTCATACGGCAAGCA
>Ga0315315_10002139_pt1 | contig 18100 bp, 7 predicted proteins | sample M140m3416metaG_FD_203699 | JGI IMG/M metagenome (GOLD analysis project Ga0315315, IMG submission 203699) | Ammonia-oxidizing marine archaeal communities from Monterey Bay, California, United States - M1 40m 3416 | ecosystem: Environmental > Aquatic > Marine > Intertidal zone | place: USA... | reverse complement strand
GCAGTAACTACTCCAATCATTGGTGCAGAAGTTGCTCCTGTACCTCCACTTGATATTGCTAATGTTGATGAAAGTCCTGCCGCAGTTCCTGTTGTATTTTGGTTTAATGTAGGTATTCTTGCACTAGCAAACACTCCATCGTTTATCTTACTAGCATTGAGGTTTGGTATATCAGAAGCAGATAACCCACCATCAAGTATGTTTAATTCTGTTAATGATGCAGTAATACCTAAGTTATCTAATGCATATCCTTGTTGGGTAGAAGATAAACCTTGGTTGTTAACATCAATTCTTAGTCTGTTACCTAAAGCAGTAGTAATACCAGTAATATCTGAATCGTTAGACTGTAAAGCAACTGCTAATTCATTTAGAGTATCTAAAGCAGAAGGAGCAGAAGCAACTAAATTAGCAACTGAAGTATCAACATATGTTTTAATTGACTGTTGACTAGCCGCAGAAGTAGCACTATTAGCAGATAAAGTACCATCGTTTAATAGGTTTAGATTAGTGTTAGTATCAGTCCAAGGAACGTTAACGAACATTTGACCTGATGATAGTTCAACAGGATAATTCTTACCCGATTCAGTATAGCCAATTTTAACTAGACCTAAGTCTGTACTTGTTGCTTCACTGTAAGTAGTATCAGAGTTAGTTGTTTTAGCATCGTTTAGTGCTACTCTCTTTTCTAACTTACCAAACGCTACTAGTATAGAATCAGATGAAGCAACTGCTCCACCTGTTGCTGTGCTTAAACCTGTTAAAGTTTTAGCAATTACTTGAGCATCAGATAGTTGAGTATTAGTATCAGTCGAAGATAATGTTAGAGTTCCTGCTGCATCATCATATGTGCTAGTTATATTTGTTCCCGCAGTAATCATTGCCGCAATGAAATCTTCTATTTGTTCTTCTGTTGTATAGGATGGTGTAGCCCAAGAAGCAGTACCCGAAGAACTGTACTTTAGGAATTGTCCTGCTGAACCACCTGTTGGAATATGGTTATTCCCTGCTCCTGTTGGATGAACATAGTTATTCCAATTAGAATCATTATTGAAGTAAGACAGTTTAATCTCTGAAGCCGCCTTTCTAGATTCAGTAGTTCCATCTTGTATGATAAACTCAGTAGTTCCTGCTATGTCTCCTGTCATATCTGTTAGTTCAGAAAAGTCAAGGTTAAGTGTAGCGTCACCAGTAGTTGCTCCTCCACTCAAACCTACTCCGGCGACTACACTAGTAATATCTCCATCACCTGTTCCTACACCATATCCATAAGACAGAATCTTATCTTCAATAGCGGCAGAAGTCATAAGACTTGTATCATTATTATTGAATGATTCAGAACTTATTTGTAATGCACTTCCTGCTAATTGTGCAACACCTAATCCTGATACGCTTATTGTAGCAGTGTAATTTCCTGCTGTTGTATTACTTTGGGATATTGTTATTGCATCTCCTGCTGTAATATCAACACCAGTCATATCACCTGAACCTGCTCCTGCAAACTGAGCATCAACATAGGTTTTGATAGCCTTAGCAGAAGCAAGGGTATCATCACTACCACTAACTGAACTTATATCAGTATCAAGTGAAGCAATATCAGATAAGTCTGCAACTGCTAATGATACATTACTATTTAATAATGTAGAAATGGATGTTAACCCAGTACCACCATTTGCCGCAGTTAATGTTCCTGTTAAGTTGTTTATTGGTATGTCAATGTCGGCTGAACCGTTAAACGAAACTCCTGCTATTGTTCTAGCAGTTGCTAAAGTACTTGCAGTAGTTGCATTACCAACTAATCCTCCCTCGAATGTAGAAGCAACTAATGTACCTAAAGTAAAACCACTTGTTGTATTAATTGTAGTAGTAGGGGCGGCATGGGTATTACCTGTATCAGTAAATAACTTCCATTTGTTACTATCTGATGTATCTCTAAACAACCCCGTATATTTGATAGTACTACCATCAACGTATTTACCATAGAAACCTAAGTCAACTGCATCTGCTGCATTATTACTTCCTAAAGCAATTAAAGGGTCTTCTACTGTTAAGGTAGAAGTGTTCATTGTTATAGTATCTCCACTAACAATTAAATCTGCGCCAACTGTAAGAGAACCACTTACTGTTAGTGTATCGTCAGCCTGACTACCTAGTGTGAAATCTCCACCAAAATCAGAGTTTAGTTTAGATTTTAAATTATCAATTGATACATCATCGTTTGCTGTTCCTGCAATACTTAGTGAACCTGCACTACCTGCATTATCTGTATATTGTACAGTTATATTACTACCTGCTGTAATTAACCCACCAACGTAATCTTCAACTTCTTCTTGGGTTAGATGAGTATCTGTATCAGTAGAAGTAATGGTAATTGTATCCGAACCTGCTGTTGTAGTTATATTTACATTAGCACCACCGACTAGTGTCAATGTATCAGTATTTGAATCTGCAACAATGTTATCTTGTCCACTAACTGCTATTGTTTTGAATATATTTTGTGCAGAACCTAAGTCTGTATTAGTAATAGTTACATTACCAGTAGCACCACTGACTCCAATCCCTGTACCTGCTACATTAGAAAGAACTCCCGTATTAACTAATGTGAGGTCAAATGGGTCAGTTGATGCTCCACTGTTAGTATCAGTCCATGTTGCAGTAATACCTGTTCCTTGTGTAAACTGAACAAACTTACCATTTGTAACATTGACAGTAGTTCCAACACCGTCTTTAATATTAAAAGAACTAAATGAACCTGCCCCACTAACGCTAGTATCAACATATGCTTTAATTGCTTTAGCAGATGCTAAACTATCGTGTGATGCACTAACACTGCTTAAGTCTAAATCAAAATCATTGATATCTGAAAGTCCAGTAACAGATAGTGAAGTTAGATAATTACTGTTGTCAACAGTGTAACTTCCTGCTCCTGTTCTTTTCATGAATCCGTTACTAGTAAAGTCTCCATCCATTACAGCCCCTGCCGCCGTAACATTAGTTACATCTGTTACATCTGCTGACGCTTCAATACCTGATAGTTTAGTCCTCTCTTCTGAACTTATTACTATTCCACTACCTAAATTAGTAAGCCCTGTTATCTTACCAACTGTAACTGCTCCATCGGCAATACTATCTGTTTGTACTGCATCATCAGCAAGTTTAGCATTAGTAACTGCATTACTTGCTAACTTAGCAGTGGTTACAGCACTTGCATTAATCTTACTTGTTAAGACTGCATTAGTACCAATCTTTGCACTAGTTATAGCAGTTGATGCTATCATACCATTAGAGATAGTTCCAGTATCTGCCGATGTAATCAGAGTACCTGTTATATCAGGAAGAGTTATTGTTCTATCAGCAGTTGGTTCTGCAATAGATAGCGTAGTTTCAAAGTTGTTATCAACAGCACCTTCAAAGACAAATGCATTCTGTACATTAACTTGAGTTTGGTTTACAGTTGTCGTTGTTCCCAAGACATTTAGATTACCACGAATATTTACAGTAGTATCATTATCTGTATCTCCTATGTTCAGAGTTTCTGTTCCATTATAACTAGCAAGAACAGGAGTAAGTGTTGCTTTACTAACTGTACTAGTATTACTGTGCGTGTTAGTAAGTGTGAGAGTATTACTTTCTGAGTTTCTTGAAATTGCAAGCCCTGTTCCCATTGCTAAATGGAATACACTACCTGAGCCACTAGTGTTATCCCTTAGTCTAATAGTTTTAACCGCAGGGTCATTATCTCCATTAGCATCTAAACCGTTTTCTGTTACTATTGAATAAGTAGTATCAACAGTAGCCTTACCATCAACATATGTTTTTACTGCTAATGTACTAGGTATTCCACTACCTGAAGCACCACTAGTTATGCTTGAATCAAAAGAACTTACGTCTGTTAATCCTGCTAATGCAAGCGAACTAAGTTTAGAGTCTAATTGAGTTTGTATAGAAGAAGTAACACCATCTAAGTGTCCTATCTCAGTAGAACTTACACCGCTTACACCATCTAATATGTTTAGTTCAGCAGCAGAAGCAGTAATACTCAAGTCACTTAAGTTCTCTACCTTTGAGTTAAGAGCAGTTGTTAACCCAGTAACTTTACTTTGTGCTATATCATCTAACTTAGAGTTAGCAATACTACCTGCAAGATGAGCATTAGTAACTGAACCTGTGGTTAGAGAAAAGTTGTTAGCATTAGAGGCTACACCAACTAACTTATCATAAAGAGCAGTTGTAAAGTTCTTTTGTGATAAGCCACCATCACCTACTGTGTATGTTGTGTTTGTATAATTAGAAGCATGAATAGTACCTGCTCCATTAGCAGTCCAATCAATTATCTGATTACCACTTGGTATTGTTGGTTTGTTTAATATTTGTGAATCTCCACTACCTGAGTTCCAATCTGCATTAACATTCACTTCCGCCCCTGCTTCAATACCTGAAAGTTTTGATTCTAGAGTACTTGTAAATACTTTATTAGTAGTCCCTGATGCAATCTTATCTGCACTAATATTAGCCCCGTTACTTATATCTGCATTTACTAATTGTGTCCCAACTGCTCTATATGCTCCACTTAAACTAGGAATATCACTAGCAGTTAGTTTACTAAATATATTTGCTAGGTTTACCTTTTTCAATCCAACAGTATTATCGTGGAAAGCAACGAAATCAGCAGTTCTGTCAATGCCATTTTCATTAGACAATCCATCTATATCTAACTTTAAGGTAGCACCAGTTCTATCAAGACCATCACTAATTGTAAGAGAGGGTTCTTTACCACTAAGAGCAGATACTAAACCATCAATTTTACTCTGAGCAATAGCCGCATTAGAATCTACTTTAACATTGGTAATCGCATTATCAGCAATCTTTGATGTCGTTACTGCACTGTTATTTATTTTAGCAGTAGTGACTTTATTTGCTCCTATTGTAGTAGCCCCGTCTGCACTAGATGTTACATCTCCACTATGGTTAGGATGAACATATGTATTAGCATCAGTAGAACCAGTATATCCTAAATCTGCTAGAGATAAAGTTCTAGTTCCCATTGCCGTAATATGTCCTGTGTTGTTTGTAGTAATACTATCTACTATTACTGCCCCACTAGTGTTTATGTTAGTTGTAGAATAAGTAGGATGAGTATATGGATTAGCCAATTCAGATGTGACAGGTATGTTAAAGTAATTACTACCATCATTAGTGAAAGTCCATCTGTCAGATGTTTCATTCCATTTTAGTTGTACATTAGCATAGTTTCCTCTTTCGACTTCTATACCTGCATCTGTTGTAGAATTGCCTGTTTGATTCTTATTCAGAATTACTGTGTTATCTTCTACGGCTAGGTTAGCAACGTTAAGAGTAGTTGTAGCACCGCTTACAGTTAAGTCTCCTGTAACTGTTAAATCCCCGCCTGTTGTTAACGCAACACCATTACCAATAGTGGTAGCAGTGTTTATCTGAGCAAGTCTAGTTTCTAAATTGCTTACACTTACATCAACATCTGTTGTAGTTAATGTCAAATCAATAGTCCCATCACTGCTTTGATATACTGCATCTATTCCTGTTTCAGTGTTTCCACTAAACATAGCACCTACAATTCCTTGAACTGTGCTTGTTGCTAATTGTGTGTTAGTATTAGTAGCAGATAAGACACCACTACCATCAATACTTAGATTGCTTCCTACTTTTATTCCACCAAGAGTATTAGCGGCGGCAGTAGGGAGAGAGTAGTTGTTTGCACTAGCCTCAATCGCATTCAGTTTAGCATGGTCTGCATCTGTAAATACATTTGAATCACCTGCTGCATCAACATTAAATCTAGTAGAAGCGGCAGTTGGTATCTGTGAGGTTAGTGCTAATGTTCCTGTTGTAGAAGGAATAGTTATTGTTGTCTCTGTACCTGATACTGTTTTAGTAATAGTTCCTTCTTTATTAATTCTAAGAGTTTCAATATTGTTATCTATTATACTAATCCCTTGATTTGTTTGTTCATAGCCTAAGAACTGAACTCTTCTATCAACAGCATCCGGCGCACTACCTCCTGCGATTTCTATTACTGCAATAGGAATATCATCTGCATTCAAAGGAGCAACCATATTTCCATTAGTATTGTTTCTTATTGCTAGTTGATTACCTGTAATTAAACCACTAGTATAAACTGCTTCAATAACTAATACAGCATATGTATTATTACTAGCACTCTGCATATTTACAGATTGACTAACAGTTCCACTTTGCATTTGAGTGAGTATGCCATCTCTAAGAAAGAAATTATCAGACCCACTTAAAGTGTAAGAAGTGTAAATACCTGCATTTCCTAGAGTTACATCAAACCCTCTAACTACTCTATTACCACCACTAGCAACGTTAAGAGCATTAATAATTCCACTGTGTATATTATCAGTGCCATCTATTATTCTAGCATTAGGATTAGTGTTTAATTTACTAATGAAATTAGGGTTTGTTCTACCACTCATCAAGTCATCTCCATTTCAATAGTAAAGGTCAAAGTATCAGCCGAAGCCAACACTCCTGTATTCGTGAAGGTAACTCGGCTCAATAGTGTATCGTCTGAAGCCTTGAATATTCCTAGTTCTGCTACACCTTCATTACCTATTTCAGAACCAGTAAACTCAGCAACCCAAGACATAGTTCCACTTGCTCTATTAACAGAAGGAACTACTGTCTTCTCTGCTACAAAAGAGTCTAATTTTAAATCAGAAAAAGAAGTAGGAGAACCACCTGTTCCTATTTTTACTTTAGTATATTGTGCTACAATGTAGTCTGCTACATCTAATAATCCGTTTACTGGTATCATATTATATCTCCTTAATCGTAAAATCTATTCTTGTATTCCTTCTTTATCGCACTTATTCCAGTAGAGGTTGTTTCAAACCCAACTGTTTCACTGAAACCAAACACATCATCGAAACCCATGTTAGCATTCAGTGTCTCCCCCACTACCTTATACTCTATGGAAGAAACTCTTAACTTCAAGTTATCGAATATTGAATTGCTACTTGTTGCCGAAACAGAGTCAACTGTTAGTAAGTGTGAAGTATCATTTCTACTCGCTTCAGTAATTTCTGATAATCTTTCTGCAATGCCTTTACTATATGTACCAACTGTCATTGTTAGTATCATACCTAGTACGTTTTCTATTTCAAATATTACATATTCACCATAAGGTATGTTATAAGTTGGGAAGTCTAGTACTACTATATCACCTGCTTCTAATAATTCAAATCCTTCTTTGTTAATTTGTAATGTTATCTTTCTTGCTTCTCCACTGTGAAGTTGTAGTTTTTTACTTGCTTCTATCATTGCTTCTTCTTGTGTTTTAATAGTGGAATCATTTACTGTTAGTGTTTTTGTATTACCAATCTTATTACTAACCATTGTATGGGAAACACCGTCTCCATTAACAACTACTTTACTTACTTTATCAAAGAGAGAAGTGTTATTTTGTATTGGTTCTATTCCTGCTAGATTCTCAAACTTAATCTGTTTTATTTTCAGACCCGTTTTATCATCAGAGTCTCTAAATATTATTTTCTTTCCTTTTATTTTATAGTCCAAACCTTTCTTATTAGTCAAGGAATTAATTGCCCCATACAAATCTGTATTATTAAATGTCAAATTAGTAACGAATGTTTTTTTGTTGTATTTTATGATAGCAGAATATTGAGGAGGAGAATAGTATTTTCCACCGGAAGCGAAGGTTATTGTTTGGTTATTTATTGATAGTATCTTACCGATTAAATGTCCTTCTTGAGTGTATATTACATCTCCATCATCTAAACCAACTACACTTTCTAAACAGACAACTGTATTTGTTCCATTACTATTTACTATGTTAGTGGTAAATACAGAAGTACTCTTTGTTTCATCATATTCCAATCCTGCATTTTTTACTATGTTTGCTAATTCAGTATCAATATTAGAACCAATATCATATGTAGTTCCAATGTAGCATCTTTTTACATTTTGTAATTTAGGTTTCTTACCTATTGTAACATCAAATATTTCACCACAAGATACCACCCCATTGCCTGTTAGTTTACCGTCATAGGTCAAGACTAAACATGGCTCAGTTGCTTTACTTGTTTTCTTTGGTCTTGTAAGCGATACTGTAAAATCTACTTGTTGTTTATTATTACCATCAGTAACATGCGTGGTAATTATATCACCTTCTGAGAATAATCCTATATCATTTCTAATAGCACTTGTAGTAGTTCTACATTCAATAAATGGATTATCTATTACAACAGTACTATCAATATCTAATCTTAGATACATTGAGTAAACTCCTTCTTGGTAATATTTATTTTCCCCACTAGCATTTGCTAATTTATTACTACTTTTACCTGTTATAAAATTATCAGCAAAGGTATCATATTTAATTCCAGTATCATTCATTACATTAAACTCTATTTTATCAGGAGTTTCATCAAAAGTTCTTTCTGCTATTTTCATTAGTCTATATTTAGTACCATTATTTGTTGTGTCAATTGCAGTATCAAAAGTCAATTCGTGTTTTTCCCATGCAATTGTACCTGTTGGACTTGCAAGGGTAACATCGTGTAAGGTTATTTTAGCAATAAACTTAGGAATACCGTGATGAGTTGCAGTTTTTATCGAACTACCATCTACTAAGTCTTCCGATACAATATAATATCCTGTTAAGTCAGGCATAAACGATAACCAAGTATGTGGTTTATTAGCGTGAGTTAAGTTGTCACCTAAAACAAAAGTTATTGTTTTATTACTATTCGAATAAATTACACCATCAGGATAGTCACCATGTTCAACAGAACTTTGTAATGCTTTAGCACTCAAATCAAATGTTGGTTTAACAATCATTTGAGGACAAAACATCAACCCTCTGTTATTTGTACTAGAGTCATTTACAACATGAGTAATATGATTATCTTCCCTGTAAGCAGTAGAGTCTTGAAGAAAATCTCCTGATAATTCTGAAAGTGGGTATGTTTTGCTTTTAGTTCCTAAAAGTTGAGTGTGATATGTTGTTTCTGCATTAGTTGGATATTCTAATGGGCCAATAAAACTACTAGAATCGTATGTTTCTCTAACCACATCATTATTAACATATTTCCAAAGTCTAGAAGTCTGACTATGTTGTTCTTGATTAGTCTGCCCGTAAACACCGGAACTTAAACTATAATTACTAAAGGTTGCTTTAGGGGCAAGACTTAGAGGTGAACTAGATAAGGATATATCAACCCTATTATTACGTTCATTATCTACTGAAGGAATCCAATCTTTGAATACACCAATACAATTATCATAAACATGAGTTGCTCCTAATCCTAGTGTGGTGTAATCATCCGGCTGTTTAACATCTCCTGCATTGAACGATTTTGAAACCATTGCTGAAATAACTCTAGACATATGAAGACGAACTAAGGGGCTAGAGGAAGTTAGACTCGAAGTATCGGTATCGGCCCAACCATCTAATGAAAGGAAAGGCGCATGTCTCATGTTCTTTAAATCTGCACTGCTATTTACTCTATGTGTTTTATTTTCAGCAATTATTGGTAAAATAATATTCATAGGATTATAAGTGTTAGAGTTTCTTTTCAATAATTGATGCGAGAATCTTGCTTCTACTGTATCGCTGTTTGCACTATTAACAAATGTAGTTGTAACAGGAGGGCGTAGTAGCCATGCAGTATGAAATCTAATATTTCTAAATCCTTTTTGTCTATCTAAAAAGTAATCAGTTGTTGTATTTTCTCCTATTACAGTTGATACATTGTCTAAAGTGTAATCAGGAGAAGAAAATAATCTAAACCTTTCAACTCCCATAACAGAACCATTTGCATAATTAGCATTAGTAGTACCTTCAAACTTCACTACTGTACTAAATGATAAAGTATTACCGTCATATGTACCACTTAATTTTACATTCGAACCATCTTGAACTTTAACACCTGCTAGACCTGCAAACTCATTTGCCTTTAATATAAAATCTCCATTAGCAGTTTTATCTCCACTTGGTCTATCAGCAGGACTCAAGTCTAAAATTGATTTACTGTAATACATATCACCTTCCTTTGTTCCTATCTCATTGCCTATTTGTGACATATTGAAAGATTGAACACTTGGTCTGCTAAACATATAATAATTAAAATATGGGAGTGAAGGTATTTTAGTAGAATGATTCAAAGATTCAAAATCAATTGGGTTAAAGTGCCAATCAAATGTAGCCTCAACTAATCGTATTATTCCCCATCTTTTCATTTCAGCAGTATTTTTACCACTCCCTTTGATAACCCCAGTTTCAAAATTAATATCTCTTTTTAATGATTGTGCAGTTACACCATCATATAGTTGATGCGAAGTTTTATTCCTGCTTTTGGATGCTTCACTTTCGTATATTATACCAAAGGTTGAATATGGTTTTGAATGAGCAAACATACTGTTGTGTCTTAATTTAGATGAAGGATAAATATCTCCTGTTGCTAATAATTCATATGGTACTGTTCTAGGGTCTATTTGTTCAAATGCTGAATATAGAATATCAACTTCAAACGGTTTGTTTCCATTTATAGATGTAAAAGCATTATTTTGCTCACCTGAACCATCCCATATTTTTTCATTAATAGGAGCAGAACGAGGTAATGGGATATTATTACCATAATATGTATCTATTCCTAACCAACCATCTAATGTATTACTACCAAGTTTAGGCTCATTTGTTGGCGTATCAGATAATGTAGTAAGAGTACCATCTGCTTTGACACCATATCCTACTGCATATCCTTGTATTGCTTGAGGTTTTTTACCTACATTATAGATACTATCATGAGTTCTTGTTAAACCTCCTTCCTTTACAGTCTGCAAATCCCAATATCTAATGGTTTCAGAAGGGGTTATATTTCCCCCAACCTCAAAACTATCTTTGAGCCTATGAATAAAACCACCCGATTCTATGTTATTATTAACCAAATACAAGTTAGTATTGCCTCTGTCATCAAGGCCATTTATCTCTACTCGACCTAATACCATTGGGAATAAAGGAGCAATTTCTAATACTGTTGAAGCAGAGTGTTGCTCAGTAATTCTAACTACATCAAACATTTCAGAGTTAACTGACATAATATCACTCTTAGTAACATCCACACCGTTTTCATTTCCTATTGTAAATGTAAAGATTGAGTCTTCAGTTGATATTGATTTAGGGGAAGATATATCATATCCAAGAGTATTTCCTGTTTTTGTAGAATCATCGTTAGAAGATAGTTGTAATGTAGTATAACTAAAATCAGTAGAATAATCAATATCTAATCCTGATTTGAAAGATAGTCCCTTTTCACTAATAGAAGTAAAATCACCAAACCCAACACTATCAGTGGGGTTACTTTGTAAGGCTTTAGCCCCTGTTATGGAATTAGTCTGATTTGAACCATATGGATTGTATGTTTTAAGTGTGTCATTTTCAGTAGTAGTTAATGCTTGGTCAAATAATGTTACTGTTTTAGTTGTTGTACCAGTTACTTCCTTAACTTCTCCTATCAAGTCACCAGTATTATTAAACAATAACGAATATTTATCTAATGCATCAGAAGGTGTAAATGTATTACCACTACTATGAACAATAGTGACTGTCTTACCACTAATAGTAACAGTAGCAACATTTGTTATAGTATCAGTTGTTAGTATAGGTGGTAAAGAAGTTTTAATTACATCACTAAATTGTGTTAATGTTTTATTTATTGTATCTCCTAATAACTTAGAACTATCATCTCTACCTGATATCTTAAAACTTGTAAATCCACTTTCTGTTTTAATATCAATATCTTCTACTTCACCACTAAAGACTTCATCTGTAATAGAATAAGAACCATTATAGTAATATGGAATATCAGCAGAAACTGTTGATTTTTGATATAACGTCTTATTAGGATTCTTTAATTTAGCATATTTATTATTCTTATCAGCATAATCTATCTCTAATGCATGACTATTATACTTTAGTGGTGTCATAGTAGATAGATGCATTCTACTATCAGTTCTTTGCACCGCTACATTATCCATAGTTAAAGTCTGAAATACTCCTCCGGTAGTTATCTTAGCAACTGTATCTGATTCAAACTCAAAATTAAGAACTCCTGAATAGGGCATTACAAACATGGTTTTACCTAGTATTTCTATATCAGGGTCAGGTGTATTTAGGTTGTCTGAACCAACCCAAGATGAAGCACTAGTTAACTTGTAATCTTTAATTGTAATAGTTTGAGCATTATCAGAAGACTTGTTGGTAATACTATGCACAACAAAATGATAATCTCCTACCTCAATAATATCGTTTACTGATAGCATATGGTGTAAATCTATTTCTGTTGGGATATCATATAATGTAAGAGCATTATATGATGTCTTATTTAGATATCCTTCTATCTTCTTTTTAGTGAACTTACCATTAAATAGATTATTTCTTAGTTTTAACACATCTCCTTCTCTAATTTTTAGATGTTGAAGTCCACTATTATCCATAAGAGTAATATGAGCCATTTTAGTCAACTTGTTTTTAGGACTATTCAATGACTTACTTCGTATAGGCTCAATTTTATTGTTCTTGTATTCTGCCTTTTCAAAAGTAATGTATCTATTTGGCCCAGTTAAACCACCATCAATACTGTTAGCAGTAGGTGTAAGTAAATCGTTTGCCTGTCTTTTCATTTTAACAAAGGCACTATCCCATTTTGTTGCATCAAAAGAAGAATTACTAGTATTGCTATCAGTAGTCTTATGAGCATCTACTAATGTTGCGAGTATTTTGCTTCTTCCCAAACTCGGTATTGTGTTAGAAAACTTTGATTCAGTTCTAAATACTACATTTTGTATAGTCTTACCGATTTTTATTTTTTCTCCACTTGTACCTACTGTACCAACATTTACGGTGAATGTTGCTCCGTGTACAGCCACTGAAAGTGCGTTGCCTGAACTATACCCAGTACCTCCATTAGCAATAGCAATACTAGTAAAAGAATGTACGCCTAATCCTGAATCATATGCTACTGTAATATTAAATGTAGCACCATTTCCATCTCCTCCTGTCGAGGAATAGGTGTTAGTTCCAGAACCTCCTGTTAAACTACCTGATTGTGAAGTTGATGCTATTGACAGTACAGCATTCGAACCTGCGGTAAAAGAACTTAAACTAATTCTAGAATAATCAATTTTAAATTGTCCTGCTGTTCCTGTCTTTTCTTTAATATTACCAATATAATTATTATTAGAATCAAAAATAGATTGTCCTTCAATTAATTTATTTAGGTCAGTATTACCATTTGTTAAATGAAATGTCTGAGAAGTAGTATTGGCATATTGGGTGTGAGCAGAATAAATATCAACATTTAATTCTGTTCCATAAGCCCACCATCTCTCAGATGTAACATTATACTTCTCACAAAAATCTAATTGATTATCTTCATCTAACCTATCATTATAGAAATAAAATAGTGGTCTAATGGCTCTTACTGTAACATCATACTTATCAGTGGCTAAGTCTGAATCTCCTCTTAAGCCATAACTGACTGCAACAACTGATGTATCTGTTTTAGCCGTTCCTTTGTATATTTCAAAATTAGAATTAATAGGAACTGCTGTTGGGTATTTAGGCTCAAACTCTAATCCATCACCAAACTCATCAAACGATGTTATTCTAGTTATTCTAGCAAAGTGTGGTCTAATGTTATTCCTACTTTCAGTGTCTAAAGTACTTACTAATGAAGTACTATGAGAATCTTTATTTCCTGTGAGGTCGGGATTGATTAGAATAAAATAATCATAGTTATCAATATCTAAACCTATTACACCACCCGAAGGATAATTAGAAGTATCATATTTGAACTTACTATTATTTACACTAGTATCATTGCTATTTGAATCATATACTTTTATTTTATACGAATTAGTTTCATCTCTGTTTTTAGCATAAGTGCTTAATGAAGTATTAGTTGGATATATCCGATTCACAATTAAACTAGCATCATCGTTTGATACACCACCACTATGAGGAGCATTTCGTATTTCAATAAAGTTAGCAGAATCAACCCAACTAAGACCTGTTGTTGAGTTTTCATATCCTATTTGAGTTGCTTTAAATTGAGGATTAACTGAAACATCTGAAAAAGCATCACTACTAACAAACTCATTTCTTTTATCATCATAATCACTAGTTATGTCAGTATCTTTTTTACCTACATTAATGGGATAAAACATCCTACCAGTTGTAGTGTTTGCCGCACCCATTTACTCACCAAACCTGTAATAAAACAATATGTTACTATAACTTGGAGAAAGTGTTTTGGTTGTAGATAGATTTGGAGCATTACCACTATGCATTGCTATTTCATATATTTCACCATAAAACTGTTCACTAGCAGAAGACCCTTTTCCTATTTTACAATCACTAGGATGTAATGTTACATTAGACTCTAAATGTTGTGTTGATACTTGTAATGAATTATCAAGATATATTTCTGCGGCATGTTTTAGATAAGTAAAAGATATCTTATACATTTGGTCTAAATATAATGCTTCCTTCAATTGGGAGTAATAAACAGTAGTGCTACTTTGGGCTTTATCCATTGTTATTACTCCTGCACCACTACCCGACAAAATATTTGTACCGACTACTTTACCGATAGAAACTCCTGAACTATTAAACAACTCTGTTCCTTTGCCAACTAGATTGATATTACTAGCAGTTCCTAATGTTAAAGTAGAGGCTGTACCATTACCAGTAGCAGTATCCAATTTAGTTAGAGAAGTAGTATTGCCTACATAATACCCATAAGGGTCATAATAACCTGTTAGTTTATTCTCTGCTTTAATCACTGTATCCGTTTCTAAGGTTTGAAAAGTTCCATTTGTTGATTTGAACTTGGCTACTATTTTATATTCGGCGGGTTGATTATAACTATTATCAGTAGTATTTTCTAAATATAATTGTACATTAGTATTATGAAATATCATTAACTTATTTGGAGAACTAGTATATTTTGTAGTAGAAGACGTTCCTAATATACTAGTACTTTCATATGTACTTGCTCTACTACTAAGCGAATCACTCGGATATGGAGGAGTTTTAGTAGAATCTAATACCCCGAACTCAGCGTTTCCATGTCTAGCAGAACCATTTACGTCATATGGCGTAATAATACATTCAATAGTAAATGCCCCTGTATTATCCCAAGGGTTTCTATTTCTTACATCAGAAATAGTATTAGCAGTAGGAGTACCAACATTATCGCTTGATGGTTCTACTTGAGTAACAGATATGTCATAATCTAGATTTAGATAGCCGCTTGACAGAAGAGGAAAGACTAGTTTGTATGGACTACCTACATATGCGTTAACCATTTCTAATCCCTCAATCTAAGAAGTTATCCGCTATCACCTTTGCTTCCTCAAACTCCAATTGGAATTGTACAGATGGAAACTCCTGTCCTGAAACTGTTGTTGAAAATGAACGAATAAATCCTGTAATTCCTAGAGTAGCAGAATCTGTATCAGTAGAATTGTATGGAGTAAAATATGCTTTACCTCCGCCAACGGCAGCAGTAAAATCATTATCATATTCTCTGTTTTTCCATGACCAAGGTATTAACTTACAATCATTCAAATCAGTATTTTCATTAGTATTTTCATGATATTCAAAATCATGATTAACTCTACTTGGAATTAATATAACAATCTTGTTTATGTTTTGGTCATCTTGAAATGTACTAGCATCAACATAAGAATGAATTAACTGTGCTAATTCAAAAGAAGTAAATCTTCTTGCCTTTGATTCCCCATCTTCTGTTTTCTTTTTAGTGATAGTTTGGTCAACTAATATTCCTGTTACACTAACAGTCTTTTGAGCCATACCAATATCCATAGCCAAATTAAGAGACTCACCTCTTACTGCTCCTGAGAATGGTACTCCTAGATTCATTACTGTTTTACTTGTTGATACTGTTAAGTCACTAGCGAGTAAAGAGATTCTATTTTCTTGTCCACTACCAAACTCATTCCTTCTTTGTAGTTCTAAGAAGACTCTGTAATTTGGGTCAACCATCACAATCTCCCCGTAGTATGTGCCGTTCTATTCATCTTTAGATTAATCTCTCTAGCAACCTTATTTGCTATATCTCGTATCTCCGCATCAGAAGCACCAACTCTTCCATTAACATGAACATGTATTGTACCGCCCCCTGCTCCTGACATTCTTCTACTTTCAGCATTAGAGTGTACTCTTGCTCCTGAAGGTAGTCTAACTAGTTCAGGCCCACGTTCTCCTACTATCGCTAGTCCTCCACCACTTACTCCGCCGTCAGCAAATGTTGGGATATTAACAAACGGAACTTTGTTAAGTAGTTTAATGAACCCATTTAATACTCCTCCGATTAATGTTAGTATTGTTTGGAAAGCAACTATTAATAATCCACCTAATATCTTAACAATGCCTTTACCCATTTGTAAGAATCCTTCAAGTAACATTCCTCCCTCACCTCTAAATGCTCCTTGAAACATTTTAAAGAATCCTTTGAATAAATCTACAAATCCACTAAATAATAGTTTAAATCCACCCATCTGTTCTTCAATTCTTCTAAAAACACCGACTAAATCCATCTTTTTTATTATGAATATTAAAAGTGCAATTCCTGTTGATACTGCTAAAAAGAATAACAAAGCCTTACCTACAAATACTGCACCAACTAGAAAAAATCTAGCAACAGATTTTATTACCATGCTTAATCCTTTGAATACTGCTCCTATTGCTCGGAAAGGTAATTTTGCTAACCCCGTAAGAAGTTTTCCTGTAAACGCACCTTTAGATAATCCTTGTGGATTAATCATTTTTCCCATTGCTTGTTTGAAAGACATAACTCTTCCTGTCTCGTCTGCTCTTTGTAAAAACGGGTCAAAACTAGACCCTGCTATCTTAGGATTAAACTGATTATATTTTTCCTTTATCTTATTTATACCCAATGTTTCAGACAAATACCCTTGTGTAGAACTCTGACCCATAAGAAATTGCATAGCAGGATTAGGTCTAAGTCCTGCTGCTAGACCACCTTGAGCCTCTAAGATTCTTTCTTTAGCCTTATTATACATATTATTAAACTCTGCAAGACCATCTAAACCTGCTTTAGAAAACATAACTGCAAGAGGGTGTTTTCTTTTGTCTTTATCACTCATACTGAGTGCTTTTTCTATCTCTTCAAATGATTCTGCTAATTTCATATTTGCATCTACTGCTTTCAATGTTGCTTTCATTGCTTCTTCTTGTGCAGTATGATAAACGTTAATGATATTACCAACCGCACGAATCTGATTTTGTAATCTCCACATTCCAGTACCGGAAAGAATACGGCTGATAATATTCCACTTTTGACTACTCTTAGCAAGTTCACCGAATGATTGACCTGTTCTTGTTATAGAATCATTAGCCCTATCAAATGCTCGGCTAAGGTCAGAAAGTTGGTCTACTTGGTCTGTCATGCTTTTGTACCTCCTTTTCCATTTCTTTATGTTTTAATTTTTCTACTTCTGAATGTATTTGTAACATTTCAGTCATCAATTTAATAGGCGTATGCATAGCCTCGGCAGGGCTTATAGAAAACGCTCTACAATATGAATACAATATAATTCTAAAACCTAGAGAAGAGTCTACCTCTCTTCCGTGTAAGGCTCTAACAATTAGATTGCTTTTTTTGTATCCTCCTCCTGCAAATCAAAGAATGGGTTTGGGAGGATTTCTTTCAACTGCGCCCCAACATAAGGGCTTAGTCTGAGTAATTCTAAACTAGTAAGTACGGGTTCTGTTTTCTCTACGAACTCTGTACACATGAACTTGTACATCTTATTCAAGTCAAGATTCATTTCTCCACCATCAGTCATTTGCATGACACTAGATAGTGCTTGCTCGACTTGTAGCCAAGTGGGTTCTTTAATCCACACTTTTAGCACTTCATCCGAATCAGGGCTTACCTTTATCGTATGGCATTCAGTTGCAATTGTTGCAAACAGGCTGTTCTTATCACTTACTATTTTTTCTTCACTCATTGTATTTCCACCTAACTAAAAA
>Ga0315315_10002138_pt1 | contig 18103 bp, 16 predicted proteins | sample M140m3416metaG_FD_203699 | JGI IMG/M metagenome (GOLD analysis project Ga0315315, IMG submission 203699) | Ammonia-oxidizing marine archaeal communities from Monterey Bay, California, United States - M1 40m 3416 | ecosystem: Environmental > Aquatic > Marine > Intertidal zone | place: USA... | reverse complement strand
AATTTCTTTTCAAAATCGTGAGTTTCAGGCACAAATTTTCACTTTGCCCCTTTTCACCAGTCCAATTTTTGCGACAACGTCGGCGCCTCAAAATCTTTCAACTCGTGCGCAACGCCGCACCCCACCCGATGCACAGACGTGCGAGCTGACGCATACCCAAGCCCTATGCACCCACGCAGGTTTCAGTCCCGTCATGACAGAGTGGTTCGCCACTGTTGTTCGGCTTACGATGCTAGTGTTGCAGATCATCACCATCGCGGCGTCGGAAGCACACATTCAGGACGTACCGGCTGACCACCCATCCGTTCGTCAGTACTATCTTCCTGAGAGGCGCCGCTCGTGCCGTGAAGCCATTCGTGGCTGGCAACATCTGCTACAGCAGACAAAGGGCGAGCCAGCTTGCGAGAAAGTGCGAAAGGATGCTTTGATGCTGGTAGACTCGATCGGCGCTGGTTGCGACGCCTTTGAAGCTTCGGATGTGGAGGATGCTGCTGCACGTGCACGCGAAGAGGGGGGGCGCCTTTCAGAGTGTGCCTTGGAAGTCCAGGAACGCTCTGGACGCGAGTTGCAGGCTTCGTGCACTGGGCCTGTATGCTCTGGTGCCTGTAATTGCGACTGCAGATGCTGCCCTGCCGGCAACAGCGAGAACATCTACCGCTACGGGGCTGCTAATGGGGCGTGTGGCGGAAGCTGGTGCAACTGTGCAGCGTGCGGCAGCCGGTCGATGTGTGATGCATCGCCCCCACCGACCTCCCCACCAGCCGTCCCACCGACCATTTTCTACATTCAGGGGGACAGCTCCCAGCTTGTCATTGGCCCCGTCGAGAACCATTGCAGGCTTGAGTACACGGCGGGCGCGACGCCCTCGCTCACCTCCTCGTGCGCCATCAACCAGCCCGCGGGCCGCCGCCTGCAGGATAATGAGGCGCTCGTGGACACGCACGCCAAGATCGCTTCCATCGAGGAGCGCCTCGCCGCGATCACGAAGGAGAACCTGCAGCTCAAGGCGGAGATCAAGGCGCTACGCGAGGCCTGAATAGTGCGTATGGCGAGGGGGCGAAGCCTGCGGGCCTGAGAGCGCGCGCGCGCGTGGAGTGGTGGAAATGTTGGGCGTGTAAAGCGTCGTAGCCCACGTCAGATCTCGACCACTCGAGGTGGAGGATTTTGCACAGCAGCTTCAACCCCAGCTTCGAGGCCTCGTGACGGGTGAGCTCGCCACCTCACGAGCGCGTCAAAGTCCGCCAAGTTGCGGTGCCGCGACGGCCGAGCGGCGGGCGGCATGCGTCGGGGGTGGACGCCAGGACGGTGGAGTGGCCGCGCAGCTCACAGAGAGAGCGCGTCGGAGGGTTGCAGAGGCCCGTGGAAGCAGGGTTGCGCGAGAGAATCCGCCGGGGTCGAAAATCCGCCTGCTGTGCACTTACGATTTTTCAGAACAGGTGCCGTTTGTGCATCTTCGTTGCTACCGAACGTCGCCGAGTTCCAAAATGTCGAGATGGCACCAATTTGAAAATTTTTGTAAGTTTCGTAACGGACAAGTCGGACAAAAAGTGGGTCAAGTCGGCACTTTGGCGGAACGCTAGGAGGATAATGTACACGAGGGGATAATGTACACGTTACGAAACTTATTTTGTAACGGAAATGTAACGGACAAATTTGACAAAAAGTGGGTCAAAGTCCAAATGCAAATTTCTTTTCAAAATCGTGAGTTTCAGGCACAAATTTTCACTTTGCCCCTTTTCACCAGTCCAATTTTTGCGACAACGTCGGCGCCTCAAAATCTTTCAACTCGTGCGCAACGCAGAACAAACCAAGGTCAACAACATCGTATCTAATAAACGGTGAATTTTAAATTTGCCAGTGCCTTCATACCAGCGCCTCAATTTCTTTCGACTTCACGTGTCGCAGATGTACAAGGCTAATCAGCAAACCGCTTTAGTGGTGGCCGAAAGCTTTGCGCAGATGGACCAAAGGTTCATGGAACTCCACACGTGTCTGATGTGCAACAAGCCTACGAACATCGGCGATTTCGTTGTCGTTTGCCAAGTTAAGCAGGATCGTGCAAAATCTCTGGGTGATATGCATAAGAGCCCATGCGTCACCTGCCGCCAATGTGCTTTGAAGGAAGAACACGTCGGACCACGTGTCGACGACAGCGGCAACAAGAAATGTTTGTGTTGCCCTTTAACATTGCGACGCATCCGTGAGCTTCACGAACAAGAGGGGGCGAACCGCAGCACCCAACGCCTGCAGGCAGGAGTGCGTGACAACGTGTGCGTCGCGCACTTTCAGGCCCCGGCCCATGCGCCCCAGCTTAATGCCATGGAACGCCAATGGATATCGGCTAAAGAGGCTGCCACCGCCGACAGGCAGCAGAAAGAGCGCGATGTCCTGAAGATTGAGCATGCAATGAAGAAGCTCAAAGAATCCAAGCAGTCAAACCTTGAGATCAACTACAACGCATATGACCCAAACGCAGATGGGAACGAAGAAGATGATCATGAGGAAGACAAAGCTGACAACGTCAGTGTTCCCCCCGAAGCCGCACAAGTCGAAGAGGTCGTCCACGAAGGTGGTCTCGGTGGTGGACGTGTTTCGCAAGATGAAAACAATCAGGGAAATGGCAACGAAAAATTCGACGAAGAGGATTATGAGGAAGAAAGCGAAGCCTCTGACGTCGACGACAACGTGGAGCTGCGCTACCTTGTGGCTCGTAAGGCTCAGAACAACGGCATTAGCGTCTCTTCCACTGTGGACTCTGTGCCTCTGAGCACGGAGAACCTTACGACCTCACAGTCAGATGCTGAGGGTAACGATGCAAGTGTTGACGTCAACAAAAACAACAACGGTTATGTTGATGATAATGACAATGAGACTGAACGCCAGCTTGCAGAGCAAATGGAACATCGCGACGGTGACACGGGTAATGAAAACCAAGATAACGATGCGCCTGTCTCAAGCAAGTCAAAGAAAAAGCAGACAAAGCGAGGCAACAGCTCCAAGAGTTCAAAGCGCAAACGCGACAATAACGAAGATCACGAAGAGTGCGACGATGATAATGACGCCCGTACCTTTGTTCCGCCGCACGGACAGAAGATCAAGTTTAAGCAGTTCTTGAAGGAAAGGAACGTGTCTGACACACATTCTGCCGATTACAAGCAGGCAGTTTACGACTTCCGCATCGGCTTACAAGATGCAGCCAACAATTCTGTCATTCAGAAGCGCACGACAAAGGAAAAGGCGGCATTGGTTGACGATCTCGAAGCGCAGGTTTCGGATCTTAGAAACGACAACGACAACTTGCGCACCGAGAAAACGACAACACTGAAACAGCACATCCAGATTGCAAAGGAGACTATGAAGGTGCTTGCACACTTCGGAGTTGATAATGATGAGATCGCTAAGTTTATGGAAGGACAGGTGGATGCCAACTATATCATTGATCTGTATCCATCCGCGACGGATGTTGGGTGCGAGACTGCGGACTAAGTTCTGCAGGCGAAGACGAGGAGGTGTGTGATATCGATTTGGTTTGCCCAATGCGAGTGAAAGTGTCGGCTCTGTTAAAATGTGATATCTTAGTTTGACTTGATAAGAATTTGCACATGTTTAAAGTCCATATTCGAGTTCCCGAAACTCTATGGCTGACATCTCTACCTGACGACATTGTTGGTCACATTGCGAGCTTTGTGTTAGTAGCTGATCTTCTACAACTCGCGCGTTCCTGTAAAAAAATGCGTGAATATTCTATACACACATTACGTTTTCAAGCTTTGCTACTTTCAACACCACAATTTGGGACGCCTGAAAACTTCATCGCTGTGTTTGATCGTTTCGTCGTTCGGGATGGACTAAATATAGACGCCGGGGTTCTTATTTTACACAACTATATGTCTGTGCGTTTCCTGTCCGTTGTTGATGGGTGTGTCGCTGTCGACCTAAATGCTCGAAAGTCAGATGTGCTCAATCGTTGGAGACGTGTTGAGGTTGCAATGAAAAACGCAACCAGCGTATACAAACAACTTTCCGGTGAGTATAAACTGAACGTCGACAGGGACAGATTGATTAAAGTTCTTGCAGCAATACACGTCCCTCTACAAGTTGAGATACTAAGACCACGAGGTCAAAACTTCAAGTCGGTAATTCAGCAGATGATAGCAGGTGATCACATTGACTGGTCCAGATAATGGAGTTGCCCTTATTGTGCGCTAAAGTGATGTCAACTTTGTGACATAACTCATCTACGAAACGACTATGGACGATGAGCAACTGTTTGTCGAACTAAAAGAGTTGTATAGTGTTGTTGACCGAGTGGAACAGCACAACATACGTCAACAGTTACAACTACTCGACAAGAGACCTCCAAGACGTTCTCGAACAAACTGGTTTGAGGATGAACGTGATCAACAAATATTCGCCGCAATCCGCAAACATGGTTGCAAGTGGCGGTTGATTTCACAGCAAGAAAATCTTGGTAGTGACGACGCAATTCGAAATCGGGTGAAGCGTATGAAGATTGACGACGTGCCTTTTGATTTACAAAATTTGGTGAAGCGTTTGCAAGTGACAAGTCATCGTTCAGTGCACGATCCCGCGCACAAACCGTACACACCAGAGGAAGATCGGATCATACTCCAATACCTCAGCCAAAATACATCAAGGAGTGTTTGTTGGAAGGCTTTACAGCAAGACAACTCGATATTGCGTCACAGGACTGCACATAGTCTTCGAAATAGAGCATACAGGCTAAAAGCTTATACTCGATGATCACACGAAAGTCCTATAAATGGCGAATATTTCAGCAATAACACACAACATTGCCGCAATGTAGTTCAAATAGGAAGGTCGAATAAAATATAGTGCCCAAAGAAGCGGCAGTGCTATAATTGGGTTGGGCAACAGTACAGCTACAAGTGATATAATTGTCGCCAAGACGAGCGGCACGGGAGTAAAATACGCCCTATTTATTGTGCCAAATATGTTGTACGAGTCTTGCACATCGTCGTCGGATTCTAAGTTGCAAAGGACGTCGTCGACTCCATCGTTAGCTTTGTAAGCAATTGCTATGTTCAGTGATGCAGCTAGCAAGGTCCATCCGGCTAGCAATCCAAACGCTACACCGGTTATCCACCTAAATTGAGCATCACTTGACCTTCGCCAAGCAGACGAATAGAACACCGCAACTGTAGAGAGTGACGCCGTGCAGCACAGAAATACCGCTGACACGGCCAATGCCATGGGTGACGGGGCTCTGGTACCTTTTAGATCGACCGTCGTGGTGAAAGTAGGAGTCCAAAGAGCAGCAAACAGCCATGCAAACCCATGACATATGTTCGGTACAACGGTGTCGTATTCTTTGCTATGAGTGCTTCGCAAATGAATTTGGTCAGCAATTGTTAGTAAAGAAAACACATAAATTGGACCCCAAATTCCGAACGCTCCGCCAGACGGCGAAAAAGATACCTCAAATGTACAACTCGTGTTTCCAATGCCGCGTTGAAACAACACATTTGAAACAATCGACGATGTGACACCAAACCCAATAAAAATAATGTCGTAATCAATTTTATCAAACGAAACAGACATGACTTTTTGTTTTGTGTCGAGTGCTTCACACTACAATTTCACCATAGCGCAGTTGATTTGCCTAGATACGTGCATGTCGCGCAACTGCGGAGCTCAAGGCGCAGAGATGGAAGAACGCCGACGCTCCGAAGAATAACGCGGTCACAACATCAAGCCGCTCGATGCAGTCGAGGCCAGCGGCTCCACAAACGACGGTTCTGAGTACATGCCGCTCTATACCAGCTGCATCATGGCTAACGCGGTTCAAGTTTGATGTTGCGTTCTAGACATACCGCACTGAGAGCTTCGTGGTCAATGTCCTCAACGATCAGCATCTTGAGACATGGCAATTTCGCATTGTCACAAGCGGCAGCGAGGGCGGAAAGGCCATCGTCACCAATTGGGTTCTCGTTGATGTTGAGAAATCTGAGATACGCCAAAGCCCCGTTTTCACAGGCCGTGGCAAGAGCAGAGAGACCATCGTCGCCAAATTCGTTATCGGAGATGTCGAGGTGAGTGATGTTCACCAACGCCTTGTTGGCACAGGCGTTGGCGAAGGCTGTAAGGCCAACGTCACTGATGCTGTTGTTCTCGATATCCATGTGGATGAGATGAGCAAAGGCCCCGTTGGCACAGGCGTCGACGAGAGCGATCAGGCCAACGTCGCAGATCGCGTTGTAGGCAAGATCCATTCTGTTGACATGCACAAAGGCACGGTTGGCACAGGCGGCGAGTGCGGCAATGCCAACCGAGCCGATATTGTTGTTAACGAGATGGAGACTGGTGAGCTGCGGCAATGCCCCGTTGGCACAGGCATTGGCGAGGGCGGTGAGGCCGATGTCGTCGATATCATCGTAGGAGAGCTCAAGTTTTGTGAGCTGTGCCAAGCCCCCGCTGGCAAGGACGCCTGCAAATGCCTTCACGCCGCCACCCGTGATATCCGAGCCAATGGCGAAACTGGTCAAGCCAGCTAACTTACCGCCCTTCTCCAGAAGAGGGAAGAGGGTGGCAAAGCCAACATCTGTGATCTTGTTTCGGCATAAGTGGAGCTCCTGGAGATTTTCCAAGACCCCACTGGCACAAGCATCGGCGAATGCCTTCAGGCCTTTGTCGCCGATGTTATTCCATCCTAGGTCGAGTGTGTGTGTTTGCACCAAGGCCCCGCTGACAATAGCATCGGCGAATATAATCATGGCATTGTCCTCAATCGAACGTTTGTGCTCAACCGCGACGCGCAATGAAATGTCGTTTGGGAATAAGCTGGCACTGGCGAAATTCCAAGGATGTCCAGTTAATGCACTTACACGTTTAATGCGTTCCACAACAAGCTGTCTGTCAACTTTCGAAACGCCTGACCATAGAACAGCTTCGCGGATACTCATAGCGTCAGCCACCAGCTGCTGGATGTCTGGCAGCAGCTCAGCAAATGTGATCGACTTCCCGTTGGTGCCAGACTCCCTCGCGTAGGCGCCTGATTCGACATGACCTTGTGTAGAAATTCGCTTTGTCGACATTGCCATAGAGAACACGCGAGTGTATCTGTGTTCAAAGGCACTGTTTGACAGCTCGCTGTAGAGTCGTGAGGCGCCGGCTTTGTATCACCTGGGTGTTTTTACCCCTTGGTGAAGAGCTTTCGGGGCAAGCAAAGTCGCCAGAGCCGCTATTTTTCACATGCCTCTTGTGAATTACGATGTCGAAACGTGGTGTCTTTCGTCGCATCTTGTCATTGGCGACGGGTATTTGCTGGAGTGTGATGTCTCGTTGCATGACAATCTGCGCGTCGTTACGCTTGCCTCCGTCGTGGCCGCTCTTTTCGTTCTCGCTATCCGCTGTTTAATCCACCAGACTAAGCGACTAAAGGTAACTCGGACATGACAAGAGTAGTTGCACTCGATGACATTGACAACAAATTTAAACAACAAATTTGCTCGAGGTTGCGTGATGTCGATGAATGTATTGTGTTGCCACAAGCACACATTTCGAAAGAAAGTGGCACATTTAAAAATGTTATCATGCGTCTTGACGGTTCTGTGAACGGTCTCGATCCGTCTATATTTAATTCCAACTGGTTTGCAGGCGTGAGTGTTGTGTCAGTACCCGCTGAAAAGGCGGAGATGATACTCTCGAGTGAATCTTCGCGCAGATTGGCAATGCAAAAGTTAGCAGAATCTATTCCAAGTGAGCTGAAAGACTCAGAAACCGAAGTTGGTCCCCAATTGGATGGTGGAGATCAAGACCGTGATCGTGAATCGTGGGAGTGTGGTTTTGACGGGCCTGGTTGTTGCGTGGGTCTATATTCTGCACTTCAAAAAAAATCACCAGACGCTCATTTATCTGGAATGACACGCGCACACAAAAACTATTACATAGTTGCGAAGGCCGGTTCTGGTATTGCAGGACAGACATTTCATGCTAGATTGCTTGCATCTTTAAAAGAAGGCAACACATTGGACGATTGTTTGGATGAAGGTGGAAGTCCTGGCGCGAAAGCACTTCGACGTGTAGCTGCAGCCGGAAAACGAAATCGTGGTCGCATTATGCGCATTGCAGCAGAGTCCTTTGGGTTTCATTCTGTAAACACGATCGGCGACAACAGTAGTTCATTGTCATCACCCAACAGGATCGTAGTCACAGCTTGTGATGTTGTCTACAATGCTATCACACGTTCACATTCGCCGTCTGGTCGCGCAGTCTGGCAATATACGCCAGGGTGTGTCGAACAAAGTCTTTCAGTTGGTACAGTGTCGAGTTCGAATTTGTCAGATGGGTTTATATTGTTCACACAACCCACGGGAGATTTAAGGTTCAGTGTGCGAAATCAGGCTTACAACTGCATTCCTTTCACCAGTATACGCACAAACAGCAACAGGGAAGTCGTTTTGAAGGCGGTCGACGAATACGTGAAGAACATGAACTCAGGCTCCAACAAGTTTGTCCATCCAGACCATCAGTGGGTGCATAGTCATTTTGCATGGTGTTCGAAGAAGTTCAGCTCCAACCAAAAAGAAATCGAACCGAGTCCTTTGTGGGGAACGCACAAACCAGAAGATTTTGTTTCTGATTATGGGCGAGAGCTTGGACTCTCTAAAGCAAAAGTTGTCAGACTAAATCCAGAAGCCGTCGCGATTGCTGGAGTCGAACCTGGTAAGCTCAGAATAGCGGTGAAAGCGATTTCCAGTGCAGAGGAAGACCTTGTCTAGCCTCGGACATCTCACCATGCCATACGAGGATGGTGCCGCAATTTACAGGCTGGACCCAGCCATCCTCTAGTTTTTGTGACAAAAGAGTAACGGAAAATAACTGGACATTATTCACGTACACTATCTACTGAGTGGCCAAGAGTCACATGTGACTTTTCCTAAAAACCAACGAGCGGGTCGTATGCTTCTCTGAGCGCCTTGTACTTTTTTCCATGCAAGTTGTGCAACTGCATCAACACAAATGCGCGGACCGCAGATCGACACGTCTTGCATATCTGACCCAGTCGAAGGAGGCGGCGGGACGGAACCCCGCTTGGTGGCAGCATTCTGGCCACCTGATGAATGAGTTCAGCTGGGAGAGTGTCCAAGGACTCGCGCACCATCCTTTTGCAGGCGCCGACGTTTTCAGAGTTTCCGGAACTGCAGAACAGGTTGTGATGAATCCAGCAAGACTGGTGTTACGATCTACGTTGATCGCGTTACACCTCTCACTGTGGCTAAGAAAAATCAACGCATGGTGGACGATAGCAAGCATAACGAACCGCCTCGAGATCCAATGGAACCATTCTCGTCCGTGCCAGGAGCCATGATGAAAAAACCATTCTTTGTCCATTGTATGGATCTCGGTGCTTGTTCTTCGACCGAAAACAGAGGGAGTTTGTGGAACACATTCGTTTTTCCTCTCATAGCGGTGTCAATTAAGACAACTCCGTGCTGAGGTGGCAGATGCCCAAACATTGGACGATGATCAAGTGCGAGAATGAAACGCCCACAAGGAGAAAACTGTAATCCTACAAATGCTTTCACTGCTTGCATCATCGGTTCCCAATCAACATCATCGTAATCGTTCACGTCTGTATCCGTTGTAATCCATGGCGTAATATCAATCTTTGAAATAGGTGTAAAAATGTTGTGGCCAGTCATCCACGAAACATTTACGGTCAATGACTGTTCCGTGCTGCATACCACGGCGATGGAATCGGCTGTAGGTGACACACAAATCGAAAGAGGTCCTTTAATTCCTGCATTTATGTATGTGGACGTAACCGCTAGAGAATCTGACGTTGTCAGGTCATGTAGATATACACACCGAAAGCCATTGGCGACGTCACGCCGTTTCGACAATGTCACAACTTTGTTACCGTCACAGCAGTTTTTGCACTCCATCAAAGAACCAGTAGATGGAAACGTCGACTCGAAATGCTCGAGTTTGTCACATATGGACGCGTCCACTAGATACGAACTAAAGGTATGTCGAGGTGGTTCTTGTTGGAGGTTCGAACCAACCAAATGTCCAGTTTGATGATAAAAATCAGTCGACCATGCAACCGTAATCATTAGATCGCCTTTGTCGTCAATCCGAAACCACAAATCTTGTGCAGAAAGAATATGTTCTTCAAAAGGAGAAGGTTCAATCTCGATCGTGTGATTCCATGTGTGGTGCCATAAGAATGCTGAGCTAAATGGAGTAGGCACATCGAGGTCCAGATCGTGTGTTGCTCGTATGAAAGCAACGAAATCGCCACATGGAGAGGTCTTCATCGTAAGAGGCTGAGACAACACCAACGAATCGATATTAATTTCGGCACATTTCTTGAAGTTTGAGGAAGTGGGTCCGTCAGCATAATCAAGTTGGTATCGAACAACTACATCTTTTGAGCGCCTTGTCCGCTCCGATCCATGCACTCCAACTTTACTAAGACGTTCCCTTTGGTATGTGAAAATGACGTTTCCGTCGAGGTTTGCGCACTGAAGACCACATGTCGTTGCTACAGTTAACAGTCGATGGAAGCTGGGCACAGATGGCCTGTGCAGCACCAACCCCTTACTTAAATCCTTATTGAACGCCCTTCGTACATGACGACAGCAATCTTTTGCACAGTGTAAACTGATTGCTTTGTCAGCAGCCTTCAGAATCTTCAGTTGGTCACAACTCCGTAGTTCGTCCCACATTTGTTGTGTGAATGCAAATTTACTGTACGGGTAGATTGGCATTGTACGTGTACAAGATCGAGCTACACACTCAACACCAATTTCAGGACATACGGAATGTACAATTTCACGAAGTCGGCGGCACGTGCATGCCACATTTAGTATGCTTGAAGCACAGCGATCGGCGTCAGAAAAATACTCGAAAGGGTGTTCTGCTCTGCTTTTGATCTTCAAGGCTAGACGAAGAATAAAACATACAATGTCGTCAGAAAGAAGCGACCAAATCCCCGTATCATCACCACCATGTATGGTGTTCGCACACAGTGTTGTCTTTTGCAAACGCTCAGATGCACGTTTGAATTTCTGTGCGAGTTGTGAACTGTTGTGTGACATTCCTCTCACTTTCTCTGTTGGGGAGGGAATAGATATACGAATCGACCGAAACATTTACGTCGCACGCGTGTTATGGGTAACTACCTCAAACTTAAAAGGGGCGCCGTTTTGTCGGTATCGTCGCGCTAATGTTTGATTTCATAACGCTTATCTTAAGCGAATACACAAATGTGTATGTCTAGCGCGAACATCGGAAGTGGACTGTCTGTCAAAAACACCGAAATACCCGTGTTGCCTCAACCACCACTTCCGGACGAGTCGCCAAAGTCTCAACCACCGCTACCGGACGAGCCATTGAATTCGCGTTCGCAATCTTACGATCAAGCCCAAACATCATATACGTACAATTGCAATGCTGGTTGGAAACCGGATGGGTTTAATGTAGACATACCTCCAATTTCATCTCTGCTTATTAGAGAAGCCGATGCGTGGCGGGCACTGTTGAATCTCCACCCAAGTGTTGTGAGTGGAACGCAGCAAATTGCGCGATCTTTGGGAAACTCGAGCGACACGTACATAAAACTGGCCGAGGACAGTCAGCTTACTAGCGATTGTAGAGAATCGGCATACTGCTCAGCACTTTCGTCATTGGCTGCACAATGCGACAGTTTATTCACCGAAATTATGAAAATTAGGGCGTTCCGAAAAACGAAACGAAACGTCGAAGTCGAGTGTGTAAATGAAATCCTGCGAGCACACGCCTCCGAGATACTGGCGATGGGTCAAACGTTAGCGTCAAATGGTTCTTTGAGTGTAAGTTCTGCAACCTCAGAGCTTCGGATTGCAATCCAAGCACAGCGTAACCATATCACTCTGTTACGCCAATTTCTTGATGTTGTTAAGGCTTTTCCAACTGCAATCCCAACAAGTTCAAAACTTGCTGTTTGTGCGCGGAATGAAAATAATGTCATTACACACATTCACAACTTGGACGATATCATGGAAGAGCTCTCATCTACTTCGCAAGAGATCACGAACTCAAGTGTATCAAAGGCACTGTCAAGGATGTTCGACACAAAGACTAGTGCCAACAACAAGAATTTTGTGAGGCGTTCCGTCGATCGCGATGTAGCCGTGCGTAGTGAAGAATTAAAAAGTTGATTTGACATCCAAATGAGCCCTAATAGTAACACGTCCATTAGACATTTTGAGTTGCTTCAAGCATACCAAGTTGTAAAGCGCAGACACGTCATTGCGATTGTACTCTTGCAATCCAGCATATTCGCCTCGTTTGAACATGTCTACCGCTTGCACTCCACTTGCTGTCTTCGTTTCAAGTTCATTATCACGTAGTATCCTGTCAAGCTTCAAGCAAACACCGCTTTTATACGGAAACTCATTGCGAAGTATTTTGAACGGGTCGTGTGTTTTTGAACTCCAATAGTCGAACAAACCTGTGTCTCCACCCGATGCCACGGTCAGGTCGAATTTTCCGTTATAGAACACGAGCAGTTTTGCATGATTTAATGCGTGTCGAAAGAACGACAGTTCGGCACCCATTAGCGATCCATAATCATCCCAAAAGCTCAACATCGTCGAATCTCCGTCTCTGCTTACAAACAATAAACTAGCAACTGATATCTTCATCTCGTCGATTGCTGTTTGTCCGCAGATCAGTTCGGTCGTTTCAATGTCTCCAAAAACAACGCACTTCTTCGACATGTCCTCGATGTAGTGACTTAATTCCACTCTTCTTTGTTCCAGCCTTTCTTCAAGTTCTTCTCCCATTTCTACGTCGACGGTTGATACCGACCCCTTCAAGACAAAGATAAATTGCCTTATTTCATTGTATTTGTTCAGAGCTTCCATCGGATCGGCTGGGATATCCATTTTCTCTACGGGCGCCGAAGTTGTGTTGACACGGGGTGGTGAGCAAACACGTCCGTTAGCGCGTTCCGAGTTGTCCATAAAATCCATTCTATCGGCGCCTGAGCCAGTCATCCAGCTGGTAACAACGTGTTGCGGTAACAGGTCAGGCCACGAGGACTGGTTACTGGACACGCAGCTCGGACCACATGTACCCACGACCGTTCTCGTCCAACCACGTGTGCCACGCGGCGTTGGGATGCACGTACGGCGGGCGTGGTGGTGGTTTTGCACCCATGCCCCCAGAACCGAGCGGTTCGTCCAAGTCAGCAAAGGTCCACCTATCGACGTCTGCGGGGTCCAGCTCGCCGCAACCTTTGCACAACGGACAATTGGCCAAGTCCCGACGCGCTCGGCCAGTTGCGCGCCGCCCGTCGCACAAGCGACACGCAACCGACGTCGGTGGGATTGGATGCGAGTGTCCGTCCAACAAATCCGCCATTTATATAACTATGCTGTTTGCGTGATCTATTGAGCAGAATGGACGCACGGCAGCGAGAACTTGTTTGGGATGTCGGGGCCCTGGCTGCAGTTTTCTTCACCTGGGTTTTACTAGGCTTAATCGTAGATGCTGCTACAGACAGTTTTACGGCCAAGGTTGTAGTTAGCGTCATTAACGCTCTTGTCGCACTGGCGATTAACGGCTACAACATTGTCACCAGCATGATGGCACTTGGGCAGCAAAAAGCAGCACACGAAACTCTCCTAGGTATTTTCTCGGAGATAGTCAACCTCACACAGCTGTGGGGATTGCTGTTTGTAGTCGCACGATACGCGAGCCTCCCATCTGACCATGCGTTCACGTATCAAAGCCTTCTGCACAGCTCTGCAGAATCGATCTTTGAGCTAACCTTGGTCCAGACTGGAGTTGGTATGTCCTGCTACTCAGCAACAACGGTTGCAGAACGGCTTGTTGCGTGGGCAGCTGCAATGATTGGTGGTGTCTTGTGCACCAACCTTTTCCTGATCTCAATCGTTTTGGGGAGAAGAGCGTGGTGGGTGAACGAGAATACTGTGACTGAAAAAACACAAGGGGGGTCCGATGTACTGTTAGCCCTTAGGCGGTAGACCCTCGTTAAATACATGCTTTGCCCATAGTTTCAACAAGTATGTGGTCTTCGGCAGGAAGAAAATGAGATGTCGCAGAGAGAAGGTCGACCGCGAACAACACTCTCGCAATTTTGCCTTCATTTCGTGTCGTTGTTGATGTGTCGCGAGCACACAAACGAATGGCAGGTAATTTGGAATGGACAATCCGACGATCAGTTCCACCCACCTGAGAGTGGCAAGAAATACATGGGCCATATTTTCCACGGAGTTGAGATTGCCGTGGCCAAAAATCATAACTTGCCCATAGAAAGAGACAGAGGGTAGTTTGTTCGTTTATAGTGCAAAAGTGAATGTCAACCTCACGATTTGCACCACAAGCCTCAAACCCAGCGATTGTCAAACTATGGAAATTTGATGGCTTGTTATCGTCAAAAGTGCAAGATTTGAAATTGACACATCAGCAGCTGAGACTTTCGTTACGAGCTGAGCGAGCAAACGTGGCAATGAAACAACGTACTTTAGCATATGCAACCACACTCAAAGATGCCGGTCCGGATGGCCCAGAACGCTTATTAATCGATTTGCACGAGTCTAAAAAGCTGGTAGACTCTTTGGGTGGAATTGATGCTGTACGGAAAATTGAATCGGAGATGGATCAGCGCAAACAACAACAACAATGCGTGGCTCTTCCTGAGTCCGAGGCCGTACAAGTTGCACGTCTTTATACGAGAACGTTAAGCGGCTTCGCACTGCAACGTCGTCGTGTTTACAGAATCATGTGGAAAGGGTTGGTAGATTGGTTCTCTGGAGCGTCGTTGCGGCCCGTATACTCATTTGCTTTGCTTCTCGACGAGTTCGATTTAGCACGGGATTTCACGAGCAACATCACGCACATGTTCAATGGCACAGGAGCTCTGTATTTAAGCCTAGCTCTGGATGTTTTTAGCAAGGACCGGCGCAACGTTTTCCATCCTTTCGACCCAAACACAATTTCTTTGGTGACAACGGAAAACGTCTTGAAAATGTGTGACTCCGTTTTCAACGAATCCAATGTGTACCTTTTGCGCACGCACGATGGAGTGCGTGAGTCCCAGGCACAAGCTTACAGAAGTCGGCTAATTAGCGACAGCACCGAACTGATACGGCTGACGACAAATGGGACAGACATGCTTGTTTGCTCTAAGTCGTTACTCACAAGATCATTTGAGTATGGTTGGGAGCGACCGAAGACAACACAAAGCCCACCCGGCACAGATCACGACGAAGAGACCCTTGTTATGACATTGTGAAATTTTACATGTAGCCGACGGCCCGTTCCCAGTCTCTTCCTTCGGTTCAAAGGTCCGAATGTACCACAACTGCGCTAGCCGAGTACATTATTACCCGGTGTAGCATTTTGTAAAGGATGAAAGGGGTGGTTCGTACTGTGCATGAAAAAAGCATGGCTTTGAATGAGAGAGAAGCCAAGCAAAAAGACCTCGGTAGACACATAGACCAAGTGATTCGCGACGCAAAGTTGTCACAAGAAGGTGTCGAAACGGGCTGTGTAGGTCGAGGTGTCTGTCCGTCCATAGGGCGTTTGCTTTCTCGGTTTTTCGGGGTATCACGACGGGGTTCGGTCGTTTCCACAGAGGAGATAAGCAATGCACCAGTCGCTCAATTGGAAGGAAAAACAGTGAGTTCGTCGGGTTCTGAAATCTCAAGGGCGGTTTTTGGCTTAGCTGGGTCAAAGAAAGTGACACCGAAGAGCAAGTTGCAATCTGCCGCCGAGTTGATGAAGTCACGAGTAGAGTCGTTGGAGAACCGTTCTGCACAAGCAAAAAGCTTAGCTCAAGAAAACATGCAAGCTGGAAACCGAGCAGCTGCACTGCGCGAACTGAAGCGCAGTAAAGCTTTGGAGAAGCAGGCGAATTCTACACAAAGTGCACTCGACGCAATCGAAGCACAAAATGACATGCTCGAGCAGACGGCCTTACAAAAAGAAGTCGCGAACGCCATAGGAGCGACTGCTAAGACGTTGAAGAAGGAAAAGGCGCTACTGTCTAAAGCCGAAAATGCTGTGGATGCTGCAGCTGAAATGAAAGATATTCACGACGACATCACGCAGGTGATGGCAGGCCTGGGAGAAAATATGGCGAGCGAATACGACGATGACGACCTTTTAGCAGAGCTTGAAGGCATGGTGACAACAGACCACGCGTCTTCCACTACCGAAGCTGTCCTCGAAACTATCTCTCTCGACGACGACAACGAATCTCGCCACGAGAATCTCCGACTCCCGGCAGCACCAAAGCACAAAGTTGCTGTTGAAAAGCAAGGTCTTTTGATGGATCACGCATAATTTAAACATTACTTTAGTTTTTTGGTCTGTCGAACAACATCAAATAACGCGTCGTTTCCCATTGGGACTGATCGGTGCGTTGGGGGCTCTGCCGATCCTGTAGGTCGGCGTGAGCGCTGGCGCTCATTATCACACGCGGCGTTTCCCACATGAGTAGTCGATCAAGCGCAAACAGGCGAACAACGTCCACGGTAACTTTGCCGTATGCGTCAAGTCCCTTTTCTTTTCCTATTGGCAAAAGTGCAGCCAGTGAGTTCGGGTTTGCGTCATCAGCACCATCGACTGCTTCCTGAATTGCTTTTTTGAACTCGTCTTTGTAAAAGTCGGCAATCATCGCCGCGATCGTGCATGCTGGGTCGTTCTTCTCGAGACTGCGATTGAAATCCTCAGTCGAGAAGCTTTTAAAGGTAACACTGCGCGGCATGTCGTTCATCAACAAGGACTCGAGCTCAGGGCCGGTGAACTCGATGCGGGTGCGATCACGCGACTTGAGACACTTAGGCACAAAGCCGTCTTGCGACCCGGGCTGCATACCCGCCACGCGTGCCGACAGCATGGACTGAGTAATCACACACTCGATGCGCCCAGGGCAGTTTTCTCCGCAGTCTCCGGAACACGGCAGTTCCACAAAACCAACCTTTCGATAAAATGCACGGGCAACAACGTTGTCTTCGTCTACACACAGAGTGATGTAAGGATTGACCACTCCGTCTGTTCTCACAGCGCTACGCGCGAGCGTGTTTCCGCAACTGGTTAGTGCGTCAGCAAGTCGCTCTGGAAGTACGCCATTAGTTGTCCTGGATGACGTTTTGACCCGATCGAGCCATTTAGCCAACAGCCACACACCAACGCCGCCTCGTCGGTAATCTTGGTGTGCGATAAGCTCATCGATATGCATTCGGATCCAGAGAGCTGTTTTTGCCGAAGAAGACGACGGTGAACAAGGGGAATGTGAAGACGCAGGTGCAAACTCGAGTGGGGTACTCTTAATCATCGCTGACACGCGGAAAGGCGGCTTGTGTGTTGAGTGCTCGGTACGTAGTGTTTCAAAAGATTCCATATAAATTTGTCGGCCACGCACGTCGCGTTTTTTGCTCATAGGGTTTTGTTCTGTAAGCTGAAACTTTTAGGCGCCGGTGTTTTCTGTGCACGGTGCGTACCAAGTGGACCTTAGCTTTATGTTACTTTTCACTCTAATCCCCGCGCGTGTCGAACGCGGTCGACATAAGGTTAACCCCCGACTGCATCATGCGGTGCTGGTAAACGCTGGGCACCCCGCCCCACACCCCCTTGTAATACGAACCCATGCCCTGACGCGCATTGTAATCCTCCTCTGACTCCCCCGTCTGCTCCCACGGCTTGTACTGGTCGAGCCCGCGTACGGGCACGCTCTCGGCCACGACCTTGATAGGCTTGTGTTTGGAGATTGGCTTGGTGAACACTGTCTTGGGCTTGTGCCACTTGGCAAGCGCCGCGTAGGTGGTCTGATCGGCGGCGTACCACCGCTTCTCTTTTTTGTTCCAACGGGCGCCGAGAGCCTTGGCCTCGTTCTTTTCGGAATACGGGCAATAAATGAAGTAGCAGTCCATTTTCAGATGTACCTGGGACGCCTTCCTGGCGCACTTTTTGCCCCACTTGTCAGTTCTGCTACCGTTACATTTCCGTTACATTTCCGTTACAAAATAAGTTTCGTAACGTGTACATTATCCCCTCGTGTACATTATCCTCCTAGCGTTCCGCCAAAGTGCCGACTTGACCC
>Ga0315315_10002136_pt1 | contig 18106 bp, 15 predicted proteins | sample M140m3416metaG_FD_203699 | JGI IMG/M metagenome (GOLD analysis project Ga0315315, IMG submission 203699) | Ammonia-oxidizing marine archaeal communities from Monterey Bay, California, United States - M1 40m 3416 | ecosystem: Environmental > Aquatic > Marine > Intertidal zone | place: USA... | reverse complement strand
GACCTAGTTTTATACCACCACCAGCTCAACAAAGTGTTGTAGCACCTCTTCTAGGTGGTGTTGCTAGTGCAGCCGGTGCTCTTTCTGGACTTGGTGGTGGCGGTGGCGGCGGTGGTGGTAACCCCATAAATCCTTTTGGTGGTAATTATTCCTCAATTTTTTAAATAAAATAAATTATGGCACGTCTTCAATTTCAATCAGCTACAAGAGCACAAGGCTTTGCCCCTCAGCAAGTCAGTAAAGAAATTATAAACCAAATGCGGCTTGATACTGCTAGAGCTGTAGAGGGTATAAAAAATGTTCAGAGAGGAGAAGCTGAACAACGAGCAGCTGATTTGAATGCGATGCGTGCAAATTCAGACTACGAAGAAAGAAGGTTAAAAGAAAATAGAGACATTGATGTTCAAAACCAAAGAAACAAATTACTAAAAGTTAGTAGTAAATTTGAGGCAGAACAGAAACAAGCACGCATTAATTCTGATGCAATTCAAAGTGTATTTCAAGATGTAATTCAATTTGCTGGTACCGCACAAAAAGTAGCAGCAAAGCGTACACAACAAATGATCCAGGATCAATTTAAAGAAGGCTTTAATACGCCTATGGATCCTAGACAAGTTGCTGAGTATAAAAACGGTCTTAATTTGGCAGCCCAAGGTGCTGTTCAACTTAGTGGAGAAATTGAGCAAAGTGCATTAGAAGAAGGTGAAGATCCATACCAAACTATTAGAAGTCATATTGCTAATCCTGGTTATAGTATTTATAAACAGAGAGGTATGCGTAATAGAGCTTTGTTAACTTATAATAGTATAAATTTAAACAATGCTTTTAAAAGTTCTGATAAAATTTATGATGATGGTGCTGGTAATAAATTTTCAGGAGTAGAGGCTTACAACGATCCTGAAAAAATGGCTATCGTGCAGTATGAAGTGCTAACACAGACTGCTTCAAATTTAGGTATCAGCAATAATTTAGAAGTATCAGATGCTTTAGAATTAATTACTAATCAAAATAATACATTAATTAATCAAGCTAAAACTAGAAGCATACAAAAGGATAAGGAAATACTACAAGCAGATGTTAATGAACATCTATTAAATGCTGGGATTGGAGGTGAAACTTCTGTAGTAGAAGCTCAATTAGCTTGGAATAAATTAAGAACACTTACAGGAGATAACGCTTTAGCTCACCAAACTTGGCGGGAAAATATAGCAACTGGTAATTACAATGAAAAAACTGTAAAAGCCATGTTAAAAGTAGATATTTTCGGTAATGGTATTCCTTATTCAGACACTTATAAAACACAATTAGCACCATTTTTACGTCAACGACGGGATAATGAACGAAAGAATAATGAGGCTGAAAGAAAATTTGATCAGTATACATTAACAGAAAAATTTTTAAATAATACAAATCAAGTATCAGCCTTAATTTCACAAGATCCTGATTCTGCTGAGCTTTCAATTAGTAAAGAATTTAATGATGTAGGACTTGCTATTCCTGGTTATTTAAAAGAAAAAATTAACTTTGCACGTCTTGGTAATAAGAGAGAACTTATTAATACAATTCAACAGCGAAGTAATTTAGGTGTTCTTAGTGACTCTGAAATTAACAGTTATCCAGAAGGGAATATAAGAGCGTTTGCTGTTAAACAAAAATTAGCACAAGACATTAGACAATATGGTGAAGGATATGAAGCTACTAAATCAGGTTTTGTTGAGTTATCTAGAAAAGAAACTAGTATTTTAGATAGAGCACCAGGTAGTTATCAAACTGCTCTACTTGAAGCTGCATTAGATACTAGGTATAGAGAGCTTTACAACAGTTATGGCGGCGGAATTGATGCTGAAAAAAAAGCTAATGACACTATTCGACAAGAACTTATAGCTGGTAAATTAGGTGAAAAAGAGGAAGAAGCTCAAAAAAGTTTATTCTATAGAATTAAAAAAAACGGACGAATGGTTTATCCTAAACTAGAAGATCCTAACGAAGATAATCTTATCCGTAACCAAGCTATTATTTCACAAGTTCAAGAGAAAGGACTTCGTTTTTTTGACGAAGCATATTCTATGTCTACTTCAGAACAAATGGATAAAACTTATGAATCTTCTTTATCTGGGTTAGGTGTAGAGTTTGACCCAATTACTTATCAAATAGCTGATATTCTTAGTAAAAAAAGTAATAAAAAAGTTTTTCCTGTTGAAGTTTTTAATTATGCTCGTAAAATTAATAACGAAAAAACCGGTTTAAATAAACCTTATCTTGAGCCAACAGATTATCAAAATCAGTTTAGTGCAATTGATATAAAATTACAAAACATATTAAACAATCCTGATAGTACAACTCAACAACTTAAAAGAGTTGAGGCTAGTATTAATGGAGGTGGAAAAATTCGGAGTAGCATGACTCGTGCTTACACATCAGGAAACATTGGACCAACTTCTACTGGACCACATCTAGATGTAAAACGAGTAGATGGTGGACGTTTTGAACCTAATGCACTTGATAATTATGTTGTTGTAGATGATGCTGAATTTGGTCAAGTATCTTTAGGAAAGATTAGAGAATTAACTAATAACGTTGGTGATAGTTTTGATGAACATGTATCTAGAGGTTCTCATGGTATAGATTATGGTCTAAATAGTGGAACAGAAATTTATCTAACTAATGGAGCAAAAGTTGTTTCATCTAAAGAAACAGAACATGGTGATTATGTAATTATTGAACTACCGACTGGAGAACAATATTCTTTTCTTCATGGAAAAGATTAATTTAAGTAATTAAACAACAATGAACGATCCTACACAATATGCAGATTTAGGTGACGATTTTATGTTGGATGAACAAGAAGTTCAACGTCAACTCTCTAACGAACAAGTTGAAGAAATTCAAGATAGAGAAGAGTCTGTTCAAGAACAGATGATGGCAGAAGAAGTGAATCCAACACAACCTGTTACGGCAGGACAACCCGCACCAATGCAACCAGAACCTCAACCTACGGGTGGGGACACACAAGAAGAAGAAAAAGGTTTTTTCGATGGATTTGGTCAAAATCTTAGTTATTTTGGTCAACCCCTTGGAGAAACCAATGAACAAGTTAAACAACGTTTAAGTGCACCAGGTCAAGGTTTTTTTGATTTTGTTACTGAAGCAATTAATTCACGTTTACCTGATAATTTTCAAATACCTAAAGCTACTAAATATGAAGATTCGGTTGCTCAAGCAACTAGAAATATCTCTTCTGTTGTCATTCCTACTGTTTTATTACAAAAAGCAGGTATGGCAGCAGGAACAGCAGCTCAAGCTAAGGTTGGATCTAAATTAGGTGAAACTGCTTTCATGAAATTTATCGGTGCTAGGGGTATTGAAGCTGGTGCTTCTGTTGCCGTTGGCGCTGTTAGCTCTCAATATACAGAGGATAATTTCTTAGGAATGGTAAAAAAATCTTTACCACCTCAATGGGATTTTATTCCTGATAACTGGGCTACACTAGATGGTGATAGTACAGATAAAAAACGGCAAAAGAATATTAATGAAGACCTAGGATTAGGGCTGCTTATTCCTTTTGTAGGTGTTGCTAAAAACCTTATTGGTAATTTAGAGCAGACAAAACAGTTATTTAGGACTCCTGTAATTGTAGGTGAAACTCCTCAAGCAGTTAAAGCTCTTGCTGAAATTGAACCTCCTCCTAAAAGTGCTGATGCTGAAGAAGTAATAGAACAATATATTGCTAAACAAGAAGCTGATCTAGATGAACTTGGATATTATAATATGTCTAAGAATTCTGATACTAACGTTCCTATGAAAGGTGTACATGATTTGTATGACTTCAGAGAGACAGGTATGCGATCAGTTGATGACTTTGGTATCGTTGGTGCTAGTATTGATGCAGCACGTATTGCAGCTAACAAAGGTACAGTATATGGTCGTTTAGGTAACTTTATTAGTGGACCTGCTCTTAAGTATGGTATTGAAACACCTGGTGGTGTAGAAGAAATTACTGTTGGTCTTGCTAAACAGCTAAAAAATGCAGACCGTTATAGGATGGATGCAGCTGATTGGGCTATTAGTTTTGATGAAGTTACAGCACAAGGTGATAATTTAGTTTTAGAACTAATTGATCCTTCTGCTAATGTAGATGACATTAAGCGTCTTCTTGGTCCTACAATCCAAACTAATGAGTTTGGTGTTGAAGTATTAACTGAAGAAGGTTTTAAAGGAGCACTTCGTTCAATTAGTAATATGGTTGATGAGTTTACTGACATGGATATAGCTAGAGCACAAGCTTATACTGCTACATCTATGGCCGGACAAATTGCTGATTTGGCTGAAGGTATTCGTATTAATAAAGGCTCTGTTTCTATTGATAGTGCTAAAGAAAAATTACTTGATAATATTAGATTTTTTCAACAACTAGTAGGTTCTACTAGATATTATGCTACTAAGAAACAAGGTTTTTTAGCCATTGCTGAAAAGATTCAGAATTATGGAAAATCACCTCAAGAAATTAGTGCTCGTATTCGTGACTCTTACCCACAAGCTTTAGTTGATATTCAAACTGAAAGTGATAAATTTACAGAAAGTTGGCAGTATTTACAAGAAAACAGACCTGAAATGTTAGATACATTTCTTGAGTTATATGAAGCTAGTGATGGTGAAATTAGTAGTATTTATAAATTGAATGAAGATATTCTAAATAAGTTTGTTAGAACTAGGCTTATTTATGATCCTAACCCTGAAAACCCTAATCTTATTGTTTCTGCTTTAAGAGGTAATTATTTTAATTCACTTCTATCTGCTACATCAACAGCAGCTAACGCATTATATGGTAACATAAGTGGTATAGTTGCTGAACCTATTTCTTATTTTGCAGGCGCTGCAATGCGTGGTGATCTTAAATCAATGCAACGTGGTTGGATGGCTTATAGTGCGTTCTTTGATACACAAAAGAAAGCATTACCATATGCTGGTAGAATGTTTGCTAAAGCATCACAAAACCCAAACTCTGTAGCTAGTCAAACACGACTTGATCTTATTATTAAACAGGAAGAAAAACTAGACAAATATCGTTATATTGCTAAAATTGAAGCAGATAATGGTAATCATGGTTTTCAATATGTATTAGATTTTTATGAAGAATCCATGGCTATGGCTAATGATCCTTTATTTAGATTAACACCTAACATGTTTACTGGTTTTGATAGTTGGACTGGTTCTACATTAGCTAATGCAAATGCACGTTTTCGTGCTATGGATGAGATTGATCGTTTAGGAGAAGCAGCAACACCAGCAAGAGTTAAAGAATTAGCTGATGTTGAATACGACAGTATGTTTGATGGTAACAATCTTATTAAAGATAAAGCTACAAAATATGATAATGCTAATGTTGCATTAAATTTAGATTCAGAGATGGCACAAGTAATGGGTGAATTGACTAAAAGTTTACCTATTCTTACTCCGTTTATTACGTTTCCAAAGATGATGACAAACGTAGTTAGGGTAGCTGATGAATATGTACCAGCACCATTACGTTCATTTCAGAAAGATATTAATGAATTAGCTTATACTCCTCTAAAAACTTTTATGTCTAACCCTGAACTAGTAGATGATATTCTAACTAGACGTGGACATAACGTTAATATGATGGATCCTACGGCTAAATTGAATACTGTTATTGATTTAAAAAATAAAACTCTTGGTAGAAAGGGTATTGGTACATTCTTTACTGGTCTAGTAATTGCTTCTGTTTTAAAAGACAAGTTATTTGGTGATGGTCTTTATAGTGTAACAGGTGACGGCAGTTATGATCGTCAACTAGATCGTGCACGTCAAAAAAATAGTAACTTTAAACCTCGTTCTGCTGTTGGACCAAGTGGTCGTAGGTATGAATACAATCAAGTGCTTGGACCAGGTTTAAGTACCTGGGTTTCTGCAGTAGCAACAGCTGCTGAGAATTTTGATATGCTTGGTGAAACAATGTTAGAAAATACATTTGAAAAACTATCTTTTGTACTTGCATCTTCTATAACAGATCCAGCTGCTGTGTCTGCACTGCGTCCTCTTGTAGAATTATTGAGTGGTAATGAAGCCCACTTTAATAGATTTACAGCTGGCGTTATTAGTTCATTAGGACCACTTGGTGGTATGCGTAATGAAATGGGTCGTATTCTTGAAGGTGGTTATAAAGAAGTAGAAAAAGATATTATAGCTCAGCTTACTAATCGTAACCAAGTACTTGGTGTAATTGATCAAACTAATAGGCTACCTACTGTTATTAATCCTATTACTGGTGAAGCACCAAATAAGTATAATATGTTACAACGTCTTTATAATCATTACTCACCTCTTAAAGTACACCCATCAATGTCTAAAGAAGAAAAATTTTTATATGATGTTGAATATGATATTTCATCTGCATTTACTTCTCGTAATGGAGTTAAATTACTTGCATCAGAGCGAGCAGCATTAAACGCTGAAATGGGTAAAAGTGGTAGGTTTAGACTGGGCATTAATAGTGTTATGAAAACAGCTGAAGCATCAGATACAATTAAAAGGTTAAAATCTGCTAGGCGTCCACCTAATTTTGTTAGTTCTGAAAAAGTACCACTTGCTAAGTTTGATCAGATTCATATGTTACTTTCAATTCAACAAGACCTAGCAGAAGAAGAAGCTTTTCTTTTACTAGAACCTTCAATGCAGGAATCAATAAATGACAGAATACTAGATAAAAAATTAAATGAAGAAAGCGCCGAACTAGGAATTATCCCAACGAATCGTTACTAATGGCAATTACACAAACTACATATACAGGGAATGGTTCTACAACGAACTATTCATTTACATTTGAATATTTGAAACAAGCTGATGTTAAGGTAACACTTGACACAGTTGCTACAACTGCATTTACATTTGCTAACGCTACAACGCTGGCATTTACTTCAGCACCAGCTAATGGTGTCGCTATTCGTATCTTTCGTGATACTACTATTGATACTCTTAGCTCTACTTTCTTCCCTGGCTCCGCCATTAAAGCTGAGGATCTAAACCAAAACTTTACTCAAAACTTATACGTTACACAAGAGTCTGACTTTGAAGTTGATACAGCTAATACAACAGCTAACACTGCAAAGACAACAGCTGATACAGCACTGACTAACTCAAGCACTGCAATTACTACAGCAAATGCAGCTACTACTACGGCTAACACTGCTGACACCAATGCCAGTGCTGCGGTAGCAACTGCTAATACTGCATCTACTAACGCTACAGCTGCTGTCAACACAGCCAATACTGCATCTACTAACGCTACAGCTGCTGTCAATACTGCAAACACTGCATCTACTAATATAAATGCTGCTGTAACTACAGCTAACTCAGCAGCTACAGACGCTGCTACAGCAATTAGTACAGCAAATGCTGCTACAACAGCAGCTAACACTGCTACAGCTACGGCTAACAGCGCTACAACCACAGCTACCGGTGCCGTAACAACTGCTAATTCAGCTAATACATCAGCTACTTCTGCCGTATCTACAGCCAACACTGCCTCTACTAATGCCACAACAGCATTAAACACTGCTAACGCAGCTAGTGCTGCTGTGTCTCAGGCTGTGTTGTTTACATTGATTGCTAACGTAGCTGCTATTCCTGGTAGTCCTTCTAATAATGACTACATCGAGATTGGAAATAGTACAGGTATTGAATCATTTAGTCCACTAAGTAGTCTTCCTAGTGGATTCGTAGGTGCTTCTGGTCTAACAGTACGCCTTAGATACGACAGTTCTGCATCCTCTTGGGTGTTCATGAGCTATTTTGCTAATGATTCAGAAACTCGTTATTTAACAAAGAACATCCCAGTGGTTACTGGTGATGCAACAAATGGCTCAGGTCAGATCACTCTTAACTGTGAGAACAACTCTCACGGTATTAAAATCAAAGGACCACCACATAGTGCCGGTGCTAACTATACGCTGACACTACCTAATACTACTGGTACTAACGGTCAATTCTTATCTACTAATGGTAGTGGTGCATTGTCTTGGGGTACAGCAGATGTATCTTCCAGACTTGCTCTTGCTGGTGGAACTATGACAGGTTTTATTACCTTACATTCTAACCCAACAGCAAACTTACACGCTGCTACTAAACAATACGTGGATTCAAATGCAATCCTTGTAGCTGACGGCGGCAACTTTGACAGTGGAGCATCACTTGTCACATCATCATCAACATTCGACGGAGGATCATTCTAATGCCAACACCTGCTAATCGGACTCCTCTGCGTGTAGCACGAGGTACATATTCTAATCTAAATAGCTCAGTCTCTGATATTCAAGAGGGTGAGGTATGTTATGCAACTGATCAAAACAAACTATATGTCAAAGAAGGGTCAGCCCTTGTAAGTACACAGGCTGCTGCTGTTGACCTTAGTGGTTATGCACAAGACTCAGACATCGGTTCTACTATTCAAGCCTTTGATGCTGACACTGCAAAGACAGATACAGCACAGACGTTTACTGCTGCTCAACGTGCAACGATTACTACGTTGACGCCTGGTACTACGGTAACGCCTGATTTCAGTGCATCTAATAACTTTAGTTTGACATTAGGTCAGAACACAACAATTGCTAACCCTACAAACCTAGTTGCTGGTCAATCAGGTTCTATCTTTCTTGTCCAAGGTAGCACTGGTTATACCGGAGCTTGGGGTAGTTCATGGGATTTCACGACAGGTACTGCACCGACGCTAAGTGCTGCATCAAAAGTAGATAGGGTTGATTACATCGTGAGATCAGGAACTTCTATTCATGCAGTCTTTACTGCTGATTATTCATGAGTGTAGTATCTAATAATATTCTAGCCGGTGCCTCTGGACAAGGAGGTAGTGGCTACGAGATCGAACGTAGTCTTAGGTTTAACTCAGGTGATTCGGCGTATTTAAATAGAACCCCAAGTGCTGCAGGTAATAAAAAGACGTGGACTTGGTCAGGGTGGTTTAAAAATTCTTTTCCTTTAACAGGATATCAATCATTTTTTGCAGCTGGGGCTAATGGATTTACTTTTCGCATTTCAACAACTGGGGCTATTGAGACTTATGAATACTCTGGTGGTTTTGTTTTTCACTATGTAACTACAGCCGTTTTTAGGGATCCCAGTGCCTGGTATCACATAGTTCTGGCTGTGAACACGGACGACGCAACAGCATCCGACAGAATAAAAATATATGTAAATGGATCTAGAATTACAGCCTTTGCAACTTCTACCAGTCCGTCCTTAGGGGCTACCGCTCAAGTTAACAATACAGTTCAGCATGAGATTGGCACTGCTAGTACCGGTACTTATTTAAACGGCTACCTAGCCGACGTACATTTCATCGATGGTCAAGCATTAGCACCAACAGATTTTGGTGAGACTGATGACAACGGTGTGTGGCAGCCGAAGAAGTTTGAAGGGACGTATGGTCCGTTAGTTAACCAGAGTCAAACTTGGTCCACAACAATTACGACTTCAACATTAGCTAATACAGATCCAGCTTATTATGCAAAATTATATAGTGGCAACCCAGACAATAACAATGGAGTCATGGGAGTTGGAGGAAACGCTGGTTCATCGTTTACGTTAACAATTCCTGCTTCTATAGTTGGAAGCACAATCAGCGTTACCTCTGTTTACTCAATGAGTTTTCAGGTAAACGGTGGAGCGTCAAACGTTAAGGACACAACCGTAGCTTTGCCCTCCGGCACTCGCACAATCACGATTACAGGCACAGGTGGCAGCTCTGGTACAGCCTCTGGCGTTTATATTGACGGAAAGCTTTTAGTTGACTCCGGCGTATCCATTGCAGACAATTCCTTTCACCTCCCCTTCACTGACAACAGTTCAAACGCTGCGCTTGGATATGATGCTGCTGGTAGCAACAACTGGACTGTTAATAACTTAACGGCATCAGCACCTGGTCTTGCGACCGCTAATCAAGGGTTTGATGTTGTTGCTTACACTGGTGACGGCAATACGGGTAGGTCAATTTCATCGCTTAGCTTTAGTCCTGATCTTGTATGGTTTAAAAACAGAGGAACAGCAAACTACCATCAATGGCACGATAGAGTAAGAGGACCGTTAAAAAGAATTTACTCGAACTCTTCGGACGCAGAAAATAACTACACAACAGCTTTAACTTCTTTTGACAGCAATGGCTGGACGATGGGTAATGGAACACCATGTAATGCTAGTGGAAATAATTATGTAGCCTGGTGCTGGAAGGCCGGTGGCGCTGCTTCGTCAAATGCCAATGGTACAGTAACAAGTTCTGTCTCGGCAAATAATACTTATGGGTTTTCGATTGTTAGTTGGACCGCTGCAACTAATACTACAAACCGAATCGGTCATAGCTTGAACTCTACCCCTAGTCTTATTATCACAAAAAGTAGAAGCAATGCTAATTCTTGGAGGGTTTGGACTGCTGTTACTGGCAAAAATAAATATTTAGGGCTTGACTCTAGCAGTGCTGTAACTACCTATAACAATTATTGGAGCACCTCAGAGCCAAATTCTTCTACATTTGGAGTTTGGCACGATGCTGGCGGTGCTAACAATGATGGTGACATGATTGCCTATTGCTGGTCTGAAATTGCCGGATTTTCCAAAATTTCATCATACGCTGGTAGTAATTCCTCGCAGACTATTGAGTGTGGTTTTGAGCCTGCATTTGTGATGATTAAATGTACGACTTCTGGCAACGATTGGATCATACAAGACAATGCTCGTGGTATTGAAGTTCTGCGTCCCAACACAAACGATGCAGAGTTTGGAGGTAATTATGTAAGTTTTACTAGCACTGGTTTTACTTTAAATACCAGTGATGGAAGGTCAAATAGTTCTGGAGACACCTACATCTACGCAGCATTTGCGGAACAGCCTGATGGATCAGTCATCGACTCACTAATTGATACCCCAACCAACGCAACAACCCCTACAGACACTGGAGCGGGCGGTGAGGTTGTTGGTAATTATGCGACGATGAACCCGTTAAACAGCACATCGACCACTACGCTTAGCGACGGAAATTTAGCAATGAGTTCTGGTGGTGGCTGGGGCTCTTGTATGTCTACAGTTGCTTTTACAGGCGGCAAGTTCTACTACGAAACAACTGTCACTGCCAGTAGTTTTTCTTACATTGGAGCGTCACTTACCACTCATTTACCAACTAGATATCCCAGCCAAGATGTTTCTTGGGCTTTGCTCACCAGCAACGGTTATTGCTATTACGACCAAGGTGGTAGCAACTCAATTATGATAAATACTGGAACCACCGTTCCAGCAGGTGCAGTTGTGGGTACTGCTATAGACGCTGACAACGGCAAGATCTGGTGGTCTGTCAATGGGTCATGGATTGGTAGTGGCAGTCCAAACCCTGCTACGGGTTCAGATCCTATTTTTACAAACATCCCAACGGATCAAGCACTTGTGGCTTGCCTTGATGTTTATGGCAATAGCGCAACCGTAAACTTCGGCCAACGTGCCTTCGCCTATCCTGTCAGCGGCTACAAGGCTTTATGCACATCGAACCTACCTGAGCCAACGATTGCGGATGGCAGTAAGTATTTTGATACGAAGTTATATACGGGTACGCGAGCAAATCAAGTATTAACTTTTGGGATGCAGCCTGATTTTATTTGGGCTAAGAACAGGTCACAAAGTCTTTATAACCACGTTCTTACTGATAGTGTCAGAGGAGCACAAAAGATTATATTTAGTAATTTAACCAACGCTGAACAAACCAGTAATTCTATTATTGATTGGGATTATGGGACAAATCAGGTACAGCTAGGAGATTATGGACAAAGCAGCGAGACAGGTGACGCGTATGTAGCTTGGGCGTGGGACGCCGGAGATACCACCACAACAATTGCTGCTGGTAGTTTAAATAGCTCGACATACAATCAAGATACTAGTACTGTTTACACCAATCAAATAACAGGAGTTGATTATAGTTGGGCGGGCAGTGCAACCAATGGTATGTTTGATGGGAGAAGTGATACGGTCAGGGCAGCAGGTTCTAGTTCATCCTTTACTTGGAACACTAGCATTGCTGTTAATACTTTAAGAATTAAAGTACATAATGAGGGAGGTGCTGCTGGTCAGGGAGGAACTTTTACAGTTACTGACTCAAGTGGTACAAGATCATTTAGCGTGCCAAACTCATCCAACGCTGATGTAACAAATGGTACTTTACAATTCACAAACGTTCCTGTTAGTGGAACACTTACGCAAATTGTGTGCAATGGCGGTAGCGGTGGTTATCAATCCGGTATTGCAATGGTTGAAATCGATGGAAAAATATTAGTGGACTACGGGGTGGCAGTACCCAACGTCCCAAGCATCGCATCAACAGTCAGAGCCAACCCAAGTGCTGGATTCAGTATTGTTAAATATAATTTAAGCGGCACTAGTTCTCAAACCATTGCTCACGGATTAGGCAACAAATTAGGAATGTTGATCACCAAAGCAACAGGTACTACAAATAATTGGGCTATATGGCATTCTAGTACTCCTACCAATTGGGGTATGTCGTTTGATGTATCTAGCGGGGGCGCTTCCGCAAAGACTTGGTGGGATCAATCAAAAATGACAAGTAGTGTGTTTAACCATGTAGCCGGAACTACTTCGTCTTCTTCAGGGGGAGATGTAATTGCTTACTGTTTCAGCCCTGTTGAATCATATTCAGCAATGGGTTCATTCGAGGGAAATGGCATTGCTGATGGCCCCTTTATTTATACCGGTTTCAGACCGAGTTTTATAATGATCCGAAATATTGATAATTACACTTCACTTTATAGTTGGTACATGTTTGATACAACAAGAGATCCCGACAATGTAGTAGCCGCAACTCTTAAAGCTAATGAATTTAACAATGAATCTAGCAATGATTGGATTGATATTTTGTCTAACGGATTTAAAATAAAAACAAGCTCAGGAGCAGTTAACTTAAATTTACACACAAACGTGTGGATCGCCTTCGCTGAAAACCCCTTCAAAACCGCACGCGCACGCTAACTAATTAATTATGCTTAAACTAGATAACAAGCCCCTATCTTATGATCGGGCATTTACTCATGCTGGAATTCAATATCCAGCAAATTGGCTGCGCTTGGCTTCACTTGAAGAGAAGACAGCCCTAGGTATTACTGAAGTTGCTAATGATCCCACGTATGACCAACGGTTCTACTGGGGTGTAGATAAACCTAAGCAACTGAATGACAAGACTGAAACTGTTGATGGCGAAGAAGTCAAGACTACTGGCTTGAAGACGTTGTGGAAAGCAACTCAATCTGATATTTGCAATTCCTTGCTCTCACCTTCTGATTGGCGTGTTACACGTGCTGCAGAGTTAGGGCAAGCTGTGGCTTCAGATTGGCTTACATATCGTGGTGCTGTTCGTTCAGCGTGTAATACACGACAAACTGAGATCAACGCTGTTGCTGATGTACCAGCTTTGATTGAGCTTCTATTCGGTGCAGCCACCATTACCCAACAGAAGAAAGATTCTGAAGGGGTAGGTGTGGTTGAACCTGACACCATTACTAACGAAGCTGGAGAGACAGTTGCTAACCCAGTAGCTGGTAATCCAGTCATGGAAACCGTTGCTAACCCTGCCATTGCTACGGCATGGCCTACACCTATTTAATTATGATTACCCTTATCCGTCCAGTTCTGTTCTCTTTTATCCAATCTCCAAAGGTCAAACGATTAATTGTTGACCTGCTGCGGAAGTTGGCTTCTACAACAGACAATACAGTTGATGATCAAGCTGTAGATTTTATTGAACGTGGTTTGTTTGGTGCTGAGTAATGGAGTGGGTAGAGCCACCTAAACTACCCTCTCTACTGCTCCCTAACGCGCCTAATTTACCCATACCTATACTAGAGGTACCAAGAGCAGATGTGCCGTCTTACAGGCCGCTTGTGGTACCTCCTAGCACGCTTAGGCCACCTCCAGGGATAGAGGGTATTAACTCTGATCCTGCTCCTGAAGCAGAGACAAAAACTCCCACAACTAAACCAGTAACTCCAAAAGTTACTCCACCTGAAGCTCAGATCTTACAAGTCCCATTTACGGACATTGAAGTCCCAATGCCGACTACTACGATTATGACTACAGCAGCTACTACAGCGTTTATCTCTGTAGGTGCCACCCTTGCTGCTACATCACTATTTAAATACTTAGTGATGATAATGAAACCAATAATTAAGCAAGCATGGAACAAGATGACAAAAAAGGCGGGATCATCAAATTCATCGTCCTCGTCTGGTCAGCCGGACTCCTAACTGCAAGTTATGCAGGATGGATGGAAAAGATGGATCCTACATATGTCGCTTCTATTCTTAGCGGAACTCTAGCAACCTTTTCTATTTCAAGAGAAAAAAACAAATGAAGAAACTATTTCTACTTCTTTTTATTGCGGCTCCAGTATCTGCTCAGGTTACACCTAATTTTACGCAAGGTTCAATGCAATCGACTACCACCACCACGGTTGATATTGAAAGAACAATTGAAACAGAAACCCTTGGTGGTGCTTATTCATCATGGTCTGGAACAAACGTAGTCCCGAGCGGGGACATAGCAGATACCGCTACAACTTATTCAATCCACACTGCTGGCGATCAATTTCAACTAGAGATTGTAACGAGAGCAGCAGGCAAAATTCAAGAGAGCCTAGTAACAGAAACAATCGAACAAGTTTCTACTACTACCTCCTTATCGGTCTTCTCTCAGTAGCACCTGTCTACGCAAACGAAGACCCAACAGTTAGAAATACATCTAACCCTGTAGCTGCGGCAACAGGCAATGTGACCAATCAGGCGGTGCAATTCCAAAATAATGGAGCACCGTCACGTCAATATTTTGCAAGTAATAATAGTTGCAATGGAACAACTATGCAGTTCTCGCCCTTTTATATGGGCAACGATACTATTCCTTTCGATAACGAAGGGTATGTACGGAGCAATAACTACGGCGTACAACTAAACTTTTCAGTCCCCTTAGATGGTGGCATGGTAGAAACCTGTAAAGGTATCGCCCGTAAACACGAACAAAAAATGCGTCTTGATTACGAACTTGTTCGTGCACTTAAATGTACAGAAATTATGAAAGACGGGTTTACTTTTAGACCTGGCAGTCGTGTCGAAATGATATGTCACGACATCGTACCAATCGTTTCAATTAAATAATGGAAGCACTAGTAACTGCTGTCATCGCATTAGTTGCTGGTGGCGCAACATTAAATAACAGATTACACAGCCGAATAAACAATGTACATGATCGCATTAGTGGTCTTGACAGACGTATCGACGCTATTGAACTTAGCGTGGCTCAGGACTATGTATCTAAAGCTGATTTATCAGTCATGGTCCAGCGTATGGAAGATCATATGGTGCGTATTGAAAACAAACTAGACCAAATTGTCCTTAGAAATTAATTATGTCTTACAACGTAGTAGACCTCCGTACTCAAAAAGTGCTTGGTACTTATGAAACTGCTGAACAAGCAGTACGTGCAGAATCACACCTAGTACATGAACCAGGTGAAACATGGTATGCAATTGAAGCACCCGTAGTAAAGAAAACTAAAGCCAAGAAGACTAATGTCAAAAAACAAAGCGAGTGAAGAACAATTTAATGAGCTACACAATCTAGTTACTACTGAGTTTCTAAACCGTGTTAAATCTGGTGAGGCAACTACTCAAGATTTAAAAGCAGCTTGTGATTGGCTATCAAAGAATGACATCAGTGGTGTCGCCTTTGATGGTAACTCACTTGATAAATTGGCTAACATTATGCCAACTGTTGACCCAGAACTAGTCCAACGGAGGCTATATGGCTCGAAGCTCTAAGCATAGCGGTGCTAAATTTGCTAATGGTAACTATAAATCATACCAGAAAAAGTATGATGGTTCCAAACTACAAATCTCAAAGCGGTCAGCTTTAAATAAAGAAAATCGACGCCGTGGTACTTATGGTAATGGAGATGGTAAAGATGTATCCCATAAAAAGGATGGATCTACTACTCTTGAAAAAGCCTCTAAGAATCGAGCACGTGTCGGTAAAAAACGTAAAGCATGACCCCATTACTTCCAACTCCTGATCACTACCTATACAACTTAATAACCATGACATCCTCTGAAGCTAAGCGCCTTTGGAGGCGCAGTATTAAATTACACTTTGGCTGCACATGTGTTTATTGTGGAGAAACTTATGAATTACACGAACTTACTCTGGACCATGTACATCCTCGTTCTCTTGGGGGCGAAGATGTCAATACGAATGTCGTACCAGCATGTACCAGATGCAATCAGGACAAAGGAAGTAACCACTGGCAATCATGGATGAGAGCCAAATTTGGAGTTAATAAACTCCGTGAACACTTAATTATGGAGTATATTAATTAATGGATAAAGAACTAGCTGCTTTAGAAGATTGGGCAGTAGAACAAATACTTGAATGGAAAGACACCCTTGAGTTGAAACAAAAGTCTTCTGGTAAAACACCTTCTGATTTAAAAAGAGCTTTAAGATTTGGTAATGAATTAGTTTTTAATCCAGAAGCCTATGGTGATATGCTTGAAAAAGCTAGATCAGAAGGTAAGTCAGCTAAAGAAATTATTCAAGAAATTAGAAAGGTTGAAACTAAACTTTTAGACACTAAAAAAGTTCTTTTAAGTGATTGGGTGCATCACCGTACCGCCCAACGGACTGGTGGTAATACTTTTCTTTATATGAAAGGTGATTCCCGTAGAGCAGCTAGGAATATTTTACGTGGTGAAGGATTATTTCTTGGTAACGTAGATGAAAATTTAGTCAGCTTGCCTGGTGTTTTACATACTAAAAAAACACAGGGTCTTGAAAAAGTTTGGTACGACTCACTTAGTTTTGACGAACAAAGGGGTTTATATTTACCAACAGAAGAAGGTGGTTCAGGTTTGCGTCTTGCACATGAAACCGGCGCTACAGCTGGAGTTATTTCTGGTACAGCACCAAATGCTGGTGAATTATCACCTGAAGAAGGTGCTGGGTTTATGAAAAAATCTATAACCCAACAACAGGCTGAAACTGCAAGAGCTGTGCAGCAAAGAGGTACAACTGGCTTTGAGCAAGCTGTACGTGAAGAAGTCGGTGACCCATCTATTTATACACCTGAAGGTCCAACAAAAGTTGTACTTACACCTGAAAATTCTCCTAGAATTTTTGGTACATTTAAAAATGGTAGTTTTCGTTTATCTTTTGGTTTAGACAAAGCTGTAGATACTATTAAACGTAATATATCAGGTGCTGTTGCAGGTGCGGCTACTGTTATTGAACCTGAAGCAGTTAAAGCAGCATTGCAAGGTGATTACACAGAAGCAGCAAAACAAACATTTGTGGGCGCAGGTTTTGGAGCTTTAGCAGAGCAAGGTATTAAACGGGCTGCACCTGTTGTTGCCCGTACTGCTGCTAGTGCTTTACCTAAAGCTGCAGTTTCTATGATTGGTGGTGCTGCTAAGTTTGTACCTGTATTAGCCGGAGGTTACGCAGGTTACCAAATGCTTGACGCTATTGTAGAAGGTGCTACCGGTAAAGACCTACAAGAAACTGGTGTTGCTGCTGAAGAAAAGAAAGAAGAACTCCGCGAACAAGGTTATTCTGAATATGAATTACGCAGACGCGCTAGAACAGGCTACAGAAAGCCTTAAACACACCCTACGCTAGATTGTACCTATGAACACTTTAGACCTCCTTAAAGACGATTTTAAGCTATTCTTACAGGCTTTATGGAATGAACTCGACCTACCAAATCCTACACGTGCCCAATATGCAATTGCTGATTACCTTCAACATGGTCCAAAGCGTTTACAGATCCAAGCATTTCGGGGAGTTGGTAAGAGCTGGATTACTGGTGCTTTTGTTCTGTGGACTCTCTTTAATAACCCCGAAAAAAAGATAATGATTATCTCTGCATCTAAAGAACGTGCAGATAACATGTCTATCTTTCTACAAAAGTTAATTATTGAAACACCATGGTTAAAGCATTTACAACCCAAAGGCGACGACTCAAGATGGTCGCGGATAAGCTTCGAC